>Ga0326728_10008020_pt1 | contig 26590 bp, 26 predicted proteins | sample MB3enrmetagenome_FD_207602 | JGI IMG/M metagenome (GOLD analysis project Ga0326728, IMG submission 207602) | Lab enriched peat soil microbial communities from McLean, Ithaca, NY, United States - MB31MN | ecosystem: Environmental > Terrestrial > Soil > Wetlands > Peat | place: USA: New York...
GACGAATAGCTACAGGTCGTGAGATAACGAGAAATGTCAAGCGTCACGACTATGCCGGAGCTGCCGGCCTGACGCACGAAATGGGCCAGAGATGAGAGGAGATGTCGCGCGTTGCTGCGGGTTACCTTCTGGTAGATCCGTGCTGCCTTCAGCTCCTTGATGTACGGCAGCTGGCCCTGGAGCCAACTGAGGATGGCAGAACGATGAGGACTCAGCGGCCCGTTGCCACCCCGAAGGTTCGCAAGAAGCAGATGCAGGATGGCGATCTGGAACTCGTGGGTCATCGCCCGGTCTTCACCAAGCTCCTTGGCGAGCTTGTTCTGCAGGTCCTGAACGAGGGCTCGATTGTCACGCCCGTTCAGTGCAGCTAACCGCGAGAGATCGAAGGGGGCCTGATTGGGAATGTGGGATAAGCCCAACGCACTGAGAATGTTCTTGAGTCGCTCAGCTACGGCGCGGTCCCAGTCCAAACGGCGCGCAATATCGTGAAAAATCGTGTGGATGAAATGCAGTCTGGTGTTCTCACTGTCTAACGAGAAGTGAAGAAAAGTGTTGGATCGCGCTACCGCTGCGAGCGCTCGGATGGTCTGTGAGCGGGCCGGTTGATCCGGAGCGATGGCGAATTTGACTGCGGAGCCACCACTGGCGATGTAATCCTTCAGGTAGTCAGACTCGATTAGCTCAAGCCAACGATTGTTCATCGCGTTGTTCCGTCGACCTCGCGGGCGCGAATGAGAGGCCGTAATATCGTTTTTCCTGTCCGTGTTCGGTTACGACCAGGAAGGTTTCGGAGACGTCCTTCGTTCCGGTACTTGCTGGTAAGGCGAGTTGGGCTCCGTCCCTGGTTGTCTGGAGGCCGCTTCTGTCGAGGCGATACAAGTCGATGCCAAAGTCTTGGCGCGAGTACGGCACGCTGGACCGCAAGGTGAGGGATCTATAAACGAGACTCAGCGCGATTACGCGACCGGGACCAGCTTCTGGATTCGAGAGAGAGGTAATGAGCTGATATGCCCCGTAAAGATCCTCAAGGAAACGATCTTCGCCTTGGCGACCTGCTGGTGCCTGCAGCTTTTTGAGCGTACGGGCTACCGCAATCGGGCGGAGGTGTTCAGACCGGGTCTTGCCAATCGAAAGAGATCGACGTTTGGGGTTGACTTTCAAGATCACGGGAAATCCATAAAGGGCTCCGGCGATGTCGTGAAGGTGCACGCCCATCGAGTCGGCTGCAGCAATGAGCTCGGTCAGATAATCACGAGAGGCGAGGTATGCGGCGTGATCAAAGTCGAGGATATGGGCTATCCTCCCCATCGTCTCTTGGACGCGGATAGCGAGGAGACGGCATTCAGACGTAGTCCGCTCAAGTTGAGACAGATCTCCAGCCGCCGCAGATCGCTGCAGTTTCTTGAGGACCGCCGTTGTCGCCTTGACATCTTGGATTGCCTGCAGGACTTCGGAGTCCACGTTGGCCAGTTTGGCTTCAAGCATGCCGGTGCACCAAGCGGCCAATCTATCACAGTTTAAATGGTGATGCGGGAACGCGATGTGGGTCGCACCCCTGAACTCCCCATTCACTAGGTATGCCTGGTAGATGATCTCTTCGCCGCGCCGCATGGCGTCCAGGGTCGGCCCGGACAGCCCCTTGAACCCGCTGAGGTCGCAAACCCGCGTGGCAGCCGCTGACAAGGCGTCCAGGAAGGCGTGTTCGTGCTCGATGCCCTTTTCCTGGATGATTTTCTGCTCTGCGCTGACCGGATCGGGTTCGATCTCGCCCGGCGGTCCCCAGTCGTACTGGTCCATCCACGGGATGAACTCCGATAGCGTGAAGTTCACCAGGTCGGATGGCGCGTACAGGTACCGGCCAACGATGCGATTCAAACCACTGCCTCCGCAGACTCCAGTTTTTCCAGATGGCACACCACGCCACCTGGGACGTCCACGTAACGCTCCGGATGGCAGGACAGGATTACGAATTGCAACCTACCCGATTTCTCCTTGATAATTTCCAATACACGCGGCAGGCGCTCGGGGTCAGTGTTCACCAGCGGGTCATCGAGCACCAGGACTTGCCGCTCCCCTTCACAAAGGACCTCCGCAAGCGCAAGCCGGGTGGCGAAGCAGATCTGCTCCTGCTCGCCAGCGGACATTTGTTCCACGGGCGCAGCCTGGTTGCACCCTTCCGGGCGGACCGATTTCAATTCCATTCCATCGCCAAGCTGAATGCGCGCGAACGGCCGCCCAACGATGCGTTCGAGTATAGTGGTGGCCCGTTGTTCGACCGGTTCGGAAATACCCGCCAGGACCTTCGCCTTCGCCTGGTCGACGGCCATTTTCAGCTGCCGTACGGCCTCCAGGCGGAGGGTCTCGGCCGCCTCGTCATCCTCCAGTTGTTTAACTTTTTCTTCTGCGACAGCCAGGCTCGTGTAGGGGCCCTGTTGCAAGAGCGCGCGAGCTGCGGCTTCGTCCTCCTTATAGGCTTCGCGGGCCCGCTGAATCTCAGATTCGATCTCGCCGACCCTCCTGTAAGCTGCATCCAGGCGGTCAGGCGCATCCGCAGGCAGGGCCGCCAGATCGGCATCTATCTTTTGCAGATTCTCTTCGGCACTCTCGCATTCGCGGCGCCGCGTGCTGAGTTCGTCTTGCCGTTCGGCCATACTCCTTCCGTCCGATTCGAGCGCTCGAAGCTCCGCTACAGCCGCAGCCAGGGATTCTTCGTTCGCTTTCCGCGCCGCAGTGGCGGCCGCCGCGGTGCGTTCGGCTTCGGCCCGGCGGCGCATTGCATCCTGCCACTTGGCCATGGCATGCGCCTGTTTCTGCCCGCGTTCCGCCTTGCGGGCCGTGGCCTGCTCTTTGAGCGCGGGCAAGTCGGGCGGCTTGTCCGCCCACGACGGTGCGAGTGTAAGGATCTCGTCACGCCGGGCAGCGAGATCCCGGACCCGTTCTCCGAGACCGGCGACAGTGTCCCCACCCAGAGCAGCACGATACTCCGCGTCCGCCAGATGCAGCTCGGCGGAGAGAATTTCCCGTTGCTGTACGCGTCCCACTAGTTCCTGCCACGTGGAAACGCCGAAGGGGATTAACCGCGCCGCCAGGAGGGCATGCCTTTCTTCGAGACGCGTGCGCCACTGTGCCGCATCCCCCGAAGGCCCGGAAACGGTCAGGCTGGCAATTCCAGGCAAGCCGATCTTGAGTTGTCCATCTCCGCGCGCAGTCAGGCTGCGGCCGGCTGCAACCCGCAATTGGCCAGCCGGATCGCCGGCAATGACGTCGACCACCAGATCGCGTTCCGCCGCAATCTCCAGCCGCAACTCCAGCGCCTCCACCTGAAGCTTAGCTTCATCGAACGCGCGGCCCGCGGACTGAATTTCAGCCCAGCGAGCCGTATCCGGCGCATTCAGAGCGGCCAATTCGCTCTCCAAAGCGGCCTTGCGCTCGCCAGCCTCGGAAGCACGCCGGAGGCGATCCTGAAGGGCTGGGAGCTCCTTTGCCAGACCAGCAAATGTCACCGCGCGCTCGATCCGTGTTTCGATCTCCTCAAGCTCGGTGTCAGGCCGGGAATACGCATCCCAGTACTGCTGGGCCGCATTCGCCTCCTCGATGCGCGCTTCAAGCTCACGGCTGGCGGCCCGATCCGTCTCCTCCAGGCGCGGGCGCGCTTCCTCGCACAACCGTTTCTTCGCGCCAGCAGCGACAATCCGGTCGATCTCTGCCCGGAGTTGGCTATAGCGCGCGTTCGCCGCGTCTTTCCGGCTTACGGCCGGGGCTCTCCTTGCGCGCAAATCGACCACCTGCTGAGCGACGGGAGCGAGATTCTCGGCTTCCCCCTGAACGATTTGCAGTTCGTCCAGCTTCCCTTGGGATTGCGAACGAAGTTCGAGAGCCGCAGCCTCGTGGCTCGCGACTTTTCGCATGACCTCCTGGCTACGTTCCAGCTCCTCCCGCGCTTTCACTAACTGGTCCTGGAACTCGGTGAACCTACCCTTCTTCGCCTTGCCGCCTGGCGTCCACAGCGAAAAGTATCGCTTGTTGACCGCCTTCTCGAATGCATCGCCCTTCTTCCCAGAGACTTGGGCGCCCAGCATCTCACGGATATCGGTCAACGCATTCCCGCAGAGCACCGGAAGCCCCTGCTGGCCTTGAGAGCTGCATAGAACAGAGAGGAGGCCCAGCCGCTCGCCGGGCCTGTCTTTGGCCCTGGTCCCTTGGCTGCGCAGCATGTCTCTCACCCGCTCGTCGGCCGCCTTCCCTTTCGCGATGGCTTCGAAGGTCCCGTCCGGCCGTCTGCGCTCCAGCAGCGCTTTGGGCGAGTCCAGGAAGGTCTTGAAAATGCGGTACACAGTGCCATCCTGTTCGAACACCACTTTGACAGACGGGGTCAATGCGGTCTCCCGCGGACGCATCTCCTCTGCGCCTGTTCCCGTGGTGTTGTGGTTCTCGGTCAGTGCGCACTGAATTGCATCCACAAGCGTGGATTTTCCCGCGCCATTCGGGCCCTCCAGGAGGTTCGGCTGTTCCCGATCAAAGGTCACCTCGAGCGGACCGCGAATGCCCTTGAAGTTTTCAACGCACGCCGAATGCAGAATCATTGGCTCACCTCCCGCCATAACCGCGAGTACTCCCTCAAGGCCGCCGCAGCCACGGCGTCGGGCGGGCTGGCGCAGGCGGCGTCCAGTAGGTCGCGCGCGGCGCTCCGGAGGTAGCCTTCGGGAAGGTGTTCGATCCACTCCGGCCCGCTCTGGTCCGGCACAAGGCGGCTGGCCTCCGACCGTCCGAACAGGAACCGCTTCTCTACGATTTCCAGCACGCGCGCGAGCGCGTCATGCTCGGCGCCGAAGAGCGTGCCCTCAAGGACACACTCCACCAGCGTCCGCTCGGGATCGCTCAGCTCGTCCAATTCGGTGGCGAGGTCGGCGATCTGGCCTGGTTGCTCGATTTTGCGGTAATAAGAGAGCCACTCCAGGATTCCCGTCCGCACCGCTTGAATCTGTGGCGTCGCGCCCCGATCCCGGATTTCAACGATCAGCGCAGTGCCTTGTTCACCGAATTTCGTGGGCTCATGGGTCCCGCAATACGCCATCCGCGCTAGGCCATCGTTTCCGGGGTAGAGTGCCTTCGAATGGAAATGACCTAGGGCCAGGTAGTCCAGCCCATGAACTTCTGCGGCCTGCCTCGCCACAGGTGCGGCCTGTTCATACGCGGGCGTTTCGACGCTCCCGTGGGCGATTCCGATGGCGAGGCCACCGTTGATCGGATGTATCCAGCTCGTGGGATCGTCCCGTGAGTCCTTGGCTGAGACCGGGCAGGGGTAAAGCGTGGCACCGGGGGCTTCAACTGGCGTCTGGGCCGTTAGTATGTGGATATCGGGCCATTCGCCCCAAGCCGATTCTTCCCAAACCGACCCTGGCATAATCGGGTCGTGGTTGCCAGGGATGATATAGACGGGACGCTGGGCGCCGCCGAGGATCTTCGCTACCTCGCGGACCTTGATTCGATCTACCCCGTTGTCCTCAAAAGTGTCGCCGGCAACCAGGACAAAATCCACGTGCTCCCGCCGGGCCAGTTCGATCACGTGGCGCGCCGATTCAAGGCGGGCCGTGCGCACGCGCTCGCCTTTGTCACCCAGCATGGCGGCACGCATGCCAATCTGCCAGTCCGCAGTGTGCAGGAACTTCATGATGTCACGCTCCAAAGTAGAATATGCCGGTGAGAGTGGCTCACAGAGAGAGCCTGCAAGCAGATTTCTACAGAAATTCTGGTTGCCTGATTGTTTCTAGCGGGCCCGCACGTCGCGGCGGGCGTCATCCGCCCGAGCGGACGCCACCGAGCGTTTTGGCAGCTCATATTTCTCCGCGGCTTCGCGATGGGCTTCCGCGACGGCGCTGCGGAGCGAGGCCGGCTGAACCACCTCAACGTGCGGTCCATGCCTCAAAATATCCATGATGATTTCCTGGGAATTGCCGTAGGGGACTTCCAGTTGCAGCCGGCCATCTGGCAGTGCTGAGGCGCGCTGCTGCGGATGCCATTCCTCCTCGGCGACCCACCTGGCAGCCTCCGCATCGAAGAGGAGCACGGCGGTATGTTCGGCAGGGCCGGAGAAAATCCCGTACCCTTGCTCCCCGCCTGCAGGCGCCACCTCCAAGGCAGGCTCCTCCAGGACTGAGGCAAGGCGAACGGCGTCGATTGCAAACCGCCGCATAGCTTCCTTTTCGTGACACCAGACATCCAGATACCAGTTTCCGCGATAGTAAATTACGCGTTGTGGCGAAACGACGCGGTCGCTTTCGGCATCGCGGGAGCGCGAGTAGTAACGCATCCGCAACTTCCTCCGGCGCAACGTCCCGTCGCAGATGGCCTGAAAGTGCTCGGGATCGATTGGGCGTTGCGGCGCCACACTGACCCGCATCCGTTCCAGAATGCTCTGGGTGCCACGTCCGGACTTCCCCAGGAGCGCACGCAATCTGTCCCTAAATGGTCCGAGTTGTTCCCGCACAATGCCGGGCTGAAGCTGCTCAAGCAGCGAATGCATCAAGAGGAGCGAGTAGACTTCACGCTCGGTAAACCACAGCCCCGGCAGGTTGAACTCATCGGACGTGTACTTGTAGCCGCCTGCCTCCATGTCGAAAGTGACGGGGGCGCCCAACCGGTTCCGCATATACTCCAGGTCCCGCTTGAACTGCGCCAAGGAGATCTCGAACATGTCAATGATCTCGTGTCGGGACGGCGGTTTCTTCCGTCGGAACAGACGGTCAAGCTTGTAGATCCGTTCCATCTGGCTCATGGGTCGATCCCCGGTAAGCAGACCTCATAATCTTAAGCCAGAGGGAGCCGAAATGTCGATGCCTATGGGATAGTTATGAGCGTTATTGCTGCCTCTGTTCCCTCGCCGGGCGCCTGCGGGTCGGGCGGCTGATATGCGTGTGAAATTGCCGGGAGCCGCTGTTGGCGTTCACCGTAAACGCGCATAGGTGAACATATCGCTCTTCGGCCCAGAGCGCCGCTCCCGAGATGCCTTCTCCGGTCACCCGGACATCTTCGCCAATCCCGACCGCCAGCCGCAATAGGCACTCCGCTTTACCGATGCGGGCCACGAAGCCGGCCATCTGGCTAGTGGTCACCGCCGCCGAGTGTGGCGCCTCCAGGGCATCCAGGGCGTAGCTTCGAAGCAACTTCGGGAACATCGCCCGGAGGGTGTGCGGGTGATCCATCAGGTCCAATCCCATGGCCTCGCCGATGGCGAACGCCACGCCGGCCTGGCCCTCGGCCCAGGCGAAGGCGCGGGTGTAGGCGCCCAAGGAGTTTGCCCTTGAGCCGTAGATCGCGTTCATCGCTTGTGTCGGCGAAGGAGCATGCAGGCACTCGGCTTTCAGTGCGATCTCGTCCCAGATCGCCGATTGATCTGACCGGCGGCTGTCGCTCGCTGCCGTGTCAAAGGAAACCTGAGCCGCTTTGGCGGCTCGCGCTCGCGAGTACATGACATGTTCTGCGGGCCGGAAGTCCGAGCCGTCGGGAGCCTCCGCGTCCCGCAAGCGCACGCTGTGTACCGTCGGGCATGCGGTCATTCACCGTTGCGGCCCGCAAGGGTGGTTGCTTTTTGGTTGCAACCATTCTCCAACCGGGTGGTTGGGGCGTCGTCAGGACCGGCAATCACAGCCTCAATAGTGGTTGCCATCTGGTTGAGATCTGGTTCAAACCATTGCTCAACCACCGTTGCCAACTGCTTTGTTTTCAGTCCGCCAGTTTCAAGGGTGGTTGAGCTTTGGTTGGCGTTTGGTTGCAACCAAAACGCAACTCTTCATCTTCTTCTTCATCTCCATATAAACTCCCCCGTATCCCCCAAAAATAGATAAGCACGGATCACCGGGGAACCGCCAGGGAGCCGGCGAACGAAAAAACGAAAAGATGAATTTTTCGCTCTGATCGGCCGTGTAGGATCGGAGTGGGTTCAGCCCCAAAACTCGATCCGGATCGCAACGGTATAACTTGCGCACAAACCAGGGCGTTACAGGTGCGCTCAAAAGAGGAGTCTCAACGGATGAAAGCCATCAGTGCGTCTGAGATTGTCCGCCTCCTTGACCCGGAAGCGACCGTCGTGTCGATCCGATTGGAAAGCGGCGAGCCGTTTGGCGAGTTCAGCGTGGATCAATTGAAAGCACTCACGGAGGCCGGGTACGTGGTGGGCGTGGCGACTGGCCGCGGCAAGCTGCGCCAGATCCGGCTTACTGTGCCGCCCACGCAGGCGACCCGTGTTATTGGCGATACGGGCACGCGCATCAAGGACATTCGGAACAGCGACGCCAGCAAGACCACAGTGAAAGAGCCAATCAAGGACCTGGCGCCGATCATCCAACACCACAAACAGCATTGTGAAGCGTGGCCGCATATCAGGACGGCCGCCCAGTTGCGCACAATCAGGCAGCTCTTACGCTCCGACCAGAATTTCGCGGAGATGGCCAAGAGCATGATCTGCCTGTATCCGGACCGGCCGATTCTGGACCTGGCCGGCAGCCTGACCGAACTGGAGCCGCATCTGGCGGCCAAAGCCAAACACATTATCGAGCTATACCGCGACCCCGCGATGACGGTGGACACGATCTCGGCTGAGATGCATCTCGGGTGGGGTGACCTCGGCAAGGTCATGGCGGCTCTTAGCGAGCCCATGCGCTTACCGCATGGATACCACCCGCCGATCCAGCAGCTCCGCACCATCGAGAACGGAACCGAGATAATCGCGTCCGTCGAGCAGGGCATCCCACGGTTGCGGGCTTTCCGATTCGAAATGGAGGAGAAGGAGCCGCCGCGAAAATTCGCCACCGTTATCGGCGATGGCGGATTCAAGGCCCTCATTCCGATCCCAAGCGCCGAGTTCAACAGGTACGCCAACGCGCCAAATGCCACGGTCACCGTCCTCAACGGCCAAACCCACATCCATTTGCATGACGTCTCGAAATGGCGCGAATCCACTGAGGCTGCGGCGTAAGATTCCCCACGGACTGCGATGCCGTGCAAAAACCAGGGGCCGACGCCTTTCGCTCCTTGACTGCGCTGACCGATTCCAACTATGGCCCATAACTGAGTGCTCGGTTCGCCGTTGATGCCGACACGTGGTAGATAGTTCAAGCCAGAACGGGATAGGTGGGGGAGCCACTCCGCTCCCGGCCCCTGGTGGGATGAACCTCGTCTGATGTTATGCCTACTAAGACCGCTTCGAACCGCAGCAAATGCGTCCTGGTCGTAAGCGACCTGCGATGCCGATGACTTGGCAATACATAGCAGGTTTCTTCGATGGAGATGGGACAGTCGGCCTCTATCACAGCAAAGCGCTACGGTACGGTGGCACGGGTTACATCAACGCCCGGCTTACCCAGAGGCAACCGCACATCCTGCGTCTCATCCAGGGTTTTCTGGCGGCGCGGGGTATCCGAACGATGATTCGCAATTATCCTTATTCGCAGTTGAGCAGCAGACCTCAGTCGGCACTGGAGATCCACCGCAGCAGCATTCCGGCGTTCTTAGTCGGCGTCTTGCCTCACCTGGTGGTGAAGAAGACGTTAGTACAAGACATCCTGCGATACAAGATTCTGTTCCCGCCATTCACGCCAAAGATGCGCGGGCAATTAGCGATGGAAACGCGCTGGAGAAATCGTGCTCAAGCAACCTAAAGCCATCCTGGTGGTCTCCGACCTTCACGCGGGAAGCATCTACGGGATGCTGCCGCCCGACTTCGCGACCCAGGACGGCGCCCCAAAGATCCCCAACGCTGGCCAGAAGTATTTGTGGGAATGCTGGCTGGATCTTGGCAAGCGTGTTGCTTCGCTGCCCATCCTGGCAGTGGTTGTTAACGGCGATTCGATCGACGGTGAGGAACGGCGGTCCAAAGGCGCGGAATTGTGCTTGCCGCTGCTCGCGGATCAGTCCGAATGCGCGGCCGTATGCTTGCGGGAATTGAAGCGCCACCTCCAGAGCAAACCGCCGTTTTTCGTGATCCGCGGCACGCCGTACCACGATTCGGAGGGCGGCCGGGAAGCAGAAGCCGTGGCCGAGAAGATCGGGGCCCAGCGGTGCATCGGGTACGGCGCTGGCCGTTTTTGCCGGCGCGCGATGGACCTCGAACACGATGGCGTGATCGTGAACTTCAGCCACGGAACATCCGTTGCGGGGGGGCTGTACCGGGCGACGCCACCGGATCGCGAGGCCGTCTGGAGCGCGCTGGCCGGCAAAGAGGGCAAAGTGGCGCGCGCGGATGCTGTCGTGCGTGCCCACGCCCACCACTTCGTACATGTCGAACACCCAAGCAAGCACGCGGTGATCGGCCCGTGTTGGCAATTGCAGACGGATTATATGGGCAAGAACAGTGCTTACCGGCTGCTTCCAGACATCGGAGCCGTCCTGATCTGGGTAGACGGGGCGGCAAAGCGCCGCCATGAAGATCCGATTCGGGTGGAGAAGATCCTGTACGACTTGCCGAAAATCGGCACCACGAAACTCTGATGGCTGCCAAGCCTCACCCGAACTTCACGTGGGATCAGATCGACGCGCTGCGCACGCAGGTGGGCATGGGTAGCGACGATGTGCCATCCAGTGCCTTCACCATCTCCGAGTACGCAGCGAAGTATGGCGTGCCCTACCACACCGCCGCCGATCAACTCGCTCGGCTGGTGAGGGCAGGCAGGCTGAGAACAGGAAAGAAGCGGGCCACGCTCTCGAGTGGCCGGCAGGGTTCGATGAGGTATTACTGGCCATGAAGACGAGGCAGGCGGTCCAAACCCAGGCCGGGCGCGCTGGCACCGTGCGCCCCAGGGTCACGGGAGGCGACGCCACCAACCCCAAGGATCTTGTCGGCGTGAAAAAGGTCTCCCTCACCAAGCTGCCGCCTGTCGCCGTCCTGCATGCGGCCCATGCGCTGATGAATGGCGCAGGCAAGTACGGTCCCTACAACTGGCGTGACAGAGCGGTCCGCGCCAGCATCTACGTTGATGCATGTGAGCGGCATCTGAACGCTTGGTTGGATGGCGAGGAGGATGCTACGGACAGCGGCGTGCATCACCTGGGGCACGCGATTGCCTGCCTCGCCATCCTGCTCGATGCGCAGGAGGCGGGCATGCTGGTTGACGACCGGCCACTCCAGAACGCCGGCGGCTTCTGCCGCGTACTGGATCGGTTGAATCGGAGGATCGCGAAAGGTGCGCGGATATGAGGGTGTGCACGGCGTCCGTGGAATGCGCTTCTCGGTCGGCTCGACCAGTTGCGTTGGGACTGGGACCGACGCAGGGTTCTCGATCGCAGTCCCTGCACGCTACCCGTTGGATCGTGGTCAGCACTGGTATGGCTGGCCGGGTGAGCCGCAACGAGGCGCGGGATGACGGCGGGTAAGGCCCTCACCCGAATCGCGGGACCTGACCGGGCGCGCGGGCCGCGGGTGGCGATGGTGCGCAATTCGCGCACGCACAGGCCCGAAAAACTACTTGACAGTCACTTGACAAAACTTGACAGGACGCCAGCCAATCATCTGAATTCACGCGAGATAAGCCCAGACGCCCTACTTGACATGTCAAGTTGACAATTGAAATGGCCTCCGAATCCAAACCGGCGGTGATGACCCAGGCGGAATACGCGCGCCACCGCCGAAAGTCCCGACAATACATTTCGCAATTGGCCAAGGCCGGCGTGCTCGTCATGCGCGGCGGCAAGATCGACGTTCGCGCCACGGACACGGTCCTTGACGACAAGCCCGTCGAGGACGTGCACGAACCGCCGGCCGCGCCGCCAACCGCGGCCCTGTCCCGCCCAGCAGCCGACTCCTTGCCCCAGGCTGGCGGCGCCAGTTTCGGGCAGGCGCGGACCATCGAGATGGTCTTCCGGGCCAAACTTCGCCGGCTCGAATTCGAGACCAAGCAGGCCCGGCTGATCGAGGCCGAAGCCGTCCGGAAGACGATTGCTGAGGCGGTGCGCACGATTCGCGATGGCATCCTCGGGCTGCCCGATCGCTTGGCGACTGTGCTGGCGGCGGAAAGCGATGCCAAGAGGGTCCATGTGACGCTGAAGACCGAACTCTCGCGCGAGTTGGAGGGGCTGGCCCATGCCATCGGCGGTATCTGAGCACGCACCTAGCCCGGAAATGATCCTGGCCGGGATTCGCTCCACCATCGCCAGCGCATTGCAGCCCGATCCCGAGCTAACCATCAGCCAGTGGAGTGACCAGTACCGCGTGCTCTCGCGTGTCTCGGCCGGCGAGCCTGGGCGGTGGCGCACGTCGCGCACACCCTTCCTGCGCGAGATCATGGACTGCCTCAGCCCATCCTCTCCCTATTCGCGCGTGGTGTACATGAAGCCGGCGCAGATCGGCGGTTCCGAAGTGCTGCTGAACATGCTGGGCTACATCATCCACTACGCACCCGGCCCGGTGATGCTGGTGGAGCCGACCGTCGAGCTCGCCAAGCGGTTCTCCCGGCAGCGAATCGCACCGCTAATTGAAAACACTTCCGCGCTGGCCGAGCGGGTTTCCGACCCGCGCGAGCGCGATTCGGGTAATACGATCCTGGCGAAGGAATTTCCGGGCGGCGTCCTGGTGTCCACGGGCGCCAACAGCTCCGTTGGGCTGCGGTCCATGCCGGCGCGGTTCCTGCTGATGGATGAAGTGGATGCGTACCCGCCGTCGGCGTCCACGGGCGCTGTGGGCACCGAGGAAGGCGACCCGGTCGACCTTGCGATCCGGCGCACGGGGACGTTCGCCAACCGGCAAATCGCCATGGTGTCGACGCCGACGATTGCGGAGGTGAGCCGCATCGAGCAGGCGTACCTGGAGTCGGACCAACGCAAGTATTACCTGCCGTGCCCGCACTGCGGCGCGTTCCAGGTTCTGCGTTGGGCGCAGGTGAAGTGGCCGGACAGGGAACCCGCCAAGGCGTGGTACGAGTGCGAGCGCTGCCACGACCGCATTGCCGATCACCACAAGCAGGAGATGTTGGTGCGCGGGGAGTGGCGGGCGGAAGCGGCCGGCGACGGCGATACGGCCGGCTTCTGGTTGAACGGATTGTACTCGCCGTGGACGACTTGGGGGCAACTCGCCAAGGACTTTCTGCGCGCGCGCAAGTCGCCGGAGCGGATGCAGACGTTCACGAACACGGTCCTGGCCGAGACGTTCCAGCAGGCGGGCGCCACCAAGACCGATGTGGGCGAACTGCTGGGGCGGCGGCAGCCGTACCGCCCGGACATCATGTTGCCGGCGGGCGTGGTGCTGATCACCCTCGGCGGGGACTTGCAGGCCGACCGGCTGGAGATCGAAATTGTCGGGTGGGGCCGGGACGAGGAAAGCTGGAGCCTCGCGTACATCGTGTTGCCAGGCGATCCGGCGCAGCGCGATCTGTGGGATGGGTTCGACCAAGTGCTCTCGCTGACGTTCGAGCACCCGTGCGGCCAGGAGCTGGAGATCGTGGCGGCCTGCGTGGACTCCGGCTTCCAGCAGCCCATCGTGCAGCAGTTCTGCAGCGACCGGATGCGGCGGAAGGCGTGGCCCAAGATGTACCCGATCAAAGGGGCGGCCGGCCAACGTCCGATCTGGCCGCGGATACACAGCAAGGCGAAGGACAACCGTCCTCTGTGGGTTATTGGCGTCGACGCCGCCAAGGAAGCGCTCTACGCACGCCTCAAGATTACGGAGCCTGGACCGGGCTTCTGCCACTTTCCGATCAGCGACCAGTATGACCTGGGATACTTCGAGCAGCTCACGGCGGAGACGTGCCGGGTGCGATATACGAAAGGCTTCGCGCACCGGGAGTGGACGAAGAAGGCCGGCGCCCGCAACGAGGCTCTGGACGCGCGCTGCTATTCCTACGCCGCCCTGCAATCGCTGATCGCGGGACGTTTCCGGCTGAACAAGCAGGCGCAGCAGATCGAGGCGCTGATGGCGGCGAAGACCTCGGGAGAGGAATTGCGGCGGCAACCAGCGCCGCCGCCTGCGCGCCGGGGTCAGCAGCCATGGATCGAATCGCGTCGGGACTGGTTTGAGCGCTGAAGGAACCCTGCATCCAATCCGCAGCCGTCACTAGCCCGTGCCTGATGTGCGGCGGGCGGGCCGAGAAGATGCACCGGCCCATGTTCCATCGCGGCTCGTTCTGCCCGCGCTGTTGCCCGGTCTGTGCATCGAAGACAGTCGCTGCCCCGGCTGCGCCTCCGGCTCAAGGAGAACGTGCGGCCGCACCCCGGCGTGAAGCGGCGCAGGTCCGGTCGCAATGGGTGGATGGCGGTTGGGGGCCGCGGCGGGATGCCAACGGGCGGCATGTCGATCCGTGGTACCGCGACGCGCGACCGCACCGCGAGCCGGAGCGGTGGGTGCCGCGTCGGGATTGGTTCCAAGTGGTTGCCGGTTCGACTCTGGCCTCAGACCCCAGAACTAGATGAGCACTGCTCAAATCACGCCCGCGATGGCGCGGCGCATCGAGATCTGGCCCGTCGATAAGCTTCGGCCCTACGACCGCAATGCGCGGACGCACTGGCCGGAGCAAGTCGCCCAGATCGCAGCCTCCATCGTGGAATTCGGGTTCAACGCTCCGATCCTAGTGGACTCGGGCGCGGGGATCATTGCCGGCCACGGCCGCCTCCTGGCGGCGCGCAAGTTGGGACTCACAGAGGTGCCCGTGGTGGTGCTGGATCACCTCACGGAAACCCAACGGCGGGCGTACATCATCTGCGATAACAAGCTCGCCTTGAACGCCGGGTGGGACGACGCAGTGCTGGCTGAGGAGCTGCGGGATATCCAGGCTGACGGACTCGACCTCGCGCTGGTAGGTTTCTCCGACGACGAGTTGGAGGCGCTGCTGGCCGAGCCGGAGCAACCGGAATCGGCGCCCGAGGTTGAGGAGGAGATTCCGGAGGCTCCGGTCGAGGCGGTCACCCGGCCCGGGGACGTGTGGCTGATCGGAAAGCACCGGCTGATCTGCGGCGATTGCCGGGATGAGAATATTATGCGCACGCTATTCCAGGGTGCGCGGGCCAACGTGGTGATCACGTCGCCGCCCTACGCCACGCAGCGCGAGTACGATTCCACGAGCGGCTTCCGGCCGATCCCGCCGGAGGAGTACGCCGACTGGTATCGGGACGTGGCTGCCAACGTCGCGACGATCCTCGCGGAGGATGGCTCTTACTTTCTGAACATCAAAGAGCATGCGGACGAAGGCGAGCGCAGCCTCTACGTGAAGGACCTGGTCATCGCCCACCGCCGCCAGTGGGGCTGGCGATTTGTGGATGAACTCTGCTGGCGGAAGACCGACAACGGTGTGCCTGGGGGTTGGGGAAACCGATTTAAGAATGCCTGGGAACCGGTGTTCCACTTTTGCCGCCAGCCGCAGATCAAATTCCGGCCCAAGCGGGTCGGGCACGAGTCGGAAGATTGCTTCGACTACAGCCCTAACAACCCGAAGTCCACGTCCGGCAGCGGACTGCTGGGCACTGGGCCGCGCGGTGCGGCGGCGGACGGCGGGCGGAATCAAGACGCCTGGCAGAGGAGTCACAAGAACCTGAGTACCGCCACGAACCCCGAGGGCCGCTATACCGGCATTGCGCGGCCGTCGAACGTGATCGAGGTGAAATCGGAATCCGCACAGGGATCGCACTCCGCTCCGTTCCCGCGGGCGCTGGTTGAGTTCTTCCTCCTGGCGTACAGCGATCCGGGCGACCTGGTCTTCGATCCGTTTCTGGGGAGCGGCACCACCATGGCAGCGGCGCACGTGCTGGATCGTGCCGGATGCGGCTGCGAGATCTCGCCGGCCTATTGCGACGTGGTCCTGCGCCGGATGCTGAACCTCGCCGGCGAGACGGCGGTGCTCGCGGAGACCGGCGAGGCATTCCCGGCGGTGGCGGCGGCGCGTGGCGTGCCGGTGGACCAGGCGTTGAATCCCAGAGAGCGGGATTCGCGGGCCATCCAGCACCATGGTCCGAACCCGTTTTATGGCAAGAAGCGGAAGGCTTCGTGAGCCAATCGAAAGCGTTCCAATCCGCTGAGCCGGTGAAGTCTATGAAGCGCGAGAAAGCCCGACTTGCGAATCGCAAGCTCGATATGCGCCCCATCGTCGTCACCGCCGGCGGTGTGGTCGTGGATGGCCAGGTGCGCCTGGCGGCGGCGCAGCAGCTCGGGATGGATGAGGTCCCGGCCATTGTTGTGAAGCACCCGGATCTTCGGAGCCTGCAAAGTGAAAACTGCTGAGAGCGACAGCCTGAAGCTCATCGAGCGCCTGCACAGCCTCCAGGTGCAGCTCTGGCCGATTGACCGGCTGCTGCCCTACATCCGGAACGCGCGCACGCACAGCGACGAACAGATCGCGCAGGTCGCCGCCAGCATCCGGGAATTTGGGTGGACGAATCCGATTCTGGTTGGCGGCGACGGCGTGATTATCGCTGGCCACGCGCGATTGCTGGCCGCCCGCAAACTGCGGATGGGCGAGGTGCCGGTCATCATCCTCGACCACCTGAACGAGACGCAGCGGCGCGCGCTCGTCCTGGCCGACAACAAGCTGGCGCTCAACGCCGGGTGGGACGAGGAGATGCTCCGCGTGGAACTGGAGACGCTAAAGGAGGACAATTTCAACCTCGACGTGGTGGGATTCACCGACGAGGAGCTGGATGTCCTGCTCGCCGATCCGGAAGAGACGCGCGAGGGCCTGACCGACGAGGATGCGGTTCCGGAGGCGCAGGGAACCGCTGTCAGCGTTGCCGGTGATGTGTGGTTGCTGGGTGAGCACCGGCTCCTCTGCGGAGACGCAACGCAGATGGCCGACGTGGAGAAGGTGATGGCTGGCGGCTTGGCGGACATGGTGTTCTGCGACCCGCCCTTCAACGTGAACTACGGCCAGACGATGAAGGATAAGCTCCGCGGCACCAAGCGGACGATCCTCAATGACAATCTCAAAGAGGGCTTCGGACCATTCCTGCACGATGCGTGCGCCAATCTGCTGGCGGTGACCAAGGGCGCCGTGTACATCTGCATGTCCTCGTCGGAACTGCACACCCTGTACCGCGCCTTCACCGAGGCGGGCGGCCACTGGTCGACCTTCCTCATCTGGGCGAAGAACACGTTCACGATGGGGCGGTCGGATTATCAACGGCAGTTTGAGCCCATCTTGTACGGCTGGAAAGAAGGCACGGAGCATTTCTGGTGCGGCGCCCGCGACCAGGGCGATGTCTGGTTTGTGAAGAAGCCCGTCAAAAACGATCTGCACCCAACCATGAAACCGGTGGAGTTGGTGGAGCGGGCGCTGCGCAATTCCAGCAAGAGCCGCGATACTGTCCTCGATCCGTTCGGCGGGTCCGGCTCCACCTTGATCGCGTGCGAGAAGGCGGGCCGGCAGGCGCGGTTGATCGAGTTGGAACCGAAATACGTGGACGTGATCATCCGGCGCTGGCAGCAGTTCGCCGGCCGGAAGGCAATACACGACGGGACGGGGAAATCCTTCGATGACATGTGCGCAGGGGTCGATACCAAGTGACCACGTGCGGCTGACAGACGCCGGCTGGGCGTACCGCACCAACGCGGATCGCGGTTGGGTGATCTATCGGGACCCGGCCACTGGGGTGTGGTGTTCGCGCGAGGACGCGATCCGGATCTTGGAAGAGTCGAACAGCAGATGGGTCTCCGAACCAAAAACACCGCCAGCCTCGCGGCCGGCGGCGCACTGAAGAGAACCGCCGCCCGTTGCCGGGCGGCGGTTGGGAGGCTGGCGTGCCTCAGGCTGTGCGATACGTTCTGTCGCCCGCGTCGTTCTTGGTGCTCTCGACCTTGAGGCCCATCTTCTTGGTGATGGTCCCGCTGATGAAGCCCCGGATGGAGTGGTTTTGCCAGTCCGTTGCTTTGGCGATCTCGGCCAGAGTTGCACCGCCCTTGCGGCGCAGCAGGTCCAGGACCAGGGCCTTCTTGCTGCCCTCGCGCGCGCCCGTGGCTTTCTTGGCGGGTTTGACAGCCTTGGCAGCCTTAGGCTTGGCCTTCTGTGCGCCCTTCTTGGCCTTGGGTGCGTCGGCGGCGGAGCTGGTCTCGGTGGTTGCGGTGGCGGCGTCCGGCGCGTTGTGGGCCGCCTCGGGCGCGGGAGAGGCCAACTTCTGGATGGCTTGCCAGATCCGCGTGACCGCCGTCTTGCGGTCCGTGAACTTCTTGACCGGCGTGAGGTCGCCAAAGGGCGCCACGCCGGCAAAGGTGTTCCAGATCTCCACCAGCCGCCCGGTGGGCCAGTCGGCGGCCAACTTGCCCAGTTCCTTGGGGCTGGCAAAGGCCAACGCGCCCAACGCCAGGGTGTCCTGGGCGGCTTCGGGCGTGGCAAACGCGCTGATGTTGTTGTCGGTGCTGATTGTAAACGTCGTCATGGGAGTGTCCTTTCTACTGCTCGGTTGCGGGGCGGCGCAAGCGGGCCGCCGACCGGATGCGAACCTCGCGTCCGGTTGCCAGGTTGGTTCCGTGCCAGCCGCCGTAAGGCGATTGGCGGGTGATGCGCACCTTAGTCAGCACGGCGCTGACCTTGGCGATGTAAATCGATCCGATCTCTACGTCCTGCTTCTTCATGGCACCTCGATTCATCCCTCGGTTCGGCCGGAACCTCAAGGGGAATGTTCGCGTTTCGCGCAGAAAAAAGATGGGCTGCCCGAAGGGAAGGCGAACCGGCGGGAGGGCACATGGCTCTGACGCTTCAGCAGTTACAGGCCAACCTGGACGCCGTCAACATGGCGATCGGCAGTCCCACGCTGAAGGTGCGGTATCCGGATGGCCGCGAGGTGACCTATCGCTCGGTGGACGAGCTGCGCAAGGCGAAGGCCGAAATCGAAGAGGACATCCGTGAGGCCATGGGCGGGACCGGAAGCCGTGTCCGGTTCGCCCAGCACCAGCGCGGCGATGGCCCCACGGGGCCGACACTCTACGACCGGTGGTGAGGACCATGGTGAATTGTCCGAACTGCACAATCTTGGCTGCGGAGATAAGCGCGACGCGCGCCATCGTGGAGCGTATGGAAAAGGCAGTGCTGGAGAATGCTGCGGAGGTGGCAGCGACGCGAGCTGTCGTGGAAGGAATGCAAAAGACGCTGCTCGGGAACGGGCAGCCCGGCCGCTGCGCGAAACACAGTGTGCGGATCGCACGCCTGGAGCGGTGGCAGTCTTGGCTCGCCGGCGCCCTGGCCGTCATCGGTATTCTCTGGGTCGCTGCAGTAACGGTCTTTGCGGCGGTGGTCGCGGGAAGGATCAGGCCATGAGCATTACGGATATCGCTGACGCGATGGAGGGCGTGCGTCGGCAGGGCGCGCCGGAGGCGAGATGAGGATTATCCGCCGCATGCTTCGGTTTCTGCACGACTTTGCGCGCGATTGCTGGCCTGGCGCAGGTCCGAAGAGCCTCTTCGATCTGGCCCACGAGCCGCGCCCGAGATCGCTTCTCCCGACCTCGAAGCTTTATGTGGTCCAAGTCGATTTCGAGGTTAGCCCGGCGGCCTATGACAGCCTGCAACTGCAGCTTGCGGATCTCCGGGAGAAGTATGGCCTGGACTTCATGATCCTGGAGCCGGGCTTCAAGCTGAAACGATTCGATGACTACTAATTTGGTGTCGCGTCCCGCGTTCCCGCTGCTCAGGCGGGATTGGGAGGCGCGATCCTCAACGTCGGGCCGCTATGCCGTGCAGCGCGCGGCGGGCGAGCTGGTGGACGGCTACCGCCGGCGCCATGCGGAGCGGTTCCGCTACGACGGCGCCACCGCCGGCCGCCGCGCCTACGGCTGGTACGCTGCCTCGACCGACGCCAACGTCGAGCTGATGGGGTCGTTAATCTGGCTGCGCAACCGCAGCCGCGATCTCATCCGCAACAATCCCTATGCGGCGCGTGTCGTCGAGGAGTTGGCTGGCAATGTGGTCGGGACTGGCATCGTCCCGAAGGCGAAGACCGGGAACGCGGCCATTGACCAGATCATCGATACGGAGTGGCCTTTCTTTGCCGAGGCCTGCGACACGCCACAGCGCCTCGACTTCTACGGCATGCAAACGTTGACCGTCCGCACCATGGCCGAGAGCGGCGAGGCGATTATCCGGTTCCGGCCGCGGCTGGTGGATTCCGGGCTGCGCATTCCGCTGCAGCTTCAGATGCTGGAAGCGGACTTCCTCGACCAGGCGCGCACCATGGGACTGGTCAATGGCCATGTGATGGAGGGCGTGCAGTTCGACGAGGAGGGGCACCGCGTGGCGTACTGGCTGTTCAGCTATCACCCTGGCGGCGTGCTGATCCTCAATCCGCGCGGCGGCATTATTAGCCAGCCGGTTCCCTCCGACCAGATCATGCACGTCTACCGTGTGCTCCGGCCCGGCCAGGTCCGCGGCGTGCCGTGGCTGGCGCCGGTGATGATGGCGCTCCGGGACCTGGACGATTATTGCGATGCCGAGCGCGTTCGGAAGAAGATTGAGGCCTGCGTGACGGCGTTCGTGACGCAGCCCGAGGGTGTGGAGGGCGACCCGATGGGCATTGCCGGGACCGATCCCTCGAGCGGACTGCAGGTGGAGAGCTTCCAGCCCGGCATGGTGGAGTACCTTAAGCCCGGCCAGGATGTGAAGTTCAATAACCCACCGCCCGCTGGCGGCTACCGCGAGTACAAGATGACCGAGTTACAGGGCGTCATGGCCGGCATCGGACTGCCCTACGAACTCGGCACCGGCGATATGTCACAGGTGAATTACTCCTCTTGGCGCGGCGGCATGCTGGGCTTCCGCAACACGGTGGAGAACTACCGCTGGCTCACCTTGCTTCCGCTCTTCTGCATGCCGGTGTGGCGGCGGTTCATCGACGTGCTGATTCTGCAGGGCAAGATCCCGGCCTCGGTCGTGAAAGATTCGAAGATCAACCTGCGCACGGTGCAGTGGACCGCGCCGCGCTTTGAGTCCGTCGATCCGGTGAAGGATGCCGAGGGCGTGCTGAAGGATGTGCGCATGGGCCGGAAGACGTGGTTCGAAGCGGTGCTGGAGAACGGCTACGATCCCACCACGCAGTTGCAGCAGATTGCTCTCTTCAACAAGCTGGTGGACAAGTTCGAGATCATTCTCGATTCCGACCCGCGCAACACCACGCTGCGCGGCCAGGAGCAGCCCGCCGGAACCGAAGAACGTACGCCGAGCAGCAAGGCCGCTCCCGGCAAACCGAAGGGCCAGGGCTTCGCTGCGCTCTCGGAAAAAGATCTCGGCATGGTGAAGGAACTGCTCGTTGCCGGCATTTCGCGCAACACGAGTTGGGAATCCACGTCCCGGCTTTACCGGGGATAAGCGAAAAGGAGATCAACACATGCAGGGAAATCCGGATGTAAAGGACGGCTTCCAGCGGCTGGTCGGCGCACTGCTGGACTTGATGTGTCAGTACCTGCTGGATACCATCAATACCAAGCGCCTCGGGATCAGCATCGGCGACGGCCTGGATAAGTTGTGCGAGCAGTGCAGCACCGATCTCAGAGACCTCGTGAAGTGGCTGTATTTCCTCGAGGCGCAGCCCAGAATTGGCGCCGCCCAATCGCATGCCAGCGTGGGCCAGATCCTGGGTGATGCTACGACGGCGGAAACCGCTTTCGTGGCGGCGGTCAATCAGCTCGCGGATGCCGCGCTCAAGGCGGGTGCCTTGGATGCCTTCCACGGCCTCCAGCATCTCGCCAAGTTTCACACCATCGGTGGCGGCGTGATCGGTTCGACGGATCGCACCGGGCACCTGGCATGGTTGCAGAAGCAGAACTGGCAACTGCTGGAGTTCGGCGAGAAGGAGTACGAGGAAACCAAAGTTTAGTGGGAAGGAAGCCATGGATGCCACTTTTGACAGAGCCGCTTAATGTGAAACCCGACAAGCCGAACCCGCACGTGCCGCACGAGGGCAAGGAGGCCCCAGATCTCAAGGCCTCGGCCGAGCACGGGAACGATTCGGAAGTCTTTTCCGCCGACGCACAGGTGCTGCCCAGCACGGCCAACGCCAAGGACGGCACCATCGACGTGGTCTGGTATAGCGGCGCGTTCGTGCCGCGGATCGACCGCTCGACCGGCGAACCGTACATGCTCAAGCTGGACATGCAGGGCTGCCGCTTCGATCGCCTCAACAACGGCGCACCCGTCTTCGACACTCACTTCACCGGCGACGATTTCAAGTCGCTGATCGCGGGCAAGGTCGGAACCCGCGCGCAGGTGGGCGTCGTGCGCCGCGCCTGGCCGAACGGCGACAAAGGGATGGCTACCCTGCAATTCGATCTGGGCGATCCGGACGGCACCGAGATGTTCCGCAAGGCCAGTACCGGCATCCTCCAGAACCTGAGCTTCGGCACCTTCGTATATAAGCGCGAGAAGACCGATCTCCAGACCGAGGGAATGCCGGAGGGCAAGCCGCCCTACATCAACGACAAAGAAATCGGGATGTTCAAGGCCGTCGACTGGGAGCCGTTCGAGATCTCCCCGTGCACCGTGCCCGCCGATTTCAACACGTGCTTTTTGAGCGCGCAACCGACCGGAGAGGTCACCATTCTCGGCACGCCGAATTTCGGCGTGATCGATGCATTACGGGCAATCAGCCCAATCAAGGAGAAACCTGCAATGCCGGAAACTACCACGCAGGAAACGGGCGCGGATGCCCGTGTTGTAAACGATCAGGCTTTGGCTGCCGCGCGCGACGAGGCGGTCCAGGCCGAACGGCAGCGCGTCAGCGAGATTCAGGTGCTGAGCATTGTCGCAGAACGGTCCGGGATTGACGGCACGGTGATCAGCGAGTTCATCGCCAAGGGCGTGCCTGCCGACCAGGCCCGCAAGGACATCACCGACCGGATCGCCAAGAAGGGCAAGGAAAACCTTCAGGGCAAAGAGTTCGAGATCCGTGGCGAAGGTGGCGCTTCGGTGACTCGTGATGGGATGGAGCAGAGCCTGGCTCGGATGCAGACGGCACTGCTGCTCCGCGCCGATGGCCGTTTCTTCCTGGCGCGGCGCCACGACCACAACGGCAACGATCTCGGCGAATACCTCGGCGGTTGCGGCATCGAGGAGCAGAAGCGGGCCGTCGAGATGGCGCACGAGTACCGCAATTTCCGGCTCATCGACATGGCCAAGGAGTACCTGAGCCTGAAGGGCATCAATCCGCGCGGCATGGACGTGACGCGCATCGCCGAACTGGCACTGCAGGGCCAATCGCGCGGGCCGGAGTTCTTCGCCGGTGGCGCCGAATCGACCTCCGACTTCCCCGCGATCCTGGCCAACGTCGCCAACAAGACCCTGCGCCAGGGGTACGAAGCTTATCCCCGCACCTTCCAGCCGTTCTGCCGGCAGGTGACGGCGCAGGACTTCAAACCCATCAACCGCGTGATGCTGGCCGACGCGCCCGCCTTGCAGCCGTTGAATGAGAAGGGCGAGTATCATCGCGCCAACCTGACCGACAACAACATCAGCTACCAGCTCGGCACTTACGGCGAGATCGTGGCGTTGACCCGCAAGGTCATCATCAACGACGACCTCCAGGCGTTCACCCGGGTCCCGGCGCTGCTGGGCGTGGCGGCGGCGCAACTCGAATCGAATACGGTCTGGGGGATCGTCACGTCGAACCCGCAGGCGATTTACGCCGGCGACAAGAACAAGACGGCGCTGTTCGCGGTCGCGCACGGCAACCTGCTCACTGGCGTGGCCAGCAGCATTGATCCCACGGTCGCCAACGCGGTGGCATTGACCGCTCTGGGCAAGGCGCGCAGCGCCATGCGGTTGCAGAAGGGGCCGCAGGGAACGCCGCTGAACCTGATTCCCCGGTTCATCGCCGTGCCGACGGCGCTCGAAAGCTACATGCTGCAGTTGGTGTATCCGATCGCCATCGCGTCGGCCGACGTGACCAAGGTCGTTCCCGAGTGGGTGCGCAGCCTGGTGCCGGTAGTCGAGCCGCGCCTGGATGCGAACAGCGCGACCGGTTGGTATCTCATCGCGGACCCGGCGCAGATCGACACCGTGGAGTACTGCTACCTGGAAGGCCAGCAGGGCGTGTACATCGAGACCAAGCAGGGCTTCGAGATCGACGGTGTCGAGATCAAGGCGCGCATGGACTTCGGCGCGGCGGCCCTGGATTTCCGCGGCCTGCAACAGAACGCCGGCCAGTAGGGCGCGGCTGGCATAGCGAAACCACCACAGACCGGGGCGGCGCGGGTCGCCCCGGAGAGATCAGGAGAAAAATCCATGCAGAATTACGTTCAACAAGGTGATACGCTCACCGTGACCGCGCCCTATACGTTGCTGAGCGGCGGCGGTTGCCAGGTGGGCAACTTCTTCGGCGTGTCGGTAAACAACCAGAATCCGGGCGACTCCTCGGAGCTGGTGGTGGAAGGCGTGTTCGATCTGGCCAAGGATGGCAGCACGTTCGTTTCGGGCGCCAAGGTGTACTGGGATAACACCCAGCAGTTGGCCACCGCGAATACCTTGACGGCCGCCGGCGGGTCGACCAAGGAAATCGGGTTTGCGGTGCTGAACCAGGCCAGCGGCGTGGCTGCGCCCGGTGGCCAGAGCGCCGACCCGACCGTGCGCGTGCGGTTGACGCCAACCCCCGTCACGCCGGTGGGGGTGGCGGATCTCGATCCGTCGGTGCTTCAGAAGGCGGTCGTCGCGTTGACGGCGGCACAGATCGAGGCCATGTACGCCACGCCGGTCAGCATCCTGCCCGCGCCGGCGGCCGGCCAGGTACTCGTGATCGACCAGATCATCGCCCAGATGAAGCCGGGCGGCACTCAGTTCACCGGCGGTGGAGCGGTCACGTTCCAGTATCACGGAACCGCCGTGGTGCCGCACTCTTCCAACGTCCCCGCCGCGACGATCAACAGCGCGACCGGGACCGAAAACGTGGTGCCGCCGCCCACGGGCGTCATCCAGCCGCCCTCTGCGACGGGTCTGGACATCACCAACGGCACGGCCGCCTTCGCCACTGGCAACGGCACGTTGGTCGTGACGGTGTTCTACTCCATCATTACGCTTTCGTAGGAACTCTCCGCTGCGAATTTGGGGCGGCCGGCCACGCTGCCCCTTCCGCATCCTTTATATATGTCCGGCTGGCCCACCATCGCTGCCGATGTGAACGCCATCATGCAGCAGGCGTTCGGCGAGCCGGTGGTGTACCAGGCGGTGCAGGGTGGGTTTTCGGTCGGCGAGCCCATCACGATAACCGCCATACGCCATGTTCGCGTGCGGGCGGAATCGGGCGCGGTGGCGAGCGTAGAGGAGATCGCCATTAACCCCGCCGATTTGCCGAATCCCCCGCAGCGTGGCGATTGGGTGACGGCTTGGGGATCGCAGTTCGTGGTATCCACCGTGCGCCAGCCCGATCCCTGCGGGCTGGTCGAGCTCTCGCTGATGGTGCGGGCCGGACAAGGTCCCAATGATTAACCCGAAAACGCTTCTGGCCGAATGGGTGACCACGCTCCAGGCCTTGCCGAACTTGGTCGAGGCGCTGGGCGGCGACGGCACGCAGATTCAGTTCTACACCGAAAACGCCACCGTTTTTGGCCAGGCGACCCAAAACAACATTCGCCTGGCAATCCTGTCAATGCCGCCCGGCTCGATCATGATCGCCTGGCAGGGCACCGCGCCCGGCCGACTTGGCAATGCGCTCGTATTCGTGCACGATTTCTCGCTCTACCTGCACGCGCCGGAAGCGGCTGACGTCGGCTACGAGGACCTGTTCAATTGGATCGTGAACGACATCCCGCCAAGCGGCAGCTTACGGATGCTGCACACACCAATCGACCCCAACTGCGAGCCGATGGATTTCTACCTGCCGTCGGCCAGGCGCAACACCATCGTGATCAGCCCGGACGGGGCCACTTTTGAGTACTTCGAAGTCCCGGTGCGGTTGATCGAGTCTTACAACCCGTAATTGTGGAGGAGGCAAAAAATGCCCGTGTTCGTTTACCTTGAGTCGCCACAAGGCGACGAAATCAAAGAGGTCGAGGCAACCACTGAAAAACTTTCACCCCTGATGTCTCAGGGCTGGCATCAGGTACCCGCGCCGGCCAAGCATGAGACGGTGATCCTGGCCAATGCCAAGGAGGGTAGATAGCCCCATGGCGAATATCAATGAGTTGATGGATGGCTGGAGCTACGGCAAGCAGACTGCTATCGGGACAGCCAACAGCACCGCCATCTGGCGGCACACGAACCTGAACACGAAGCCGTGGGCCAAAGTCCCGGTGAACGAGGATGACCGCGCGGAAATCGGCAAGGGACATGAATTCCCGACGCAGCTCTTCAAGTCGCACTACAACATGCCCACTTACGAGATCTCCAAGTACGCCTCGTCAGAGTTTCTCGCCTGGGTGATGGCGTTCGCGCTGGGCAATGTGACGCTGGCCGGCAGCGCCGCGCCGTACACTTACACCATTGTGCCCGCTCTGGGCGCCACCAATCCGACCGGGATCGAGTTGCCGTACTTCTCCTTCGTGCAGCAGATCCGGCCGGGCGGTTCGGCGGTGCTGGATGAAATGCTGGTGGGCTGTGCGATCAAGGGATGGAAGCTGTCTATCAAGAACTCGCCGGGCCGCGCCAGCGCCATGTGCTCGTGCGAGTGTGTCACCACTGGCCTGTACACCACTCCCAGCGGCATCACGC
>Ga0326728_10008021_pt1 | contig 26588 bp, 26 predicted proteins | sample MB3enrmetagenome_FD_207602 | JGI IMG/M metagenome (GOLD analysis project Ga0326728, IMG submission 207602) | Lab enriched peat soil microbial communities from McLean, Ithaca, NY, United States - MB31MN | ecosystem: Environmental > Terrestrial > Soil > Wetlands > Peat | place: USA: New York...
CCGGGCTGATCTCACGCAAGCCGGGGGTTGCCCGCAGCATCGCTGTCCTGCTCGATCGCTCCGACCTGCCCGAGCTGAACCCGGGGCATGGTCAACCGGTCAAAATCACTGTGACGGGGTACTAGTTACGATGTCGCGGTGTAGGGTTGTGGGGGCGACCGGGGGGGGGCCGGGTCGATGGCCGGAAGGCGACCCGCGGCCGAGCGAGGTCGAAATCGTCGATTACCACCACTGAGTTGGCGAGGGGGCACAACCATGGCACGCACGGCTATCCATCCCGGTGAGCATTTGGCCGACGAACTGCGGGAACTCGGCATGAGCGCGGCCGAACTGGCGCGGCAGATCGCGGTGCCGGTCAACCGGGTGACGCAGATCATCAACGGCCAACGGGCGATTACCGCCGACACCGCGTTGCGCCTCGGTCACTGGTTCCAGACCGGGCCGGAAGTTTGGCTGAACCTGCAGCAGCTTTACGAATTGCGGCGCGCGCGGGAGGCCGCCGGGGACGAAATCGAGCGGCTGCCCAGGAGGGCGGGCGGGGAGAGCGCCGGGATCAGCGGTGGCGATTGACCGGTTTGGGGAGGCTGATGCCATGAGCGGGTTCGATCTTTACCTGCTGCTCGCGCCGCTGGTGCTCGTCGCGGTTGGTGGCGGGGCGACCTGGTGGTGGGTGCGGCACACGCGATGACGACGATCCTGATGAGCCATCCTCGGGACTAGCCTGACACGATCCTAAGCGCCGAGACCGGGCGGCCGTTGCGGCGTGGCGTGAAGATGCTGACCATCGATGCCGGCGGCGTGCCGTTCACCTATGGCCAACCGGGATGGTGGGCCTCACCGGACGATCCGGCGGATGAGGACGGTCAACTGGTCGATGAGGACAATGCCGTCCTGGCCGCGGCGCGGCGAAGGGCCAGGGCAAAGGTCAGGTAAGCCGAGCACGCAGACGGTCGTGCGGTTACCGGCGACCCTACAATCGCGCGGGAATATTGGCCGACTCGTCGAACACGCCAACGATGGTCGGAGGCTGCGATTTGCGGTAGGCGATCCAATACCGCCCCGCCTTGATCCAAACCCGACCCGGCAGCGTCAGCGCTGGATAGGGTCGGGGCGCCGGCAGACCGCTCGCAGGGTTGGCTTCGATTTTCCGTTCAGCCTCCGCCAATGCGGCGAACAGGCCCCGAACGGCTTCGGGCCGATCCTTGTCCTCGTAATACCGGCGGAGGTCATCAACCTGTCGCTCCGCTTTCGGCGTGTAGGCAATCAACGGCGACTTGTATCCGTAGGGGCGGTCGCGCCGGCTCGCTTCGCCTCAAGCCGGGCGATAGTCTCGCGAAGCCGCTGCATGATCGGCTCCGACGGGACAGTCTTCCCGGCGGCAAGTTCGGCTTCGCTCTCCGCGAGGGCTTCAAGCCAGCCGGGAGGTGCTGGGGGTAACGGGTCGTCCATCACCGTAGGATAGGCGCGGTCCGCGTTGAATTCCAGCCCGGAGTGACCGCCGATCGGAACCTTTGACGAAGGCGCTGGGACGCTGTGCCGCCGGATGACGTTGCGGCACAGCCCAAGCGTCGCCCGGGAGATCGCGACGGAGGAGGGTATCGGCTTCGATGCGTCTTCAAGCCGATCGATCAGGTCCTCGGCGTCCGGGTCATGCGTTGGGATGGCGATAATGGCGGAGGCATCAACGAACCTCAGAGATCGCCGCTGAGTTCATCGAAGAACGCCTTGTCCGCCTGCTGCCCCGTTGCCGGGCGGGACAAGACTCGATCCCGGGTCGGCCGAAGCCGCGCCCGAAAAGGCGTCGCCTCGGCCACGCGCTGGAGTTCGATGCGCAGTGCGTGCGCCACCGCCACGGTCTTGTTGGTCGCCGGTTGCGGTGCCAGCGCGGCCAGCGCGGTATTCCTGCGCGTATGGTGTCTTATCACGGTGTGGGCGATCTACCGACGCAAACTAAAACTTGCAAGCCGGAAGTTTTTGTGCCATTTCTCCACATGCCGGAAGTTCAATTTGGAGGCTCGCTTGGCGTCGGAGTCCTGGGTGGAAAACACCGTCGTTGATCTGCTGACCGCTCGGGGTGTCGAGCAAGCCGTCGACTTTTTCAGGTCGTGGGATGAGCGGAGGAACGCTTCCTGGGCAAACGCCCACCGCGATGCCATGGCACATGCTGCGTCGGGAAAGCATGTCCCGCAGGCACGCGGACAGCTCCGACAGATTTATGGCGAGAACGCCGTTAGAGAGGCGGCTTCGTCTGCGAAGGCTGGTAGTTTGCCAGTTGTATCAGCGCCCCCCGGCGGCGTCTTTATGGCTGCACGCATAGGTCGATTTGCCCTGTCGAGCATCACAGTTCGACACCGCAAGTTTATGCCCAGGCGATCGATTACGCGTATCCTTATGAGCGCACGTAACCACGACATAGACCCGCAAGTCGCGTTAGCATTGTCCGAAGCAGGCGCCGTGAGCCAGGTTGCTGAGTTGGCCTATTTTGGTTGTCTAGTGGCCATTCCATGCAGGGCCGATCCAACCGTGCCATCCGACCTTCTGCTAGCGGTTCCCAATTCAAGATTGACTGACTGGGTTTTGTGTTTGCCACTTCCTCGTCTGCATGCACTATTGCAGGACCGTGCCACGTCTCCAATATACGATCCTTCGACCGAGCTTGGGGATATCCCAGATCGGGTATTTTCGACGTTTAGGATTCCGACTCCGAACAAAGGTGCGGGCGACGAAAATCCGGGCGGCTGACCCACTTGGGCATTCGGTGTCTGACGCGCTTTGAGAGATGGAACTATGGGCAGCCCCACCACGAAAGGATTTTTTGTCCCTGAAAGACTTAGTGAGGCCCGCGATGCGCGTGGCATCACGCAAAAGACCCTAGCCGAAGCATCAGAGTGTTCCGACACAACTATTTCGCAGTGGGAACATGGGGTGCAGGCGCCAACACCGGCGGGCCTCGAAAAGATAGCTGCTGCACTAAACGTCTTTCCAAGCTATTTTGGAAAGAAGATGCCTTATCATGGGGATTCGCCAGTTTTTTTCAGATCCCTTGCAAATGCGACCAAGCGGGTTCGGACAAAGGAGAAAGCTCGCGTTCGGTGGCTACAGCACATCTCCGGCTGCTTGCAGGAAACGCTCGAGTTTCCACCGGTCAATATACCGAGGGTTGTTCGACCTGGCCAATACCCTCGGCTAGCAAATGCTGACTTAGAACAAATAGCCGCTGATGTTAGGGCACATTGGAAGATCGGTAGCGGCCCAATTCGTACAATGGTACTCGTCGCCGAGAATGCAGGTGTGGTGGTAGGGGTTGATGAGGTCGGCTCGCAGGCGATAGATGGGCAGGCCAACTGGTCCGAAGTAGATAGTCGCCCCTATATTCTTTTGGCGAGAGATAAGTACACGGCTTACCGGCGCCAGATGGACATCGCCCATGAGCTGTCCCATGTGCTCCTCCATCGTGATGTATCTGAGGATGAACTTACAGAGAATTTTGACCTTATAGAATCGCAGGCTAAATATCTCGCTGGGGCGATTTTGATGCCGCCTAAAACGTTTGTGTCTGAGATTTCATCACTATCCCTTGATGGCTTTTTGGCACTCAAAAAGCGATGGATGGTCGCGATCGGCGCAATGATTATGAGATCCCGTCAGCTAAACGTCTTATCAGAGGAAGCGGCTGCCAGATTGTGGAAGTATAGAGCTACCCGTGGCTGGCATCGCCGCGAACCTTACGACCTTCCATCAGAGACACCCATCGAAGAACCGCGCCTTTTACCTCGATCTATCGACATGATTATTAAGACTGGCGTGCGGTCAAAGCGTGATCTTTTGGAGATCGACATTGGACTAGGTGCACCGGACGTTGAGATGCTGGCAGGCTTGGTGCCCGGTTATTTCTCGGGAGAGCCCGCGCCCGTCGTTCGTATTGAGCCGCGCGTGCGCGACCGAGAAGCCAGTGGCGTCGCCGCGGAAGTGATTCCATTCAAGCGACCGACCTAGGCTTCAAAATTGCGCCTGCAAGTCCAAGTTTTGAGACGCGAAAGCCCATCTTATGTCGCTCAAGCTATTTGACGACCACATCCGGCCTTGATATAATGGCGACTAAGGATCGTTTTGGCTTTTGCGAACCAGATCGGTCGGTAAGCTCGCTCATGAACTCCACTAGATCGGGGATATGGAAATGGCAACGGTTGTGTCGTTTATCAACTTTAAGGGCGGCGTTGGAAAGACCACCCTTTCGGTGGAAATCGCTGCCTCGCTATACAAAAAGTTTAATTCACGTGTTTTAATGGTAGATCTAGACCCGCAGTCCAATAGCACCTTGTACTGGCTTAACGAGGCCGACTGGGAGGAACATATTAATAAGAAGGGTACGCTATTATCGTTCTTCGAGTCCTGCTTGGAGGACAAACCTTTTGACATCTCCTCGCTTGTTGCCACACCCACGAGGTTCGCTAAATCACCCTGGTATCAAAAATTCGACCTAAAATTAAACCGTGGAATTAAACTTATCCCGTCGGACATGCACCTCTTCGGCGTTGATCTAAAGTTAGCGCAACGATTTGGTTTCGACAACCCTAAAGCGCAGACTTTTCTGAAGAAGGCATTGGCTACAATTGACTCTCAATATGACTTCATATTCATAGACTGTCCGCCCAATCTGTACCTAGCTACTCAGAACGGCCTTTTCTCAAGTCAGTATTATGTGATCGTGGCACTTGCGGAGTACTTGTCAACGCTCGGTATTGCGCATATTCAAGCGTCGATTGATTCCGTTTTCGCGTGTGCCAATAGCATTATCGGGGCGGATTTGTTTAAGAAACCTTCACTGGCTGGTATTGTGTTCAACAAAGTGCGCTACCTATCCGGCGGCACTCAATCCCAGGAAGATTATATGGCACGTATCAGGAAAAGTTACGCTGATGTTGTGTTTAACAGCTACGTCTCGCAGTCTGACAAGATCGCCCAGCGACCTGCACAAAGCGAGCCGATCGCTCTTTCTGATTATGCCGTAGATCAAAAGTACGCCGAGCAAATACATGCTGTCGCCGAGGAATTCTTCGATCGGATAACACGGCCCTGAGGTAAAAAGAATGCCATTGACACCGCAGCAAAAGAAAAAACTTGAAAGGCTCTCCGAGGCACTTGAGGAAGCGCAGGCATTCATCCGGGATCTGTTACAGGAGCAACAACCAGAGTCCGAGCACGAGCCATCGGTGGGGTTTGACTACCAGCTTATGGTGGCCTCTTTAAAGCACGCTGATCGCGGTCATGCCATGGAACAGCTGAGCGCGTTGAAACAGTATGAGTTAGGCGCCATTTTTGTTGAGTGCGGCGGCCCATCAAGCGATAGGAAAAAGCCGAAGGTCTGGCTGATTGAGCAGATACTTTGGCGACTTTTCGATTTTGAACGCGGGCATGAGGCCATTCGCAAGAAAGGCGGTCCTGAGAACTAACTTCAGGATTCGCCCCCGAACCTCGGAAAGCGGTCCGCCCTCCGGGCACCCGACTCCGACGCTAATGCCCCCTCAATATCTGACTCAAAAACAGCTTCAACCGCTCCGTCCGCGGGTTCTCAAACAACTCCCCGGGCGCCCCGCTCTCCACAATCTCCCCCCGGTCCATGAACACCACCCGGTGCGCCACCTGCCGCGCAAACCCCATCTCGTGCGTCACGCAAACCATCGTCATGCCCGTATCCGCAAGGCCGATCATGGTATCCAGAACCTCCTTAATCATCTCCGGATCCAGCGCCGAGGTCGGCTCATCGAACAGCATGATCTTCGGCTTCATGCACAGCGCCCGAGCAATCGCCACGCGCTGCTGCTGACCCCCCGACAATTGCCCGGGGTATTTCCGCGCCTGCTCGGGGATCTTCACCCGCTCCAGATACGACATCGCCAGTTCTTCCGCCTCGGCCTTGGGCATCTTGCGCACCCATATCGGCGCCAAGGTGCAGTTCTCCAAAATCGTCAGATGCGGGAACAGGTTGAACGACTGGAACACCATCCCGACCTCCCGCCTTATCGTATCCAGCGCGCGGATATCGTCGGTCAGTTCCGTCCCGTCCACCACAATCCGGCCTTCCTGGTGCGTCTCCAGTCGGTTGATGCAGCGGATCATCGTGGACTTGCCGGACCCCGACGGCCCGCACACCACCACCCTCTCCTTCTCCGCCACATTCAGCGTCACGTCGCGCAGCACGTGCATCGCGCCGTACCACTTGTTGACTTTGTCCAGAACGATCGCCGGAGGCCCCTGAAACCCAGCACCCTGCATGATACAAACTCCCCCTCAGCGCAGGCGGGAGCGATTAAGATCACGCTCCAGGCTCCGGCTGTATTTCGACATGGCAAAACAGAAGGCGATGTAGATCAACGCCAGGAAGATATAGACCTCGGTGGAGAAACTCTGCCAGGGCGGGTCGCTCAGCGCCACCTTGCCCATGGTCAGCAGGTCGAACAGCCCGATGATCAGCACCAGGGACGTATCCTTGAACGCCCCGATAAAGGTGTTGACCAGCGGCGGAATGACCAGCCGCAGCGCCTGCGGCAGGACGATGAAGCCGGTCTTCTGCCAATAGTTCAACCCCAGGGCGTCCGCCGCCTCGCCCTGGCCCTTGGGCAGGGATTGCAGTCCGCCGCGAACGACCTCCGCCAGATACGCGGCGCTGAACAGGATGAAGGCGATCTGCGCGCGCAGCAGCTTGTTGACGTTGACGCCCTCCGGCATGAACAGCGGGAACATGACGCTGGCCATGAACAGAAAGGCGATCAGCGGCACGCCGCGGATCAACTCGACATACAGCACGCATAGCAGCTTCACCGCCGGCAGTCCGGTCGATCGCCGCCCGAGCGCCACCAGCACCGCCAGCGGGAAAGCGAAGGCCAGGCCGAAGGTCGCCAGGATCAAGGTCAGCGGCAGGCCGCCCCAGAAATCCTCGGTCACCAGAGGCAGGCCGGGGATGCCGCCGAACATCAGCACGAAGATGACGGTCAGCGTGCCGATCCAGATCAGGATCAGCTCCTTGCGCCAGAAGCGCCGCATGGCGGAGACGGCATACAGGCCGATGAACAGCAGCACGACGATGGCCGGGCGCCATTGCTGGTCGTAGGGGTAGCGGCCGAACAGGATCAGCCGGTACTTGTCCGCGATCACCGCCCAGCAGGCGCCGGTGCCCTTGGCCTCCTGGCAGACCGAGGTATCGGGCGTCCCGGTGTCGCTGTACGGCACCGACCAGATGGCATGGACCAGACCCCACTCCACCAGCCCGAACACCACGCGCAGGATCAGATACCCCAGCGCCAGGGTGATCGCGGTGGACCACCAGTTGCCGAACAGGTTGGCGCGCGCCCAGGCCCACGGCCCCAGGCCGGGTATCTTGATCTGTTCGCGGGCGGCGGTGGGAACGTGCTCGCGGGAAGCGGTGGCGGCGGATTGGCTCATGGGTCAGCGCTCCACCAGCGCGATGCGCGCGTTGTACCAGTTCATGAACAGGCTGATCGACAGGCTGATGGTCAGGTAAACCGCCATGATCACGGCGATGCCCTCGATCGCCTGTCCGGTCTGATTAAGCGTCGTGTTGGCGACCGACACGATGTCCTGGAAGCCGATGGCCACAGCCAGCGAACTGTTCTTCGTCAGGTTCAGGTATTGCGAGGTCATCGGCGGCACGATCACCCGCAGCGCCTGCGGCAGGATGATCTGCCGCAGCGCCAGACCGTTGCTCAACCCCAGCGCGCCCGCGGCCTCCCACTGGCCCTGCGGGATCGCCTGGATGCCGGAGCGGACGATCTCCGCGATGTAGGACGCGGTGTAGGTCACCAGCCCGAGCAGCAGCGCGAAAAACTCCGGGCTCAACGTCAGGCCGCCCTGGATGTTGAAACCGCGCAACGCCGGCAGTTCGACGTTGAACGGCGCGCCGAGCAGCGCCCATACGGCAACGGGCAAACCGATCAGCAGCGCCAGCGCGACGGGCCAGGTGGCGGGACGGATGCCGGTCGCCTCCTGCCGGCCGCGGGCGCGGCGGGTCCACAGCACGGTGCCGATGATGCCAACCACGAAGGCGAGCACGGCGGCGGTATGCGCCGTCTGCCACTCCAGCAGCGGCAGCTTCAGGCCGCGGTTGGACAGGAACGCGACGGACCCCAGATGCAGCGCCTGCTTCGGCCCCGGCAGCCCTTGCAGCAGCGTGTACCAGAAGAACAGTTGCAGCAGCACCGGCAGGTCGCGCAGCGTCTCGACATAGAACGCGGTGATCTTCGACAGCAGCCAGTTCTTCGACAGCCGCCCGATGCCGATCAGGGTGCCCAGGATTGTGGCGAGGATGATGCCGATAACGGCAACCTGGAGCGTGTTCAGCACGCCGATCAGCAGCGCCCGGCCATAGGTGTTGACCGACGGATCGTACGGGATCAGCGACTCGCCGATAGGGATGCCCGCCACGCGATCGAGGAAGCCGAAGCCCGTGGCGATGTGCCGCGCCGCCAGATTGGCGTTGGTGTTGCCGACGAGATACCAGACGATCGCCACGACGATCCCGACGATGACCACCTGCCAGACGACCGAGCGGAACACCGGGTCGGACCAGGACAGCCTCAGACGCCGCTTCGGCGCCGCGCGCGATGCGACCAGCCTGGGATCGGCGGTAGCTTGGGACATAGGCGGCGGTCTCCCCGGTTTGCTCGGAACGTTTGGTTACGCAAGATCGGGGCCAATGGCAATGCACCCCCTGCAAACCTGTGATCGGGGCGCCGCGCACAATTGCGCGTTGCGTTGACCGATCCTGCGGCCCGGGATACCGGAAAGTTTGGCCGGGCGGCGAGCCTCACGCGGTCGGAACGGCCCGACGGCGGAGTTTGGTGTGCAACGTCCGGAGTCTGTAGATCAAGGACATGGACGCCGGCATGGCGCTGAACATTTTGTAAACGATTCTTTCGCCGATGAGGAAAATGCTCCGCCGGCCATGGAAGACGCGCCAGGTGATGAACAGATATTCAAAGAATATCCGCCACCGGGGGAAACCGTCGAGATCGAGGCATGCGCGCGAACGCTCTGCCGTTTTGTCGATGCGAGCGGGATCGAACAGCTTCAGGTCAGCGGACAGCTTGAACAGATCGGTTCCGGGATAAGGATAAAAAATACTCTCGTGCAGACGGTCCGGCTCGCATTCCCTGGCGACCGCGACCGTCTCGAGGTAGTCGGCGATCGTTTCGGACGGCAGCCCGATCAAGAGATACAGCCCGATTTTGATGCCATACCGCCTGGCAAGCTTACAGAAGCCAATCAACTGGTCATTCGTATAACGCGGCCTGTTGAGGATGGACTTACGGATGCGTTCCGAACCTGATTCGAGACCTATGTTGAGTGTCGTCAGGTTGGCCCGCTGGAATGCCGAAAACAGCGCGTGCATGGCGTCGGCATTGTCCGCCAGGCGGCCGGTCACGGCCAGATTTGTGCCGAACTCGATCGGCTTCGCCCGGCGATCGTTGAACTCGGCCAATTGCTCGCAAAGCCTGACGGCAAATCCCGGCACAGCACCGATTGTTTCAACTTCCAGATACACTGTGTTTGTCTCCGGAAAATCGTTCACCAGCCGGGTCAGTTCAGCGATGATGTTTTCCGGCGACCGGAAGCGCACATACGTCCCCGTCGTCGTGCTTTTAATTCCGCTATTTGAACAATAGCCGCATCCGAATGGGCAGCCGCGGCCGATAACAATCGCAAACTTTTCATTCGACGAGCTGACCCACGGTTCCCATTTGCGGCGATTGAGAAACGGCAGGTCATCGAGTTCGGTTTCGAACGGGTCGGGCGGCGTCCGGTCAATCTGCCGCTCGCCCGGTAGCTTGATCCAGACACCGGGAATCGCCGCCGGCCGCCGGTTCCGGTCAAGCACATCGGCGAAGGCGACCGCCGCTTTTTCCCCCTCCCCTATGCAAATGGCGTCAATCCATGGGCTTGCGATCGCCTCCTCGGGCGCAAGGCTGGCATAGTGTCCGCCGAGCAAAGTTGTCACCGACGGCCTGACACGCTTGACCTGTTCGCACAACCTCGCGATGATCGGGAACTGGGTCGTTACGGCAGTGACAGCCAGGAGGTCGCAGCCGAATTCATGCACGATCTCGTTGGCGACACGATCGAGCCGGGTTCCGGGACAGATCACCCACAGGCGCACGTCGTGCCCGGCACGTTCCAGACATGCGGCTATAAGACCAAGGCCAAAAGGAAATTCCTGCCAACCGACGAGCGGACTTTCCGGCGTGACATATCTTTGCACTGAATAAACGCACGCGATACGACTCATTCCGGTAGCAACCCTGTTCAGGATATTTTTGTCCATCAGGCCGGCGAAAATGTCAGCCGATGCTCGCTGTTCTATTCAGGTTGTAGAATGTTGTGAAGTCACGTGCAACCTGCAAAATCCGTCGGCCCATACAGTAGCCCGCGCGTGATCAAAAATCCCGGCCGCTCAACGCGGGTTGGATCAGGCTCCTCGCTTGCCCGCAAACGACATCTGTGTAGATAAGTCGGAACAATTGTGAAATGTTATCGTATCGCGTTGTGTTTGTCAGCCTCGCCGCCGGGGTTGAGATCTGAAAGCCCGGCGCGGGGTCCGAACCCGGGCGCAGGCGGACTGCGTAACCCCCCGGACGATGGCGGTGACTCGTCCAGCCGGCGATCGTGGTCGAAGTCCTGCCCCTCCCCGCCGCGATGACTCAGCAGCCGGCCGCGGCGGCTGCCTCGCGCTTTTCGCCAACTCCGGCCGCTCCCGCCGGGTGACTCGCAAGCCGAACAGTGCCAAAACAGCGCTGACTACGCCGGGAGGACCCGCAATGAACGCGCCGATGACGACGATCGCGCCACTGGCACCGCCGGAGTCGCGCCATGTACACATCCTGAAGCAGTTGGAGCGCAAGCTGCTCTGGCTGTCGGCCTGGATGATCCACAACGCCAACCACATCCGCCCCAACCGGGACGGGCTGAAAGTCGGCGGCCACCAAGCCTCCTGCGCCTCCTGCATCTCCATCCTGGCGGCGCTGTATTTCGAGGTCGCCCGGCCGCAGGACCGCATCGCGGTGAAGCCGCATGCCGGCCCGGTGTTCCACGCCATGAACTACCTGTTCGGCCGCCAGACCCGAGAAAAGCTTCAGCAACTGCGCCAGTTCGGCGGCATCCAGCCTTATCCGTCGCGCGTCAAGGACGGGGCGGAGGTGGATTTCTCCACCGGTTCCGTCGGCCTCGGCGTCGCCATGACCAGCTTCGCCGCGCTGATGGCGGACTACACGCGGCTGCACGGCATCGGCCGCACCGACCTGCCGCCAGGCCGCCACATTGCCATCTGCGGCGACGCCGAACTGGATGAGGGCAACATCTACGAGGCCCTGCTCGAAGGCTGGAAGCACGACGTCCGCAACGTCTGGTGGATCGTCGACTATAACCGCCAGAGCCTCGATTCCGTTGTGCCCGACCGCCTGTTCGGCCGCATCGAGGGCCTGTTCCGCGACATGGGCTGGAACTGCGTCACCATCAAGTTCGGCCGCAAGCTGGAGGCCGCCTTCGCCCGCGACGGCGGCGAGGCGCTGCGCGACTGGATCGATGACTGCCCCAACAGCCTGTATTCCGCCCTGACCTTCCAGGGCGGCGCGGCATGGCGGCAGACGCTGCTGTCCGACCTCGGCCGATCGAAGGCGCGGGCGATCATCGATGAGCTGAATGATGAGGAACTCGGCGCGCTGATGACCAACCTCGGCGGCCACGACATCGAGACCGTGATCGAGACCCTGCGCGCGGCGGATGCCGACAGCGACCAGCCGACATGCTTCATCGCCTACACCATCAAGGGCATGGGTTTGCCCTTCGCCGGCCACAAGGACAACCACGCCGGCATGATGAGCAAGGAGCAGATGGAGCAGTTCCGCCAGGACATGCACATCCGCCCCGGCCATGAATGGGACCTGTTCGAGGGCCTCGACGTGCCGGAGGCCGAACTGCAAGCCTTTCTGCGCGATTGCCCGTTCGGCACGCCGCTGACCCCGTCGGGCCGCCTGCTGACCGCTCCGGAGGTTTTCGTCCCGCCGGTGCTGCCGAGCCCGAAGCAGCGCGGGCGCAAAATGTCCACCCAGGGCGGCTTCGGCGAGATCCTCGCCGAAATCGGCCGCGGCCAGGGGGATCTGAAGGACCTCGCGGCGCATATCATGACCACGTCGCCGGATGTGACCGTGTCGACGAATCTCGGCCCCTGGGTCAATCGCCGCGGCATCTTCGATCGGCATACCCGCAACGACGTTTTCCGCGACTCGAAGCTGGCGTCAGCGCAGCGCTGGGGCATGTCGCCGAAGGGCCAGCATGTCGAGCTGGGCATCGCCGAGCAGAACCTGTTCCTGCTGCTGGGCGCCGCCGGATTGGCGTCCGGGATGACCGGGGCGCGGCTGCTGCCTGTTGGGACAGTGTATGATCCGTTCGTCAACCGCGGATTGGATGCGCTGATCTACGCCTGTTACCAGGACGCGCGATTCCTGCTGATCTCCACGCCGTCCGGCCTGAGCCTGGCGCCCGAGGGCGGCCAGCACCAGTCCATCAACACCCCCCTCATCGGCATGGCGGCCGATCGGCTGGCCAGTTTCGAACCGGCGCATGTGGATGAGCTGGGGATATTGCTGCGCCACGCCTTCGACTTCATGCAGCGCCCGGACGGGTCAGCGGTCTGGCTGCGCCTGTCCACCCGGGGGCTGGAGCAGAAGCCGCGGGACCTGGATCCGGCGGCGGTGATCGCCGGGGCGCATTGGGTGGTGCCGCCGGCGGAGGGCGCGCGGATCGCCCTTGGCTATCAGGGCCCGGTCGCACCTGAAGCCGAGGCGGCGTTCGAGGTGCTGCGCGACGAAGACCCCGCTGCGGGCCTGCTGGCCCTGACCTCCCCCGACCGGCTGCACGCCGGCTGGCTCGACGCGCAACGGGCGCGGCGGGGCGGGGATCGTGCGGCGGTGTCCCACATCGAGCACGTGCTGGCGCCGCTGGCGCGCGGCGCCGCCCTGGTGACGGTGCTGGACGGACATCCGGCCACGCATGCGTGGCTGGGCGCGGTGCGCGGACAGAGGGTGGTGCCGCTTGGGCCGGACCATTTCGGGCAGAGCGGCGATATTCCCGATCTGTACCGGGAGTACGGACTGGATACGGACGCGATCCTGGATGCCTGCGCACAGGCGATGCTGGCGGTATGACCGTGTTGCGGACTCGCCGCCAGCCGGACGGGCGCTACATGATCTCCCAGAACCCGGTTTCTTCGTCGAGCCGGGCATTGTCCAGGGCGGTGAAGTCGCCGCGCGAGACGATGCCGACGACCTGTCTGCCATCGACCACCGGCAGGTGGCGGTAGCCGCCGTCATCCATCATCCGCAATGCATCGGTGGCGCGGCCCTGCGGTTGCAGCGCCTCCGGTTCCAGCGTCATAACGCTGCGGAGCAGGGTCTTCGACGGGTCGAGCGCCTCGGCGACCACGCGAGCGACCGCGTCCCGGCCGGTGAACAGGCCGGTCAGGCGCCCATCGGGCGCGGTCACCAGCACAGCGCCGACGCGCTGGTCCCGCATCACGCGGCATGCGGCCTGAACGGTCGCGGTGTCGGGCAGCGTAACCGGATTTTGGCGTTTGACGACGTCGCCCAGACTTCTTTCGGGCATGTCAACCTCCTGATCGATAGTGATCTTGGACGCTTGTTTGACCGCTAGACCAGCATCCCCGGCGCGCGGGAGATGGCGGCGACAAGATCCGATCGGCTGACAATGCCTATGACGCGCCCGTCGCGCAGGACGGGCACGCGCTTGATCCTGTGCCTGACCATCAGGTCCGCGATCTCCGGCAGCGTCGTATCCGGCTCGACCGAAATCACGTGCTGCACCATCACGTCGGCGGCCGTGCGCGTATCCTGGCGGATGTAGTCGAGGAAATCCTGCGGCAGGTTTTCACCCTCGGCGACCACGCCCAGCCACCAGTCGCGCCGCACTCTGACCGATTCCCGGAATGGCTTGAGGATGTCGCCCTCGCTGACGACACCGGCGAGGGAACTGTCGGGGTTGCAGACCGGAACGGCGCTGATGTGCTTGCTGGCGAGCAAGGCGGCGATCTCGGCCATGCTGGTCTGCGGCGAAACGGCGATGACCGGTGAGGTCATGATATCGGCCGCGGTAATCGACATTGCGGAATCCTCCAAGCGTCCGGACAGCCTCTCGCAACCGGGAGTGGAGGTCATTGATCAGGGTCAAGCGGCGCGGGTATTTCAGGCCGTCACATATGGTGCTCAAATCCGCTGCCCGGCGTGATCACATGCGGCAGGCCAGCCGTGGAGGCAAGGACATTGCCCTGGCCGGCGGAGGCGAGCGGGCGTTGGACGGTCACCCCGGCGATGATTTCGATCCCCGGGGTGGTTCGGGTTGGAGCGGTGGGTGGCGCGCCCCCGCGGCCGCCCCATCGGCCCAGGACCGCGGCCCTGTAGCCGTCGCCCAGCCCGGGGGTGGCGGAATGATAACGCCCGACGGCGGCCTCCCAGCTCCCGGTTTCAGCATACAGGGCTTTGAGGAAATGCGCGGCATACCGGGCGTTGGCATCCGGGTCGAACGCCTCCTCGAGCGTTGCGAACGCGGTCGGGTGGTGATGCAGGTTGATCTGGAAGCAGCCGACATCGATGGACCGGATGCCGAAGCGCAGCCGATCGGTGACATAGCCGATGGCCTCCGTCCGGGACGCGAACAGGCGCCCCTCCCCCGCCGCGTTGGCGGCGTACGGCCAGGGCTGGACGGCGCCGGTGGCCGCATCCCACCGGCCGCTCTCCTGCTGGCCGATGGCGAGCAAGAGGCCGGGGGGAAGGCCTTGTTCCTGCTCGGCGGTAGCGGCGGCCGCACGGCACGACTGCATGTCGCCCGGGGACCCGGCCGCAAGAACCGGCCGGGGCGGAAGACTGGCCGCAAGCAGCAAAACAAGCGTTGTCGCCGTACCGGATTTCATTGCGAGATGCGCAACGATGCAAGCTGGCCGCCGATACTGCTGAAGGTCGCCTGCAACTGCGCGTCGGTAGCGTCCAGAAAGTAATTTTGCGGCGATGATGCGCAGTTCTGGAACAAGGTTTCGGTATCACTCGTGACCGAGCCGTCATGGTCGAACAGGATGCAATAGATGATAATGCCCTGCTGCTTGATGATCGTGCACAACTGGCTCATTTTATTGTTGATATTTGTCGTCGCGTTGGCCTGGGTGTTCTGGCCGGCCGGAAGGTTCATGTCGTTGTCCAACAGACGGCCGTAACCGGTGAAGTCGGTATTGCCGTCGTTATTCCAGCCCGTTGGCGTGCCATCGGGAAGGTTCGCCGGGCCGGCACCGGGGGCTCCGCCCGGATAGTCGTACCATTGATTATTTCCGTCCGTCATCAATACGATGACCTTCTTCATGTATGGCGTGTTGTAGTTGAGAGGCAACGTCGCATTGCCCCAGCCGGCCGCGCCGCGCCACCGCGGGCTGAGCGTCTACCATCCCGCCTGGAGAACGAGGTTGATGAATGTGCCGCCGCGGAAATTCGCCACCATCTGGTTGATCTCCGCCAGTACCGTCCGCCCGGCCATCCGCGGCGCCACATCAGCGCGATCACGAAGAAGACCAGCAGGCCGAGGCCGATCGCAGTAAAGGGATTTCCTATGACTGTCTGCAAAACGATGCCGCAGGCCAGGATGGCGATGGACCGCACCAGCCTTCGGATGGATAGAGCGCCGAAGTTCACCGCATTGCTGGTCGGACGCCTGTATGTCCGCCTCGACAACGCCCCTGCCGCCGCCTCGATCTACCAGGACATCACCGCGCGTGCCGCCGACAATCTGGAAGCGCTGAACGGTCTCGGCATCGCCCGGGTCATGCAGCGGTCCTTGCCGGAAGCGGAAGCGGCATTCCGCCATGCCGTCGCCGTGGCGCCGGATGACCAGGCGTCGCGCAACAACTGGCACTCGCCCTGACGCTCGAGCACAAGACCGACGCGGCGATCGAGATCCTGGAGACGCTGCGGCGCGAGGACAGCGCCTCGCGGCGCGTCCGGGTCAATCTGGCCTTCGCCTACGCCGCCGCCGGCGATCGCGACAAGGCCGCCGCGTTGCTGGCGCCGGTAATGGACAAGGCCGAGGCCGCGAAGTCGCTCGATGCCTATGCCGAACTTTCGGGCGGTGAAGCCGAACCGGCGCCAGCCCGGATCAGCAGCGCCACCCAGGCCGAAACCGGCGGCAAGACGGAACGGCCGGGCGGTTAGCGCATCGGACTTTGCGGCCCGCTCGCCGCCTGCCCGGCGGCGGCGGACGGCCGCGCGTCGCCGGCAAGGTCATAGGTCCGCGTCTCACCGAAACCGTGCGTCACGAATGTCCCGGGGCTGACATCAGCCTCGAGCAGCGCCTCGTCCAGAGCATCCAGCGGAGCGTCAATCGCCTCGTCGGTCAATTGGAACGTGCCGAAATGCATCCCCACCGAGCGGCGGGCGCCGAGGTCCAGATGCGCCTGCACCGCTTCGGCCGGGTTCATGTGCGCCGCCTTCATGAACCAGCGCGGTTCGTACGCGCCGATGGGAAGCAGGGCGACATCCGGCGCCCCCAGCCGGGCGGCGATATCCCGCCAATGCGCGCCGTACCCCGAATCGCCCGCGAACAGGATGCGTCCTTCGGGTGAGCGGATCATGAACCCGGCCCATAGCGTGCGATTGCGGTCGAACGGCGTGCGCGCTGAAAAATGCCGGGCGGGCGTGGCGGTGATGCGGATCCCGCCATGCGAGGTGTCCTGCCACCAATCCAGCTCGGTCGCGTGAATCCCCTGCCGGGACAACGCGCGCGCATTGCCCAACGTGGTGATGAATCGCGGGGCAAAGCGGCGCTGAAGCTCCCGCAGGCTCGGCAGATCCATATGGTCGTAGTGATTATGCGACAGCAGCACGACATCGGGGCGCGGCAAATCGCCCGGGGCGATGCCCGGCGGCCGTACGCGACTCGGCCCCGCCCAGCCCACCGGCGAGCAGCGCCGGCTAAAAATCGGGTCGGTTAGCAGCACCGCGCCCGGCAAGGTGATCAGGAAACTGGCGTGATTGATGAAGCTGATGGCCGCGTTGCCCGGTTGGACCTCGCCCGGCGGCGGCGAAAACGAAGGATCGGCCGGCGGCCGCACCCAGGGCGTGCGCTCGCCGCGAAAGCGCCAGCGCAGCACCTGCATCAGGCCGCGCGACTCGTCCGTTGCGCCCGGATTGAAGAAGCGCCGACCGTCGCAATGGTCGGACAGCGGGAATCGCTGGCTCATCGGGCACTCCTCTCCGGGTTCGGCGGCGTTTTTTCGCCGGAGCAAAAAAACGGCGGTGCCCGAAGGCACCGCCGAAGTTTAGGGAGGAAACGTCCAAGAAAGCAGTGCGCCTAAGCGCGGTCTGCGATTGAGAGAATGGACGCCGACGTTACCGCTTGCAAGCGGATTTTGCTGCGTCGCAGCATTTTGTTAACGCTAACAGAGCGTCCTGTGACAAATCGGCCACAGACCGTCCCGGCACCGTCGCCGGATGCATGCACCTAGCTGAGAATTGCGCGGGCCGACGCGCGGGATGGCCGGAAGCCGGTCTTTGCCGCGCGAAAGGTCCGGGCATAATAGAGGCATGCAAAAGTCTGATTTCCGCCGAGGCAACGCTTCGGCCGCCATTCTGCGTGGATTGACCGTGGCGGCCTTGCTGCTCACGGCCCCCTACGGCGCCTCCCGGGCGGCGGAGCTGGCCGGCGTGACGATGCCGGACTCCAGGGTGCTGGACGGCACGCGGCTGGTCCTGAACGGCATCGGCCTGCGCACCTACTCGATTCTCGGGATCAAGATCTATGTCGCCGCTTTGTATCTGGCGCAGCGGAGCAGCAACGCCGAAAGCATCCTGAACTCGCCGGAACCGAAGGTGCTCGAGATCCGGTTTCTCCGCGATGTCGATGCGGAGGAGGCGCACAAATCCTGGCGCAACGGCTTCGCCAATAACTGCCGCGCGCCTGAGTGTTCGGTCGATCAGCGCGACGTGGACGAATTCATCTCCCGGGTCCCCGCCGTTCATGCCGGCGACGAAAGCCAGATCGTGTTCACCTCCCGGGGCGCCCGCCTGACTTTGAACGGCCAACTGATGGGCAACATTGCCGACGCCCACTTTGCGCAGGTCCTGCTGCGCACATTTCTCGGCCCGGCGCCCCCGACGGCGCGGCTGAAGCGCGAACTGCTCGGCCAGGAGTAGCCGAGCTTCTGTGGGTCTGCGCGTGATATCAACCGCCTGGCCGCCCGGTCGGACCCTCAGTGACATGATTGCGGTATGGGGCCTTGAGTCGCTAACGGTCTGAAGAGCATATTCCGCCGCGCCCTCAACCCCAGCACCTGATGGGAAGCCTGTTTTGATGCGTGGTATCGTCCTGCTCTGCCTTACGCTGTCCCTCGGCGGCTGTGGTTACCAAACCTGGTGGAATCCGCCTTTGACCGGCGGCTTCAACCCGAACCGGCCGATCGACAACAGCGAGAATGTCAATCGCGTGCTGGGTGGGGATCCACCCGTGGAGCCGATGACGACCGAACCCGGCGACATCTGGCCGGGGCCGCTGGCGCCAGCACCGACGCTGGAGGACCTGGAGGCGAAGGGCGGCCTGACACCGGGGCCGGAAGCGCCGGTCCCGGGATCCCCGTTGAATCGCGGCACCATGCCGTCGGTGTCGCCGAATCCGAGCAATGGCAGCTCCACGCCGCCGCCGGCAAGCCAGCCCGGTCTGCCGCCGTTGAACCCGGCGCCGCCGCTGTCAAGCTACGCCGCACCGCCGGCTGCTCCGCCGGCGCGCACCCCGGGCGGGCAGGTGATCCAGACTCCGAGCGGTCCGTCGGTGACGACGGGCGGCGGTCCGGGGTATCAGACGACGATCTCGCCGGGCGGCGGGCAATCGATCGTCGTGCCGAACGGCAACGGGACCAGCACGGTAATCCATGGGGATGGCCGGATCGAGACGATTCCGACGCCGAAGTGATGTGTTCGTTGGCGGTGCCGCCGGTGGGCCGCACGATATAGGTGGGTATGAGCGCGCCGATCCGGGTTTTGTACTTTGCATGGCTGCGCGAACGCGTGGGCGTTGCGCGGGAGGAGATCCCGCTGCCCGAGGGGGTTGGCACGGTCGGGGCGCTGGTCGATCACCTGTCGGCCCGCGACGCGCGGCATGAGGCCGCGTTCCGGGACCGGCGGACCGTGCGGTGCGCGGTCAATCAGGAATTCGCGGAACTGTCGGACGCAGTGCGGCCGGGGGATGAGGTCGGGTTTTTTCCGCCGGTGACCGGGGGGTAGGGTTGCAGGCGCGATTGCGGCAATACCTGTAAGCGGTTGGAGCTCACGCCGAGCGGAGCCACGGGCAAAGAGGCCCCGGCAGCATCACCCCCACACCCGCCGCAAACCCCCATCCACTCCCAGCACCGGGTCAGCCGCCGGAGCCTGCACCGCCCCGATCGCCCGGACCACCGCGTCGTGCTCCTCCGGCACCCCGCGCCGCAAATCCGGACCCGGCCCGTTATCCGGATACGCCCCGACGATCAGCAGATCCGCCGACTGCCCCCGGTTGCAGTGCCCCACCCCTGCCGGCACCACCACCACATCGCCCGCCTTCACCGTCAGGACCTCCCCGCCCGGGCCGCCGAACAGCACCGAGACTTCGCCCCGCGCCACGCCCAGAACCTCATGCGCGGTGCTGTGGAAATGATGGAACCGATACACCCCGTTCCGCCACGCCGGAGGCCACCTGTTGGCGGCGAATACCCGTTCGATCGCCGCCGCGTCCGGCGGCACCGCATCGCGATACACCAGCAGCGGCAACCGCGAGTTCGGGATCACCCCATCGTCCTTGAAGGTAAACGTCAACGGTTCAGCCATTGTCCTGGACCTCCGTATCGTCCTCGTCGCCGTAGCCCAGCAGCCGCAGCGCCCGACCGCGGATGCCGCGCTGCGCCGCCGCGTGGATCAGCGCCTCCTCGCGCCCGTGCGTCACCCACACCTCGGGCGCGCCGACATCGTCCAAGGTCGCGTTCAGTTCGTTCCAGTCGGCGTGGTCGGAGATCACCAGCGGCAGTTCCACGCCGCGCGACTTCGCCCGCTGCCGCACCCGCATCCAGCCGGATGCCAGCGCCACCACCGGGTCCTCCAGCCGCCGCGCCCAGCGGTCGGCGATCGCTCCCGGCGGAGCCAGCACGATGGCGCCGACAAGCGATCCCTTCGCGGCGACCGTGGCGGGACGCAGGTCGCCGAGGTCGATCCCGCGCTGGCGGTAGACCTCGCACATCGAGACCAGCGCGCCGTGCAGCCATATCGGTGCGTCCCACCCCGCCTGACGCAGCAGCGCGATCAGCCGCTGGCATTTCCCCAGCGCGTAGCAGCCGACGACATGCGTCCGCTCCGGAAACAGCGCCACGCTGTCCAGCAGTTTCGCGATTTCATGCGCCGGCGGCGGGTGGATGAAGACCGGCAGGGCGAAGGTCGCCTCGGTCACGAACACATCGCACTTCACCGGCTCGAACCCCGCGCAGGTGGGATCTGCTGTCCGCTTGTAGTCGCCGCTGACGACGGCACGGGATCCCTGGTATTCCATCGCCACCTGGGCGCTGCCCAGCACATGCCCGGCGGGGCTGAGCCAGACCTTCACGCCGCCCTGCGTTATCGCTTCATTCCAACCAAGCGCCTGCTGGGCGTGCCCGGCAACGCCCTCCCCCAGCCGCGCCCGCATCACCGCCAGCGTGTCGGCGGTGGCCAGCACGGCACGATGTCCGGGGCGGGCGTGGTCGGAGTGGCCATGCGTGATCACCGCCCGGTCCACCGGCCGCAGCGGGTCGATGAAGAAGCCGCCCGGCTCGCAGAACAGGCCGGCGGGCAGGACTTTCAGCCAGGTCTCGGGATGCGGCATGACGGGGTATCTTGGCGCGGCGCCCGGGTTTGACCAGTGTGGCGGGCCATGGACAGCGACATCCCGACCCTGCACATCCGCTGCGGCTCCGACATCCGGGAGAACCTGCGCGCGGCGGGCTTCGCGGGCGACTTCCTGGAATATTCCGACCCCATCTGCCAGGGTCCCGTCCCGGATACGTCCGATCTGCTGGAACACCGCGCCCGGTTCCTGGCGGATGCCTTCGGCGCCCCGATGGGTTTTACCGCGGCGCAATCGCTGGCCCGGCTGCAAGACGACGAACAGCGTCTGGACGCCGCGCGCGAGCGGGAACGCGCGGTGCTGTGGTTCGAGCATGACAGCCACGACCAGCTTATCCTCGCCCGCGTTCTTGCCCGCTTTGCCGACGGCCCCCTGCCCGGCCGTTTTGAGCTGATCTGTATCGACCGGCATCCCTCGGTCGAGCGCTTCCTCGGCCTGGGCCAGTTGGGACCGGAGGCGCTGGCGTCGCTCTGGCCCGGGCGGACGGCCGTGACCCGGGCGCAGCTTGACCTCGGGCGGGCGATATGGGCGGCACTGCGCCGAGCCGATCCGCGGGAGCTTCAGGCGATTGCGGCAACCGGGACGCCGGCGTTACCGCTGGCTGCCCCGGCGCTGTGGCGGCATCTCCAGGAGCTGCCGGGAGCCGGGGACGGGCTGTCGCTGAGCCAGCGGCTGATCCTGCGCATCCTGGCCGACGGGCCGTTGACCATCGGCCGCCTGTTTGCGCCGCTGCAGCGGCTCGAGCCGCTGCCGTTCCTGGGCGACCTGGGGTTTCTGCACATCGTCGAGCAGATGGCACCGACCGGGGTGCTGTCGATCGGGGCAGGTGAAAAACCGTTTCCGCGGATGGCCTCGATCACGGTCATCGGGCGGGACGTGCTGGCGGGGCGGACGGACTTCCTGTCGCTGCACCCCGCCGAGCGTTGGGTCGGCGGCGTTCGGATCGAGGCGTCACGTCCGGCGTGGCGCATCGGTTCCACCTTTGACCCTGGTGAGGGTTTGCCTTTGACGCTTGCGTGATGGTTCCGTGCGGATGACCCGCAACGACCGAAGCCTGCGAACACCATTGTCCGAACCCCGGCCCGCATGCTTATGTGCGCTCATGCCAGGAACATTACCGGAACCATTCGCCGCCTGGTTCGCCGCCCGGGGCTGGTCCCCGCGGCCGCACCAGATGGCAATGCTCGACGCCGCCCGCGCCGGAGAAAGCGTCCTCCTGATCGCCCCCACCGGAGGCGGCAAGACCCTCGCCGGCTTCCTGCCGAGCCTGATCGACCTCGCCGCCAATCCCCGCCCCGGCCTGCACACCATCTACATCAGCCCGCTGAAGGCGCTGGCCACCGACATCGCCCGCAACCTGACCCGCCCGGCGCAGGAGATGGGCCTGCCCATCGGCATCGAGGCCCGCACCGGCGACACCCCCGCCAACCGCCGCGCCCGCCAGCGCGCCACGCCGCCGCAGATCCTGCTGACGACGCCGGAAAGCCTCGCCGTCCTGCTGTCGCTGCCCGACGCGCCGGTGTTCTTCAAGACCCTGCAATGCATCGTCATGGACGAGGTGCACGCCCTCGCCGGCACCAAGCGCGGCGACCAACTCGCCCTCGGCGTCTCGCGGCTGCGCAGCCTCGCCCCCGCCGCCCGCCGCGTCGGCCTGTCCGCCACCGTCGCCCACCCCGACGCCATCCAGGCCTATACCGGGGCCTCCCGCCGCATCGACGTTGCCGACGGCGCCCCGCCCGCTTTGTCCATCACCCTGCCGGAGGGCCGCCTGTCCTGGTCCGGCCATATGGGCCTGGAAGCCGCGCCGCAGGTGATGGAACGAATCCGCGCCGCCGGCATGACCATCGTCTTCGTCAACACCCGCGCCCAGGCCGAACTGATGTTCCAGGCGCTGTGGAAGCTGAACGATCCGATGCTGCCCATCGGCCTGCATCACGGCTCCCTGGAAGTCGAGCAGCGCCGCAAGGTCGAAGCCGCCATGGCGGCGGGGTCGTTGCGCGCGGTGGTCGCCACATCATCCCTCGACCTCGGCATCGACTGGGGCGGAGTCGACCAGGTCATCCAGGTTGGCGCCCCGAAAGGCGTGTCGCGGCTGCTGCAACGAGTCGGCCGCGCCAACCACCGGATGGACGAGGCGTCGCAGGCCATCCTGGTCCCCGCCAACCGGTTCGAGGTACTGGAATGCGAGGCCGCCATCCTCGGCGTCGCCGCCCGCGAACTGGACGGCGACCCGCCCCGCCCCGGCGGCCTGGACGTGCTGGCGCAGCATCTGCTGTGCCTGGCGTGCAGCGCGCCGTTCCTGCCGGACGACGTATACCGCGAAGTAACGACCGCCGCCCCCTACGCCGCCCTGCCCCGCGCTGATTTCGATGACGTGCTGGGCTTCGTCGAGCATGGCGGCTACGCGCTGGCCGCCTACGACCAATGGAAGAAACTTTTCCGCGACAGCGAGGGCCGCATGCATGTCCGCAACGCCCGCACCGCAGTCACGTTGCGCATGAATATCGGCACCATCGTCGAGGCGCCGGTATTGAAAGTCAAACTGACGGGCAAGCGCGGCTTCGGCCCGACCTTGGGCGAAATCGAGGAATATTTCGTCAACATGCTCCGCCCCGGCGACACCTTCATGTTCGCCGGCCGGCTGCTGCGCTTCATCCGCATCCGCGACACCGCCTGCGAGTGCATGGAGGGCGGCTCCGGCGACCCGATGGTCCCCGCCTATGCGGGCGGGCGGCTGCCGCTGACGACGAACCTCGCGGACCGGGTGCGCGGCATGCTGCAGAACCCGGACACGTGGGGGCTGTTTCCCGAGCAAGTGCGCGACTGGCTGCGGCTCCAGCGCGGCGTCTCTCGTTTGCCCGGCCGCAACGATCTGCTGATCGAGACGTTTCCGCGCGGCGACCACTGGTATCTGGTGGCGTATTGCTTCGAGGGCCGCAACGCGCACCAGACGCTCGGCATGCTGGTGACGAAACGGATGGAGCGGTCCGGCTTTGCGCCGCTGGGCTTCGTCGCCACGGACTACGTGCTGGGCGTGTGGTCTGCCAATCAACCGCGCGACGTGGCGGCGCTGTTCGACCAGGACATGCTCGGCGACGACCTGGAGGCGTGGATGGCGGACAGTTCGATGCTGAAGCGGACGTTCCGCAACGTCGCGGTGATCGCCGGGCTGATCCAGCGCAACGTGCCGGGGGCGGAAAAGAACCGAAGGCAGGTGACGATCAACAGCGACCTGATCTATGACGTGCTGCGCCGCCACCAGCCGGACCACATCCTGCTGCGGGCAACGAGGGCAGACGCGGCGGGCGGGCTGACGGATATCGGGCGGATCGCCGGGATGCTGGCGCGGGTGAAAGGGCATATCGTGCATATGGTTCTGTCGCGGGTTTCTCCCCTGGCCGTCCCGGTGCTTTTGGAGATCGGCCGCGAAAGCGTGCGCACCGACTCGGACGAGGACGCGCTGCTGGCCGAGGCCGAGGCGATCATTGCCGAAGCGGTGGGCGAGGCGGAACCGGCGCCTCGGGTGCCGGCGGCGCACCGGGCGAACATGGTGCAGCGGTCTACCGGTGCGCAGAAGACGTTACTGCCGCGCAAGCGTGCCGCGCAGACGGATTTGTTTTCGTGACCGCGGCGCCGATACACATGGGCGGCGAGCGGCTGATGCTGGATCCGATGGGGGGATTGTTCTGGCCGGCGATGAAGCTGCTGGCCGTTTCGGACCTGCATCTGGAGAAGGGATCGTCGTTCGCCCGCCGCGGCATGCTGCTGCCGCCGTGGGACACGCATGCGACGATCGACCGTCTGACACTGCTGCTGCGGCGCTGGTCGCCGGAGATTGTCGTGGCGCTGGGGGACTCGTTTCATGACAGTGACGGGTGCGCCCGGCTGCCGGCGACGGAACAGCAACGGCTGAGTGCCATGACGGCGGCGCACCGGTTCGTCTGGGTGCTGGGGAACCATGACCGAGTGGCGCCGACGGGTTTGGGCGGGGACTGGGTGGACAGTTTCGCCGCCCGCCCGATGACGTTCCGGCATGAAGCGGTGTTCGGCGCGGATGCGGGCGAGGTGGTCGGGCACCATCACCCCAAGGCGATGATCGAGGCGCGCGCGGGGTGTGTCAGCCGCCCGTGCTTCGTGTTCGACGGACGGCGGCTGATGATGCCGGCTTTCGGGGCTTACACCGGGGGACTGGATGTGCGCGACCCGGCGATCAACCGGCTGTTCCCCCGCGGCGGCCGGGTGTTTCTGTTGGGAAAGGATCGGCTTTTCAGCTTCGAGATCGGACGGGGGAATGCGGTGCGGGTGGGGTGAGAAGATAACACCGCTATCATATAGTTTCCACGGAAACCGGGTATATCAGGGATGAGGGTGCGGAGTGACCGCTTAGGGTGGGACCTCAGAAGTTGGACCCCGGCGCTCCCAACGGCCCTGTTGCGCCCATCCGGGTCGTTCAGACGAGAGGCACCGTTTCTCCGGAGCAGTCGTTCCTAAGTGCAGAATCAAATGGCCCTGTTGGTTGGTTCTGCGACAGTCCGGTTTCGGGCGGCGACCGCGAGCATCGGACATCGGTTTTTCGCCGCGTGTTGGACGATTCGCCCGCAGCGCCGTGCGTCATCCAGGCGCGGTAATCCATGAATATGGCACAAGGGCCGTATCACGCCACCGCTCAATCAACTCCACGCCGTCCAGGGAGCCCCAAACCGCCTCATCCGCATGATCGAGAACGATAACCTGTAGGAGACCTTTTGCCGCGACTGCCTCCTTGCCGAGCAGCGCGAACACCTTTCGAACGGCTTCAATGTCTTGATCCTTCCACTCGGGATCGTCTTCCTCATCTTTACGATCGGCGGCGCGCTGCGGAAAATACACTTGGCTCGGTTGGTCATAGACGAGCAGATAAGGCACGGGCGCGTGCGTCTCTTTCATGAAAAATATCTGGAGCGCCAGAGTGATAGCGACGTGGTAGGATAGCCAATTGGCCCCGCTGCCTATCTCCCACAGATAATCACTGCGGGGACCATGCAGAACCTGGACAGTCAGGTCGTCGATCAATAGGCGGATTGGTGCATTCGGCCATTCGGCATCGAGCTGCGGAACCAAACCCCCCGTTATCCCCTGAATGCGATCCAGCGCATTTCTGGTCCTACGTTCGACGTCGCGCTCGGAGACCTTTGCGAGAAGCTCCCTTATATGTGCCTGAAGGTCAGAAATTTCAGCACGTAAGCCAGCTGACTCATCTGCTCTGTCGTAAATTTCCAATGCCTGCACAAGCCGCCCTATGAACCGCTCGACCCTGAAGAATCGGTCTGCTTCTGCATGAGCCGCTTCAGACCGCCGTTCCAACATGGCGATTTCCTGCCGGATTGTGAGAAGGCGTGCCAACACTGTCTCGGCTTCACCCCTCAGCCGCTGCATTTCCCGATCGAGGGTGTTGGTCATGCTCGGATGGGTTCTCAGCTGCAGCTCTAACCCATCTAATGCATCACACAGGACAGCAAGCTGCGCGGGCCGGTGAATTCGCCACCGAAGGCCGGTTCAAATCGCCACCTGAGGCCGATTGAATTCGCCACCTGAGGCCGGTGAATTCGCCACCCCTTGCCGCAGGCACCGAGCCGTTAGGCGAG
>Ga0326728_10008022_pt1 | contig 26585 bp, 19 predicted proteins | sample MB3enrmetagenome_FD_207602 | JGI IMG/M metagenome (GOLD analysis project Ga0326728, IMG submission 207602) | Lab enriched peat soil microbial communities from McLean, Ithaca, NY, United States - MB31MN | ecosystem: Environmental > Terrestrial > Soil > Wetlands > Peat | place: USA: New York...
TCGGGGCGCCTACGGAATGTATTACGATACCCCCGAGACTTATGAGTACAACAACATGAACGACCAGTCGCCGTTTGACTTTACGGTCAACTTTACCAGCGGCTCCTTTGACAATCCCTACGCGGGCCGCACGAGCTTGAATGTTTTCCCGTATGCAGGCGATTTCCAGAAGAATTCGGCTTTCAGCCTTCCCATGGTGGCGGCGGCCCTGCAAACAACCCAAACCTTGCCTTACGAGCAAACTTGGAACCTGACCATCCAACGGCAATTGCGCCAGAACTGGATTGTTACCGCCAGCTATGTGGGCAGCAAAGGAACCCACCTCTGGGGCGATTACGACGACAACCCACCCGTTTACAACTCCTCGCTAACCCTGGCGCAGAATTTGTCGACCGAAAATGCCCGCCGGCCGGAGCAACAATACCAGGAGTTGGACCTGCTGATGGCGGGGCTGAACCAGGATTACAATGGCTTCCAGCTCTCCGTCGAGAAGAGAATGTCCCGGGGCTTGAGCAACAAATTAAGTTATACCTATTCCAAAAACATGGACTACGAGTCTTCCGACAACCAAATCACTTCCAATACCCTTTGGGACCCGCACAACTTCTTCCAATTCCGGGGTCCTGGGGACTTCGACCGCCGTAACCGCTTTGTGGATTCCGTGGTCTACCACGTCCCCGACGCTGGACATGCGATGAATTCACGATACGCGAGTGCGATCCTGGGTAACTGGGAGACCAGTGGAATTATCACACTGCAAAACGGTAGTCCCTTCACCGTCATGAGCGGCAACAGCTCCTGCGCGTGCACCGGAAAAAGCACGGCGGAATTGGTCGGCCCTTACGGAATTGCTCACGGCCGCTCCAACGAAATTGCCGAGTACTTCAACACCAGCTCGTTTTTGGAACCCGCGGGCGGCTCGTTTGGAGATTTGGCCCGCAATTCCATCTCCGGTCCTGGTTTCCTGAACACCGACGCGGCAGCCTACCGCAACTGGCCCCTGCATTTCTTGGGGGACCAAGGGAAGCTAACCTTCCGCGCCGAATTCTTCAATTTGTTCAATCGTGCCGACTTGTCCAATCCCACTACCACGGTCGGGAATAAAAACTTTGGCAAAATCACATCCACTTCGGTGAGTCCGCGGATCTTGCAGTTCTCACTGAAGCTCTTCTTCTGATCCGCACTGCGTTTTTGGTGACGACGTAAGATCGAAGTGTTAACGACAGGCCGGCGGCAGGAGTTGAACCTGCCGCTGGCCTCTCCCACCCGCAAGCGCCTCATCGCGCCATCATGCCGTTTCGCGTGCCCCCTGTGCATCGGTTGCACCAATCCGGCGATACGTATTTTCAGGTGGAAACGTCACACGCGGTGGTGCTGTTTGCGGGCTGAGCGTGCGGGCTCATTGACAAAGAAGGTGCGCTGGATCACCTCCGCCGCTACGTCCACGGAGGCCAGCAGCGCGCAACCGACGGGTCCGACGTCTTTTCGGAACGGGGCCACGCGGACTTCCAATCCCCGCGATATGGCTTCAAAACACTGCTCGCGAATCACCCGGGTCACCGCCTCGAGGAGAAAATCCCGCGCCAGGTTGGCGAATCTTCCGGCAAGAACCACCAGGGAGGGGTTGAGGATTTGAACGGCGTTGGCAATGCCGACTCCCAGCGCCTCCCCAGTCTCCATGAGCACCGCCCGGGCGAGAGGATCTCCCTCCCGCGCCGCCAGAACCAGCATATGGGGCGTCAACCGCGACGATGACTTGGTTAAGGCCCGCAATGACGTATCGCTATTCTGCTCGAAGGCCGCGCGCGCGCGCGCCAGAGTGGCGGGAAGGGAGGCAAACGCTTCCAGGCAGCCCTTTTTCCCGCACTCGCAAAGCGGGCCGTTGCGGTCGATCACGATGTGACCGATTTCTCCGCTGTTCAAGGTCATCCCCTGAAGCATGCGGCCCTCGATAATGATCCCCGCACCAATTCCACTCCCGATGTGCACGTAAAGGGCAGATCGATGGCGGCAGTTTTCCGGCCACAGCAGGTGATGGGCAAAAGCCATGGCCTGCGCCCGGTCGCGCAGGGTAATGCTCATTTCGAACGTCTCCTTTAGGACATCCAGGAGGTTCACCCGCCTCCAGTGCAGCATCCCTTCCCAGTGCAAGCGCACGCCGCTCTGAACATCCAACCTGCCGGTATACCCGACGCCCACGCGGGATAGCCGCGCCCGGCTCACGCCCGCGTCCGCCAGCGCCATGCGCAAGGCCTCCCGACACTCGCGCAGCGTTCGGGCAACGGGGTGGGAGGGGTTTGCTTCCACCGCGCCGCGGCCTAGCAGATTGCCCGCCATGTCCGTTACCACCGCCGTGATCCGGTCGCGATCGAGTTCCAGTCCACCCACATTTGCAAGATCAGGATTTATATGCAGCAGGGCGGGGGGGCGTCCGCGAAAAGAAATGGTGGTGCCGGTTTCAATGATGATGCGCTTGGAGAGCAACTCGTCCGCGGAGCGGGAAATCGTGGCGGCGCTGACGTTGAATTGATGCTCCAAATCGGAGCGCGTGGCTTGGCGCCGATAGAAGATTTCCCAAAATAGCGACTCTTCAAGGTTTCTCATTTTAGAGAATCAGCTCGGTGGCGGTTTCGGTCGAGCCATGATTTCCAGGTGGCGGGCTCCGACAACATCTTGATGAAGATCCCGCCCACCACCGAACGCGCTTGAAATCCCACCTGCGTGCCATCGCGAGTCCAGTAATAGTCAGTAAGGGGAACTCGGGTAGGTGATTGGCTGACCCAATCGTAGATCGGCGAGATAAGTTTTTCCCAGTCGGCCGGCGACTCCGCCAGGGTGGCGGTCCAAAGCTCCCAATCGAGCTTCGTGTACGTTTTGCGGTTGTCGAGGGGCAGGCCGTAGCGGTTGAGTTGATTTTCGTGAAAGGCGATTTCCCGGCGAGCGACATCCGCCGGAAAGAGATTCAAGCCCAGAATTTTGTCCCACACCAGATTGTACTTTTGGCTCCACGTGCCGGGCTTGTCAAAGGCCAGCCGGTAATGACCGCCGTCGCTCGCCATCTCCACCCAGCGCTTGGCGAAGTCTTGCGCCTTGGTGCGGTAGCGACTGGCGGCTTCTTGCTTCCACTGCATTTCCATAATCTGCGCATAGGCGCCCAAGCCGAGAATGGCTTTGATGGAGAGATTGGTGTTGTGCGCCAAGCGTCCCGTAAAGTCATCCGTGGAGAGTTGGTATTCGGGATCAAGGCCTTTGTCGACGAGGTAATCGGCCCATTGCTGGAGAAACGGCGCGTACTTTTCCGCCAACGCTGGGCTGCCCTCGGCCTTGGCGATGGCGGCGAACAGGATGAGCATGTTGCCGGATTGCTCCACGGGCATCATTTCCATTTCGGCAAAGTCGCGTCCATTGGCAAGCGGATAATTGCCCAGGTCGGACGGCGCGTAGGGAAAAGGCCACTTGCCGGACTTCACGTAGTCCATCACCGGCGCCAGCGAGGCTTCCTCAAGGCGCGGATTCAAGAGCAGCAGCACCGGCGCGGCTGGGTAGATAACATCAACAGTGGAGATACAACCGCAACTGAAGTTTTCCTTGGGAAAATAATAAGGAGTCTGGCCGTCGGGCGCCGCCACCAGCTTGTGCGCGGCCAGGCTTTGCCGGTACGCGAGCGCCGCGATGCGAGCATACTTCTCCCCGCCCACCCGCGTGAGGTCCGCCATAAGCTCGCGATCGAACTTCTCACTCTCCGCCCGCAGGGAGTCGTAATCGCGCTCGGCCGCAGCGAGGAGATCGTCAGCCTGCGCGCCATTGCGCCGCCAATACGGGCGCAGGCGCTGGTGAAAATACTCGATGGAATAAAGGTCATCGTAAGCCAGGATGAGATGCCGGGCTACGGGCTCCGCGCCAACCGTGTGCATGTCAAACACAAAAGCCATCAAGGGTGCGTGATTGTTGACGGCGCGGGGCATGTCGCGTTCGTCCTCGCCGGGCAGACCACCCTGTTCGAGAAACACCCGATGCAGGGCGGAAGAACTCGCGATGGCGCTGGCAGCCACTGTGCTCATCGGTGCCGCAGCGTAAAGGTAGCCCCAGTCGATGCGGAGATTGTCTCCGGATTTGGCCAGAACCGGCTGTGCCTCCGTTCCCATGCGCAACACATTAAGGTCACCGACCTTTTCGCGCGACCACACCACCGCCTGGTCCTCCGTGTTCACCACGAGCTGCGCGGAGTTGGTGTAGTAAATGGAAACCTTGTGCGTGCGGCCGTCCACGGCGCGGGCTTCCCAAATCAGATAAGTAACCGGGCGGGAATACACGTCCAAATCGCGGGGCAAGAGCGGGGTGAGGAACGTCAGCGTGACGTGAACTCCCGCCCCTTCGAATTCGTACACCGTGCGGGTGGGGAAGACGGCCAGCCCCACCTGTGGCAAAGCCTCCTCGTCGCCCGGGGTCTTCCCCATGAGGCGATAAGCGACGCCATCGATCCTGACCATGCTTTCAAGCGACTGCGGCGTGCCGGTCCAGTGGCGCGTGAAGTCGTCGGTAAGGTGGTCGGCGAAAGACCAGATGCTGAAGTAAGGATCAGTGGTCACGAGCGGCACAGCACGCGGTTGGAATGTGTCCGCAGCCTGGGCGGGCGCGGCGGTCAACCAAACCAGCGCCACTAGAGGCAGCAACGCGAATTTCCATTTCCGGCCCGCGTCATTCATAATTCACAACTTTTGCAGGTAATGCGCCTCGATGGCCTTCACCTTCCCTAAACGGCGAACGTGGCGCTCCTCGTGGGAAAAGCTGGCATGCAGATAATTACGCACGAGGTCTTTGGCCAGCTCCCCGGCGATTATCCGGGAGCCCAACACGAGCACGTTCATATCGTCGTGCTCAACGCCCTGGTGGGCGGAATAAGCATCGTGGCAAATGGCGGCGCGGATTCCAGGAATCTTGTTGGCGGCCACGCAAGCGCCCACGCCGCTGCCGCAAATCAGTACGCCGCGTTCGGCCCGGCCGTCAAGCACGGCACCGGCCACCGCCTCCGCATAATCGGGGTAATCCACAGGCGCTGTGTTACAGGTCCCGACGTCCAAAACCTCGTGACCCATGGCGCGCAGGAATTCCACCAACTCTTGTTTTAACTCGTACCCGGCGTGATCCGAACCTAATACCAACCGCATGAGAACCTCCTCCCTCTGAGAAAATCGGGTCATTTGTTCATCGGGTCATTGGGTCATTGAAAAGCTGTCAGTTGTCCGTTGTCAGTCGCCAGTGGCTTCCAGCTTTCGAAAGTCCGCGTATCTCTTGCAACGGACAACTGACCATGGACAACTGACAGCTCTTAAATGACCCGATGAATAAACGGCCAGATGACCCGATTACGAGCTTCCGATCAAAATTCCGGTAAGAAAAACCAGCACGCCGCCCACCACCACCTGAAAGGCGGCGGAAAGAAACGGCGTGTCCATGTAACGATGGCGGATGTAACTGATGGCCGCAAGCTCCACCGCCACTACCGCAACGGCCGCCGTCATGGCCAAGTGGAAATTGTGAATCAAGAAAGGCAGCGTGTGCCCAATCCCTCCCAAGGCGGTCATGAGGCCGCAGACCGCGCCCCGCACCCAGGGATGTCCGCGCCCCGTCAGCGAGCCGTCGTCGGAGAGCGCCTCCGCAAATCCCATGGAAATGCCGGCTCCCACGGAGGCTGCCAGGCCCACCAGAAAGGCATCGGGGCTGCTGCGCGTGGCGAAGGCGGCGGCGAAAACCGGGGCCAGTGTTGATACCGAGCCATCCATTAATCCCGCCAGACCCGGCTGGATAATTTGCAGAACAAACAGGCGGCGATGTGAAGCTTCTTCCTCGCGGCGCACGTCCGGCGTTACGTATTTTTGTTCCAGTGATTCCGCCATCGCGGAATGCTTGCGCTCGACATCGGCAAGGTCGCCCAGCAACTTGCGCACCGAGGCGTCTGTAACCTTCTCGATGGCGTGTTCGTAAAAGCGCCGGCTTTCGAGCTCCATGATTTCCGCCTGCTTGCGCACCGTGTCAATACCCAGCGGCCGCACCAGCCACACCGGCTTATGTTGGATGAATCCTTTGACGTCATGCCGGCGGATCAGCGGAATGTGCTCGCCGAAGCGCTTTTGGTAGGTCTCGATCAAGCTGCGGCGATGCCCGGATTCCTCCTCCTGCATCTCTTCAAACATCTTGGCCGTGGCGGGATAGGTTTCGCGCAGCCCATCGGCGAAATCACCATAAATGCGCGAGTCTTCTTCCTCAAGCGTAATCGCGAGCGCCAGGATTTCCCGCTCCGTGAGGTCTTTGAACTTTTTCGCCATGGTATTTTTCCCCGTCAACTCACCGTTCGTTTGCCGGCTTTCCGGTCCGCGTACTGTTCAGCGATCCAGGTATAGGTCCTGGCCATTCCCTCGCGCAACGGCGTGCGCGGCTCCCAATGAAGGATGCTCTGGATCAGGGTGTTATCGCTGTTACGGCCTGCCACGCCGCGCGGGGCCGTCGGGTCATATTCGCGATGCAGTTTGACGCGCGCGATGGCCTCCACGATGTCCACCAATTGGTTAATGGAGACCAGTTCGCTCGACCCCAGGTTGATGGGTTTGGCGATCAAATCGTCGCAATGGGCGATCAAATCGATGCCCTCCACGCAGTCGTCGATATACATGAAACTGCGCGTCGCCGTGCCGTCGCCCCAGATTACGATTTTGTTGCTCCCTGAATCCTGGGCTTCGATCACCTTGCGGCTGATCGCTGCCGGAGCTTTTTCCCGGCCGCCGTCCCACGTGCCGTGCGGCCCGTACACATTATGGAAGCGGGCGATAAAGGTTTTCATTCCGCGCTCGGCCCAGTATTCCTCGCAGACCATTTCGGAGAAAAGCTTCTCCCACCCGTAGCCGCGTTCGGCCATGGCGGGGTAGGCATCCGACTCCTTCAGGGCGCGAACTTTGGGGTCCTGCTGCAAATCCGTGTTGTAAGCGCAGGCGGAGGAGGAGTAAAAGTAGCGCTCCGCCCCGGCGCGGTAAGCCGCCTCAATCAGGTGGGTGTTGATCAGCACGCTGCGCAGGCACTCAATGCGGAAGCGCTCAATGAAGCCCATGCCGCCCATGTCCGCGGCCAGGTTGTAAACCTCCATCGCCCCTTCGCAGGCGCGAATGCAGCTTTCCTGGTCGCTCAGATCCAGGCACAGGCTCTCCACGCCCGGGACGCGCTGGTACCACTCGGGCAGGGGCTTCTTATCGATGGCGCGGAGGCGGGTAAACCCTCGCTTTTGAAAATATCGCGTCAGGGCCCCCGCAATGAATCCGCCTGCCCCTGCGATGACAATCAAGCCATTCTTGTCGGGCTTGGATTGCTTTTTGGCCGATGACTGCTTTGCCATGATGCCTCTCCTTATAAATATGAAACGGAGTCGTTCTGTAAGCCGCCGGACTCCCCTCTTTATAGACCTTGGTGAATCGAAAATGATAACAGATTGAACAAAAATAACCACTCGCCTGTGGGTGATCGGATGCGCAATATAAAAGGGGAAAGGCTATGGCAAGATTAGATAACCCACCGGCCATAGGTTTGTGCTAAGGTGGGCGGAACAGCCAGCTTTCTTGAACTGGACTGACCAAAGAAGTCAGGCTACGGCTGAGCGCATCCGCCTCCGTGACGGTCCGGGTGGCAAGGTCAAATCGATAAGGGAAGGATTCATGCCAGATCTCTCCGATGGCGTGCAGGCCGCATGGCAGATTGCCGAGGCAGAGGTCGTCGAACTACAACACGAATTTCTGGAATCGTTACACCTCTTCATTGGCATTTGCAGCATCGAAAAGCTGCTTTCATCGGAAGCACAGAAAAAGCTTCCCATGGCGCCGGGCAGAGCGGCAACGCTTCGTTCCGAGTGGGATGCGCTCGCGCCGCTCTTTGCCAGAATCGGTTTGAGTCCTGCCACCCTCCGGCGGGATGCGCGCAGCGCTCTGGGGCGGGGAAATTGCGCGGGTGATGCGACCCGGAAAATCAGCCATTCGGAAGCAACCCGCAATGCTCTGTGGCGGGCGGCGGGACTGGCAGAAAAAGGCGGCGCCACCACGATTGATCTGGTCCACCTCTTCGCCGCCCTGCTCAATGACGGGTGGGGGGAGGTAACCACATTTCTGGCTCAGCACGGAGTGGAGGTCAATGCGTTGGCGGCGGCCGGGCGATTGGCGGCCGTCCAAGGTTCAGCGACGGTTACGCCTCGCGACGTTCCCAGCGGGCACCGGTAGGCGTTCCTGACCTTTCTCGGTTGTTCTTAAGACGCCTCGCGGAGTACCTCGCGAAGGCGTCGCGCGACGATCAGATCCTCATTGCGTTGCAGCATCCATACACCCACAACGATCGTGTTATCGCCGGAGGGGAGTCCCTCCATGGCCGGCCCGCCTCCGGTGGAGGGATGCAACTCGATGCGCGGTTTCCCTTGCCGCATCTTTTCCATTACTTCTTTTCCGGTAATCCTGATTCGATTCCGATCAAAGGTAATCAACAGATGCGGGACGTGATTGGCAACGGGCGGAACAAATATTCTGGTCTCTACCGTGGAAATGCCTTTCAGGTGATCCGCGATTCTCTCCGCGCGTTTCTGGAATTCCGCCTGCATGGCTTCATCACTCTGATTTAGAAACCAGTCCACCGCAGCTACCAGGCCGATAATCTCTTCCTTCCCCACCTTCATCCCGCGCCCCACGGTGTTCGAATAAGGAGAGTTGTTCTTTCTCGCCGCCTCGATCAAATCCTTTTTCCCCAGGAGAAGCCCCGTGCATTGCGGGCCGCGAATGCCTTTCCCTCCGGAAAAGGTCACCAGGTCAAATCCCATTTGTGTGTAGTTCCAGAGATTGGAAATGGGTGGGACATCCGCGGCCGCGTCGTTGAAGCAGGGCACGCCGTGCTGATGGGCCACCCGCACCCAATCCTCGCGGCTGATCTGGCCGCCACTGGCAGCGTTGAAAAAGTGGGCCATCGCGGTTCGATCATTGAACGCCGCGTCGTACTCCGCCAGGGTTTCAACCTCGACAAATTTGATCCCACAGTTACGGAGAGCGTGGTCGTAATCGTAGCGATGGGATTTTTGCACGATGACTTCATTCTTCAAGCCGGTCATGTCCACTGGCAGGTTCAATATTGCCTGGCTGTTTCCATGCGTGATGCAAGCCGCAGTCCCCAAAGTAAGGGCGGCAGCCGCTCCCGCCGTCACTAGCGCGCCTTCACAGTGAAGCCGGCCCGCCAGGTACTCTCCCGCCGCCCGATGCAGTTCTTCAATGTTCACGTGGCTCTGGGCGGCCCGGGTCATCGCCGCCTCCACCTCCGCCGGAATAACCGACCCCGAGTAAATGGTGAACGTCCCACCCGCATTAATAAAGGGAATAACCCCCAGCTTGCTGTAGTAATCCTCGCCCTTGCCCGCAGGCGGCGATTTCGCCAGGGACTTGCCGGAGGAAGCGCCACCCGCCACAACTCCGCCGGTCAATAGTGCCTGACCCGTACGGCCCAGAAACTTTCGCCGGTTCATGGATTTGGACATTGCAACCCTCCTGCCCGCTTTTTCATTATGGTCAAGGGTTCTAATCGCTAATTCCTCGGGTAATGGTCGGCCTTCGCCGGTGGGGAGCCACCGGATTGCGGCGTGGTGAAGTACTGCTTGGGCGCTTTGGTCCATTCGACCATGCTCAGGCCGGAGGGATCGTAGAGGATTCGCCCGCCCCGAACGGTCATCCGCGCGACCACTTTTACGTTTCCATCCATGCGGGCCCATCCGTCATCGATATAGCCAAAGTGGCCATGTAGCACTTCCAGGATGGCCACATCCGCGTCGCGCCCCACGGACAAAGTCCCCAATTCCGGGCGACGGATTTCTTTGGCGGGGTTCACCGTTGACCTGCGGATAATGTCTTCGAGCGGCACTCCCATGGCGAGGAACTTGGACATAACCTCCGTCATGTTAACAAAAAGGATATCACTACCGTGGAGATCCGTGGAAATGGAGTCGGGAATAAAGCCCTGTTGGACAGCGGGAACGGCGTTGCGGAACCAGAAACTGCCCGCCCCATGCCCCACGTCAAAGATGACTCCGCGCCGGCGCGCCTCGGCCAGGATGGGATTGAGCTTGCCGTCCGGCAGCAGGATGGGGAATTGCTGCGCGAACACGTGTGTGTGAATATCCCCCGGCCGCATCTTCTTCAGGATGAGGTCAGCGTAAGACCGCTCCGCGCGGGGCCAGAAATCCACCATCACCGGTACGCCCGCCAACCGGCCACATTCCTCGGCCCGGTCCACAGCGGCCCAAGGCGGATGCTCCGCGTCCCAGGGCTTCTCGGTCCAATAGTGCGCCGTCTTCACTCCCACGAGAATGTCCGGGAACTTCCGGATGGTTTCAGCGCAGGACTGAACATCCATGCGGCTGACGTCCTGCTCCGTCCCTCCCTCCATGCCATCCGCGACAATGTTCAGGAAAGCGAGCACGCGGACCTTGGCATGATCCATCACTTCCTGCTTTTCCTGGAGGAAGGTGCTGGCGCCCGCCGTCCCCGCATCCACAATGGTCGTGACTCCCGCCATAAGCGCCAGATCCGCGGGAATCCCCAGGATGCCGGTTTGCGCGTACGCCGGCTTCGTAAACCAGTTCAAGGGAGCTCCCCCGTGGCCCACATGAAAATGAATATCGATAAGGCCCGGGGTTACATAGAGGCCGGAGGCATCCACAACTTTTCCCGCCTCGCTGGCGGGAAGGTTCTCAGCGACCGCCGCGATCTTCCCCGCTGAAATCGCCACATCCATGACCTTGTCGATTGCATTGGCGGGATCGATGACGTGGCCACCTTTCAAAAGAAGGTCGTAATGCGTCGTTTGCGCTTGCGCGGTAAATTGCGGCTCAACCATAGGTATCAATCCTGGAATAACTGTGAGGAGTATTACCCTTTTCCATGCTGCCATCATCCCGACCTTTTTCCCCGATATCCAGCTCGGAGCCTCCTGGCTAAGATCGAAAGCGTCGCCCCACGCCGCCGAAATTGGCATGATCCGCCCGCTGCCCGACCGATAACATATACCTGCCCGCCGCCGAATTCAATTGTCAGTCCGGGCATGCCTTTGACTCCCATGTTCGCTTCAGGTAGTATTCCTGCGGCCAATTGCCGGGCGTTTCGTAATGCGCCCGTCGAGGATCCTGAAAGGCCAGAGACTGCCCTCGCGGAGATCTAAGGCTTCCTGCATCCGACCATGACCCCATGAAAAGCCCTGTCGTTCCACAGCGCGAGCCCTGTCTTGATACCTCCGTCCCCTCGCCCAGCAATGGGGATGGCGCGACCCACGGCACCGCCGCGCGGGGCGAGCGCTCGCTCTCGGTGTTGCAAGACGTCTCGGCGCCGCGCTGGAAACATGGAGAAAGCCTCAAAGAAGTTCTTGAGGAGGCGTGCCGAGAGTTTGCCGACCGGGTCGCCGTTTCCACCGAAGCGGGCGACTACACGTTTCACGAGCTCGACGCGCGCGCTAATCAGATGGCGCGCTATTTTGCCGCGCAGGGCATGAAGGCCGGGGATCGCGTCGGCGTTCTGTTCGACCGCGGCTTCGAAGCTTACGCCGCCCTGTTCGGGTTGCTCAAGGTGCGTGCGACCTACGTACCGCTGGACGCCAACCACCCGGCGGATCGGGTGGCCTATGCACTCTCTGACGCCGCCGCGACGCGCGTGGTCACGCAAGCCGGCTGCACCGATCGTTTCATCAAAAGCGCCCTCCCGACGATCGCGCTTGACACGGCGGGCGACGACATCCGCGCGCTCGACGATTCGCCGCCTGGCGAAGACGGCTCCGCCCTGGCCGACGACGCGCTTTGCTACATCCTGTACACTTCCGGCAGCACGGGCCGGCCGAAAGGTGTGGCCGTCGCGCATCGGAGCATCTGCAATTTCGTGCGCGTCGCCGCGGAACTCTACGGGTTCCGTCCGGGCGACCGGGTCTATCAGGGCATGTCGTTTGCTTTCGACTTCTCGATCGAAGAGCTTTGGGTTCCGCTGGTAGCGGGCGCGACGCTGGTGCCCAATACGTCGCCCCAGACCCTGTTCGGCGACGAACTCGCCGATTTTCTCGAGAGGCGCGGGGTCACCTGCTTTTGCGGCGTGCCCACGCTGATCGCCTCGATGGAGCGCGATCTGCCCATGCTGCGCCTCTTGCTCATCGGTGGCGAGGCCTGCCCGCCGGCGCTGGTGGCGCGATGGGCGGCGCCGGGGCGCAAGCTCCTGAACTCCTACGGGCCGACGGAAGCCACCGTCACCGCGACGCTCGGCGAGCTTTGCCCGGAGAAGGCCATCACCATCGGCAAGCCGTTGCCGACTTACGCCATCGTCATTCTTGACGCGCAACGTGATGAAACCTTGCCGCTCGGCGCCGCGGGTGAAATCGGCATCGCTGGCATCGGCGTCGCCGAAGGTTATCTCCACCACCGGGAATTGACGGAGGCGAAGTTTATCCCCGACTTCCTCCCCCTCCTCAACAATCCCTCGGGCCGCATCTACCGCAGCGGAGACCTCGGCCGCATCAACGACCAGGGCGAGATCGAATATCTTGGCCGCGTCGATACCCAGGTGAAGCTGCGCGGCCATCGCATCGAACTGGGGGAGATCGAGACGGTGTTGCTGGAAATGCCGGAGATTTCGCAGGCCGCCGCGGCCGTCCTGGAGGTGGCCCCCGGGGTGAAGGAACTCGCGGCCTACTACGCCATCCGGCAGGGGGCCACGCCGCCGGAGGCGAACGCCATGGTGGATCTCCTGCGCTCGCGCCTTCCCCTCTACATGATGCCCGCCTATCTCGAGCCCCTGCCGTACCTCCCGATGCTGGAGAGCAACAAGGTTGATCGCCGGAGCCTTCCCCCACCGAAGTCCACGCGGCTGGTATTCAACGAGGACATCAGCCCGCCGACGACGGCGACGGAGAAGGTGCTGTGCCAGGCGCTCAGCGAGACGTTGGGGCTCGACGAGGTTTCCGTCGACGGTGATTTTTTCAACGATTACGGCGGGCACTCGTTACTGATGGCGCGCTTCTGCGCCCGCGTCCGCACTCTCGCGCCCTCGCTGGCGGTCTCCATGCGCGACGTCTACGCCGCCACAGACGTGCGCAAGCTGGCCGCCGCGCTCGACGCTGCCCAGCCCGCCGAATCGCCGCTCGCCGATTATGGCCCCGAGCATCACCCGTCAGCCCTTGCCTATTACGGCTGTGGAGCGCTGCAACTCGCCTTCTACATGGCGGCCGGCAGCGCCGCGGTGGCCTTCGCTCAATTCGGCATCGAATGGCAGGCTGCGGCTCTCGCCTCCCCCCTGCAGCTTTGGGCGCGGGGCGTCGCGTACGTCGCGGCTTATTTCTTCGGCGCGAACGCCCTTGCCGTCGCGGCCAAGTGGCTGCTGCTGGGCCGCAGTCGCGCCGCCACGGTGCCGATCTGGAGCCTGGCCTATTATCGCTATTGGGTGGTCAAGCAGCTCGTGCGCGCGGCGCCCGCCACGTTGTTCGTCGGCACGCCGGTTTACAACCTCTTCCTGCGCGCGCTCGGCGCCCGAATCGGCCCCGGCGCCCTCGTGGCGTCGCGGGACGTGCCGGTGGTTGGCGACCTGCTTCGCGTCGGGCCCGGCGCGGTCGTGGGGAGGCGCGCCATCCTACTCGGCGTCAAGGCGGTTGGCAATCGCTTGCACTTCGGCCGCATCGACATCGGCGCGGGCGGATATGTGGGTGAAGCGAGCGTGCTCGACATCGACACCTCGATCGGCGACTTCGGCCAGCTCGGCCACGCTTCATCGCTCGCCAGCGGCCAGGCGGTTCCGGCCGGCAAACACTTCCACGGCTCACCGGCGGAGGAGACCACCACCAACTTCCGCAGGGCGGAAGACATCCCCTGCCCCCGCGCGCGCCGGGCGATCTCCTCGCTGGTTTCGCTTACCATCGCCGTCCTTCTCACGGGTGCCTTCGAGGCCGCCAGCGTCGCATTCGGCGCGGGCCTGGTGGACCGTGAGGCCGTGGGCGCCTCGACCCGTTTCCTGGGCGCGGCAGCCGCCGTCCTGGCGCCCTCCCTGCTTGCCTCGCTGGGGCTGTATTTCGGGACATTGGCGATCGGGCTCCTGGCCGTGGCCGCGGTGCCGCGACTGGCCAACCTCGCGCTCCAGCCGGGACGGCTCTACCGGCTTTACGGCTTCCATTATGCGATGCAGCGGTTGGTGGAGAACGCGAGCAACTCCCGGATGTTCAATCTGCTGTTCGGCGATAGCGTCTTCATTGGACGCTATCTGCGTTGGGTGGGGTGGCGCATCCGCGGCGGGCGGGAAACGGGGTCGAATTTCGGGTCGAATCAGAAGCAGGACAATCCCTTCCTCTGCACGGTCGGCGCCGGAACGCTTGCCTCCGACGGGTTGTATTTCGTCAATGTATCGCTGTCCAGCAGCGCCTTCCGCCTGGGCGAATGCCGCATCGGCGCGGACAATTACCTCGGCAACGACATCCAGTTTATGGCGGGATCGCGCGTGGGCGACAATTGCCTGATCGCCACCAAGACCATGATGCCGATCGATGGGCCGATGCGCGAGAACGTGGGTTTGCTGGGCTCGCCCGCCTTCCAGATTCCCCGCTCCACGGCGCGGGACGTCGCCCTCATCGGTGCCTTCTCGGAGGCCGAGCGGCGGGAACGCCTGGCCGCGAAGACGCGCCATAACCTCGTCACCATGGCGCTGCTGCTGGCGACGCACTGGTCGGTGGAATTCGTCACCATCTACGCCCTGGCCCTGGCGGCGGCAGTGTGGGGCGGCGAAAATTTTCCCGCCATGGCCGCAGCGTTCGGCGCCGCCCTTATTGCCGACCTCGCGATCTTAACCTTCGTCGATCGGGCCTCGTATGGTTTTCGCCGCATGACCCCGCTGATCTCCACGGTTCACGATCCGGCTTTCTGGGCTGTGGAGCGCTATTGGAAGCTCTCGGAAAACGAACTGGAGACCATGTTCGCCGGCACGCCCTTCTCCCCGTTCTTCCTCCGACTGCTCGGGGTGAAGGTGGGCCGCCGGGTGTTCAACGACGGGTGCGGCATGTCCGAACGCACGCTCCTAGAGATCGGCGATGGCGCCAACCTCAACGCGCGCAGCTACCTGCAATCGCACTCGCTGGAAGAAGGCGTGTTCAAGTCAGACGTCATCCGCATCGGCGCCGGCGTGAGCGTGGGGGTTGGAGGCTTCGTTCACTATGGCGTCGAGATGCGCGAGGGCGCGATCCTGGACGCCGATGCCTTCCTCATGAAGGGCGAAGTGGCCCCGGCGCACTCCCGCTGGCGCGGCAATCCCGCCAGGATGCTGGGCGCGCGGGTGACGGGGACAAGCCTGTCCCCCGTGCTACCCGGCTACATGGTCAGTACAGCGCGGAAGCGGGCCTTGCCTTCGGCCACGCGCTGATACGCCTTGGTTGCCTCGGCGAGGGGATACGTTTCGGCGATCGTCTTGACTTTTCCCTTGGCGACGAAGTCGAGCGCTTCGTAAAGATACTCCGGAGCATTCTGCTGGCTTCCGATTACCTGAATTCGTTTCAGCAGAAGCTCCATGATCGAAAGAGATATGGGCTCGCTATCCGCACCCATGATGACAATGCGCCCATCGGGGCGAAGTCCTTGCATGCTGTCCACCATGGATTTGGTTGAGTTCGTGGTGCTCAGGACAATATCCGCGCCGCCCGCTGCCGCCAGTCCCTTACCGTCGCGCACAATTTCGTCGGCGCCGAGTTCACGAATCATCTTGTCCTTATCGGGCGAGTGCGAAGTCGCGATGGTGACAAAGCCCGCCGCTTTGGCATATTGCACGGCGAGGTGTCCGAGCCCCCCGATGCCCAGCACGGCGACCCGCTCGTGGGGTTGGGGACGGGCCCAGCGCAGGCCGCTCCAAACGGTGTAACCCGCGCAGAAAATGGGCGCCGCCTGGTCGTAGGAAACACCGTCGGGGATCAGGAAGGTGGCGTCCGCGTACATCGGCATGTACTCGGCGTGACCACCCTGGAGGTCCATGCCGGTACTCTTCTGTCCGGGGCAGAACATCCTGCGTCCCCGCGCGCACCATTCGCACCGCCCACAGGTGGATTGAATCCAGGGAACGCCCACGCGGTCGCCGACTTTCCGGCTGGTGACGTCCGGCGCCACCGCCACAACCTCGCCCACCGGCTCGTGCCCCAAAATGCGCGGAAAAGCGCCGGGAATGTGTCCCAAGGTTTGGTGCACATCGGTATAGCAGATGCCGCTGGCATGCATTTTTACCAGAACCTGGTTGGTGCCGGGCTTGGGTTGAGGAACGTCTTTGACCTCCCAGGGCCCGTTGATCGCGGTAACTACTGCAGCTCGCATATGATCTCCTCCCTATGATTTTTCGCTTCACTTCCTGCCTGTGACCGCATTCGCGGCCTAATTATTTAGATGAAAGAGACGGTGGGAACGTCACCCATGATATACCTGACGCGCCGGCCAATGTTGCCGGCCGGGGACCGGCTGACGCATTCCGGCGATCCCATCTCCGCCATCGCCTTTATGGGCGTTCGTTCCCAATCCAGCGACGTACTCGCCCCACATCGTTTCCGAATGCGTTATCCAGGAGGAATCAGCCAGCGAGCGCGGGCACCACTTCTACGTGTAGGCGACGACACGTCAAGTGACCGCAGCTTGCAGGGAAACCGCAGACCCGCAGGAAGAGGGTCTAGCCCCGCTGGCATTTTCGGGTACTGTCCTAATTTGGGTCGTAACGCCGGCTTCCAGCCGGCACCGGAGCCGCCAAGAGGGCGGCGCTACGCTCAAACCAGGACAGCACCCATTTTCGGCAGGCGCCACCGGCTGGTGAGTGTATAATATGGGCATGGGAAATCGTGTGATCCACATTTCGGCCACGGAAGCGGCTAGCGATTTTGCCGCGTTATTGGATCATGTGCGCGCTGGCGATGAAGTCGTCATCGAGCACGATGCACGTCCGGTCGCGGTGCTGCGCCCTGCCGCGCCCGCGTCCTCCCTCGACCAAACCTTCGCCGCCATTGCACGGGACGTCCCGGATGAGGAATGGGAGCGGGTCCCGAAGGACTTGGCAAAGAACCTCGATCATTATCTCTACGGAACCTCAAAAGTAACTTCATGAAGCGCATCTTCGCGGACACCAGCTACTGGATCGCCCTATTCAATCCACGCGACGAACTTCACGACAGGGCTGTCGCCGCCGCGCAGAGATACTCTGACGATAACATGGTCACCAGCGAGATGGTCCTGGTCGAATTCTTGAATGGGTTTAGCGACCGTGGATCTCGCCTTCGCCCCGCGGCTGCGAAAGCCGTCAAAACGCTGCGCAGCAACCCCAACGTGGCGGTGATACCCCAGACGAGCGATCAGTTCCAAAGGGCGCTCGACCGATACGAGGAGAGGGTTGACAAGGATTGGAGTCTTACCGACTGCGCCAGCTTCTTGATCATGGAGGCGGAGGGGATTGAATCGGCGCTGACCCACGATCGGCACTTCGCCCAAGCTGGCTTCCAAGCTTTACTACGCTGACTCCGACCAAGCTTCCCAAAACCCAAATTCGGGATTCCCCCGAGAGACGCAACACGGACAATAAAACCGGTGTAACTTCCCGTTTGTCCCCGTCTCCCCGTCTCGACAGGCTGTCACAACCCCCAGCACCTCCAATCGCAAGATCGAAACCGCGCCGTTGTTCTAGCGGCGAGCGCTGCGGCAAACAGCGGCGCAGCCTTGTCCATGAGGCCTGCCGATATTCATTGCCCGGCGGATAAGATCTGCGTAATTCCGCCCGGGGCGGAATAACACCACGCTCCTCTATGGGCGTTCGTTCCCAATCCAGCGACGTACTCGCCCCACATCGTTGCCGAATGCGTTTTCCAGGAGGAATCAGCCGGCGACCGCGGGCAGCACTTCTACGTGTAGGCGGCCAGCCAAGTGACCGCAAGCAGGCACGGCAACTTCCCAGATGGGGACTCAGGGGTTGCATTTCAACCAGCAGGGATGTTTTCTGCCGCGGTGGCGGATCTCCGCACAGGAAGTGGGAAGGTACCAGCGGAGTGCGCCGCCGCTCGCCCAGAACTTGGGATTGCCCCTTCGGGTTCGTCGCCTGAACATTAGGCGACTGACCTGTTGAGATTGCATCCGCAACACATTTGGTGAGGGGCAGGGACTCATTTCTCAGGAAACACGTAGGATTTTTCAAGGGTCACATCGCACCGGTGTGCATACCAGAGGCCGGCTGAGCTAGCCCTCACGCGCAGGCAGTGCTAGGATACGAAGTGGGATTGGAGCATTGCCGTGGGGACGCGGGTGGCACCGGCATCGCCCTCTATGTCGGCGAGCGTTAACAAGCCAGGACGGGCCCGGGACAGGACGCGGTGACAGAGATGTTGCGCGTGTTTGTGGGGCGCATGCGCGAAAGACAATGTTTGCGTGACCCGCAAGGTGATCCCCATTCCCGTGCATGCGGCGCTTGATGCCTCGGAGATCTCCGCCGCCGCGGACGCGCTTCGTGTCATTTCGTTCGAATCGGAGCCGAATCACGTGGCGGCTGCGGCCGTTCGCCTGTAAACCAACCATGGAGCCCGAACACCGCCTCAGCGGAGCCCGAATCCTCATCACCGGCGGCGCCGGCCTGATCGGCTCTCACGTCGCCGATCTACTCGTCTGCGCCGACGCCGGCGAAATCATTATTTTCGATAACTTGAGTCGTGGCCGCGTCGAGAATCTGGTCAGCGCTCGCTCTCAAGGCCGGGTCACCCTCGTACAAGGCGACATTCGGGATCGCGCCGCTCTCGCGCAAGCCATGCCGGGGATCGACTTCCTGTTCCACCTGGCGGCGATCCGACTGACGCACTGCGCGGAGGAGCCACGTCTGGCGCTCGAAGTGATGGCGGACGGGACGTTCAACGTTCTTGAAGCCGCGGTCCGCGCCCACGTGAAACGGGTTGTGGCCGCGTCGTCGGCCTCAATTTACGGCATGGCTGACCGCTTCCCCACCGCCGAGGATCACCACCCTTATCACAACCGCACGCTCTACGGGGCCGCCAAAGTCTTCAACGAAGGAATGCTGGATTCCTTTCGCGAGATGTACGGATTGGATTACGTTGCGCTACGGCCGTTCAACGTCTACGGCCCGCGCATGGACATCCGCGGCGCCTACACCGAGGTCCTGGTGCGCTGGATGGAGCGGATTGCCTGCGGTAAGTCCCCCATCATTTTCGGCGATGGCAGTCAAACCATGGATTTCGTATTCGTGGAGGACGTGGCCCGCACGTTTTTGCTCGCCGCAACCTGCCCTGCCTCGGGGGAGGTCTTCAACATCGCCAGCGGCGTCGAAACCAGCCTGAGGGGATTAGCCCGTGCTCTGCTTGCGGCCATGGACTCGAATTTGGAAATCGAGTACGCTCCGGAGCGCAAGCTGACTGCGGTCCCTCGCCGCGTTGCCGATGTGAGCAAGGCAAAGGCGCAGCTCGGATTTGAGGCCGAAGTCACTCTGGACCAGGGTTTGCGCCGCTTGGTCGCCTGGTGGCGCGAGGAACGGATAACTCGCTGATGCGTACCCCGGGCTTTCATCCTGAACGACTAACACGCCTGATGCGCGCGGCGGTGCGACTGTGTGATCTCGACCTGACCGATCTGGTCGTCTTTACCGAAGCAGCCTCAGGCGCCTATGCAGTAACTGCTGTGCTCGCGGCATTGGGCGGCGCACGGCAGGTGTTTGCGCTGGCGGGTTCATCGGCTCACGGTACTATCGAGGAAAGCGCGCTGGCGACCAGCCGCCTGGCTGGAATCGCGAGGGTAGCCGATCGCGTCGAGATTGTTACACGGAAGCAGCCCGAGATTATCGGCCAGGCAGACATCATTACCAACAGCGGCCATGTTCGTCCTATCGACCGGGAAATGGTCACATGGATGAAACCCATCGCGGTGGTGCCTCTGATGTTCGAGTCTTGGGAGTTTCGGCCGGGAGACCTGGACCTAGCGGCGTGCACGGAGTATGGCATCGCGGTCGCAGGCACCAACGAGCGGAATCCCGCGGTCAACGTGTTTTCTTTCCTCGGAATGATGGCGGTCCGGTTGTTACTGGATGCGGGAGTGGCGGTCTGGGGAAGTCGTGTCCTGGTGTTGTGCGACAACCCGTTCCGGCCGTTTCTCGAACGGGGTCTCGCGCAAACCGGCGCCGTGGTCAAAGGCGCTGAGACCCTCGAGGCCCCATCGGACCTGACAGAACCTGACGTCATCCTCGTGGCCATGCGGCCTCGGGACCAACCCGTCGTTGGCAGTCGTGAAGCCAACCTGATCGCGCAGCGCTACCCCGGCGCGATCGTGGCGCAATTCTGGGGTGATCTGGATCGTTCCGAGTTGTCGCGCCGCGATGTGCCGTTCTGGCCGCTCGAGGCCCCCTTGCCGGGGCATCAAGGCGTTCTGCCATCCAGTATCGGACCGGAGGCGGTGATTCGTTTGCAAGCCGGCGGTTTGAAGGTTGGCGAGGTTATGGCACGGTCGCGTCTCGGGGTGAGCGCATCGCGGGACCCTGTGGGGGCGGCCGTCGCCGCCGCGGTGGCGTCAGGCTTCGGTCAGGCGCTCACCCGCGACGTGAGGGCGGGGGGGTGCACGAAGTGATCCCTGTAATGCGACCCTGGCTGGGCGCTGAGGAAGCCGCCGCGGTAGCCGAGGTGATTGCGTCGGGTTGGATCGCCCAAGGCCCACGCGTCGCCACGTTTGAGCAGGCCGTTCGCTCGCGCGTGGGCGCCGCCCACGGAGTGGCGGTTTCGTCCGGCACCGCGGCGCTCCATCTCACTCTGCTGGCGCTATCGGTGGGTCCTGGGGATGAAGTGGTTGCGCCGTCCCTGTCCTTCATTGCCACCGCAAACGCGATTCGCCACGCCGGCGCCAAGCCGGTTTTTGCCGACGTTTGCGAACAGACGCAGAACCTCACCGCCCCTTTGATCGAACAAGTCCTTACGCCCAGAACGAAGGCGGTCATTCTGGTGCATCAGGGAGGCACCCCCGCGGACATTGGCGCGGTGCGCAGGCTCTGTGAACCGCGCGGGATCTCGATCGTGGAGGATGCCGCTTGCGCCCTGGGGTCGGTTTATGAAGGCCAGCCGATCGGATGCCACTCCGAGCTTGTGGTTTTCTCCTTTCATCCACGCAAAGTGATCACCACAGGTGAAGGCGGCATGATCATGACGCGTTCCGGGAAATTCGCGGAGCGCATGCGCCGTCTGCGAGAGCATGCGATGAGCATGAGTGCGGCTGACCGCCACACCGCCACCGAAGTGATAATCGAGAGTTACGCGGAAACCGGCTTTAATTACCGGATGAGTGACCTCCAGGCGGCGGTCGGTCTCGTTCAAGTCGCGCGCCTCGATGCGATCCTGGCGCGCCGCCGTCTGTTGGCCGAACGCTACCAGGAGCACTTGGCCGATGTGCCGGGATTGCGCACCGTCTGCGATCCTCCCTACGGGCGGACGAATTTTCAATCATTCTGGATCGTGTTGCCGGAGAACTTCCCTGTAACCCGCGATGAAGTTCTGCGCCGGCTGTTGGCATCCGGCATCTCCGCGCGGCGCGGGTTTATGGCCGCGCATTTGGAGCCGGCGTACGTGGGCATTTCGCGGATCGAGCTGCCCAACACCGAACGATTGACGCGACAGACGCTGATTCTGCCTTTATTCCATGAACTGCGCGAGGACGAGCAACAACAGGTAATCGGAGTTATTCGCGATTGCGCCGAGCTGCCGGCCGGCCGGAGTCTCCTTACCATTGACTGAGCATGAACAACGCTGTGCGGGTGGTCATTCCGAATCACAACTATGGGCGATTCGTACCCGTTTGCCTCGAAAGCGTGCTGAGCCAGGCGGGGGTGGACCTCGATGTTCTCATCATCGATGATGCCTCGAGCGATGACTCGCAGCAGATTGCCGCCAGCCTCGCCGCGCGGGACCGGCGAGTTACGGTCCGCTGCCACACCGTTAACCAGGGACACATAAAAACCTATAACGAAGGATTGGAGTGGGCCGCTGGCGCGACTTATGGTGTCGTCCTGGATGCGGACGATGCCCTGACGCCGGGGGCGCTGCGGCGGGCCTGGGAGCTACTGGAGGCGCACCCCGAGACGGGGTTTGTCTACGGGCGCCCCAAGGTTTTCCCGGGAAATAGCCCCCTGCCACCGGTGGGGACCGGACCGGTGCGATGGAGGACCTGGCCCGGACGCAAATGGTTCGAGATTCGATGCCAGCGTGCGCGGAACTGCATACGTTCCCCCGAAGTTGTTTTGCGGATGAGCGTGGTGCAGAATGCCGGCGGGTTTCGAGAGGACCTGCCGCACACCGCTGACCTCGAGTTGTGGATGAGGCTCGCGCTCCATGCTGATGTGGGCTACATAAAAGGCCCGTACCAGGCGTATTACCGCGACCACCTTGCGGGGATGCACCGCCGGATGTTCAATACCAGGATCGCGAATCTGGCGCAGGTTAAGAAAGCGTTCGAAGCGGTGTTTCAGGCGTGTCCTGATCAGATCGTCAACCGGCAGCACCTGGAGAAGATACAACGGCGAACGTTGGCGCGGCGAGCCCTTGCGGAGGCCTTTCGCGCTATTGATCGGGGCCGCCTTCATTGGCCGGAGGCAGTACAGCTCGAAGACCTCGCGCTTGACGCTTATGGCGATGCGAACGAATTGGCCGAGTGGCGCGTTCTGCAATGGCGCAAGGCCATTGGCTCTCGTATGAGCTGGATGGCCCCTCCGTTGCGCCTTGTTAGCTTCGGGCAGCGTCTAGGCCGCTGGCTCAGCCGTTATCGTTTGCGCGCGTCGGGGCTATAGGTCGTGTTGTCCCCGTTAAACTAGAAAGTTGAGATTATGGACGATGTCGTTCTCGGAACCGGCAGCACCATTCCTCAGCCCGGGCTCGCCAAGCTGTACGGTTGCCGGATCGGTGATCGGACCAGAATAGGCGTTTTCGTCGAGATTTAGAAAGGCGCTGTCATCGGCAGCAATCGGCATAGGGGAATGGTCTCCCGTCCTCACCTCTCACACCAGCGTACGTCCGGGCCCCGTATGCGGCGTTCTGGGATGTCTGGACCTACGCTAATCTCCCCTGGGCCGAAAAACGCCCAAACCGCGCCGTTGTTCTAGCGGCGAGCGCTGTGGCAAACAGCGGCGCAGCCTTGTCCATGAGGCCGGGCGATATTCATTGCCCGGCGGATAAGATCTGCGTAATTCCGCCCGGGGCGGAATAACACCACGCTCCTCTATGGGCGTTCGTTCCCAATCCAGCGACGTACTCGCCCCACATCGTTTCCGAATGCGTTATCCAGGAGGAATCAGCAGGCGAACGTGGGATCCACATCGGAGGTTTGGCGACTTATCGTCAAGGCCATTGGTTGCGGAGGACGGTCCAGGCCCGGACCATTCTTAGGTGGCTCACTGAGTGAGTCAGATGTATGGCCCACCCGCGCCACGTCTATTCCGTGCTTACTTTGGATGCCTCACGCGCGAAGGTTGTGGTATCCTCTCGAAACATTCCTAAAGCCAAGTGCGAGAGTAAGAGCAATTGTGAAGAACTCTTGTAGATTCAGCTCGCAATATGCAAAAGCCTAACAAGTACAGGCGGGCGTTTGAATTCCGGATTGTGAGGGGAGATGATCCTTCGACACCAAAGGGAATTCAGGCCTTTCTAAGACTTTCGTTGCCGCAATACGCTGAGGTATTGGAGGACTACCTTGAGATTGGCAAGAAGCGGCGCAACAGTCGTTTTGCATTGGCCAAATTGCAACTCCATCTCCTCCATGAACTGGCGACCATAGAAAAAGCGATAAGCGAATTGAAGCATCAGGCCGAAACCGTGAAGACAAAGCCGGTGGGCACCCCAACTGGCGAGCAAGAGGTATCCGCCGAGGTGGTCGACGAGATAGATCGTCATATTTATTTCCACCGTGCCCATGCAAATTGCATCCGGTCAATAGGAGACAGCCTGGCATGGAGGGCAGTCGGTTACGACAGGGCAGTGCTGCGGGCTCTTTGCCAAAATCCGGTCAAGCAGCGGGTCATCGGCGATAGCACCCAGCAGGAATTGGACGAGTGGTCGCGGGCCACTCACGCTGACGACGGGCTGGCGGTCCTTAACTCGATCACGAACTGCCTATCCATTGGCGACATCACGGTAGTGAGGAATGACGGAACCATCGAAATCCTAGAGGTTAAAGCAAGTGGGACTAAGTCTCGCCGTCTAACAAGGCAAAAGCAAAAAATGCGGGAGATTCTTACCCTCCTAAACTTTGGTCAGGGGGAGCTTGATTTTCCGGAAGTTGAACTGCTGACAACAGAGGTTTTCCCAGAGAACGGTCTCGCAGAATTGTCGTCAACATTGCAAGAAGCCATGGAGAAGGGCTGGGCTGGGCGTCGCCTGAGCAATTTTCTATTTATTGAATGCCATGACTACCGTAGGATCGAGAACTTTGATGAAATGGAAAGGGCGTCAAAAGAAAACAGACGGAACCAGTCCGTAGACTGGACTTCGCGTGGCGACAGGATTCTGCCAATGACGACCTTCAACACATTGCAATTCAACCCTAACTGTCCCCCGTTTTCCATATTCCCGTTCCCGACACACGTTCGCGTGGGTCTGTTGACGGGCGGGATGGAATATACGAGCTTCCTGAACATCTCCGCTCTTGAGCGCGAGTTTGAGCGGCTGGGCTGGGACGTGGAAAAACGGCCTGAAGACCTGCTTGCAGAGAGGGGTGATCTCGATACTGGATTTATGACACTCGCAAAAGGGCCACTCCACACAACTATTGGCCCAGCCGAAATAGCGCGGATGGGATATGAGGCGCTTCGCCCCAAAGTGATCATTCAAGTCCTGGAAGAAAGGCTCCAGATGGGTCCGGGCTCCGCGCAACGCTACGGTTTCACCGTGTACTCTCGCGAGCACGAAATTTGGGATTGAACGCGCGCCATCTGCGCCGCCATCTGCCCGCGGGAACCGAACATCCAACGTGGGGTACCATTGTAGATGGCCATTCGCCAAGAAGTACTGGAACGCATCTTACTCGCGAAAGCCTTCCTTGACCGGATTCGCTTTGCCCCCGCTGCGGACCCAGACAATCGCGCGCTGGCGACGAGTATAGTCTCAGCGCACGACGCCGCAGAACTTGTGCTTGCCGCAGTTGCTGACCACCTGAACGCTCGCCTTCCCGGGAACAAGTACTATCTGATGGATTATTTTGAGCCAATCAAAGAGGGCAAGCACCCAGGACGGGATGTCCACGGCAAGGAGTATTGCCGCCAGCTTAACCAGGTTCGCAATGACATCAAACATTTGGGAATCTTGCCAAATGCTCGACAGTGGGGCGGTGTAGGTGAAAAACTCTATACCATTGTTTCAGCGTGGTGTTCGGAGTATCTGGGCGCGACTTTGGCAGACTTGGATTTGTCTGACCTGTTAAAGGACCCCACGGTTCGGAATTGCGTCATTGCCGCAAAGAAGGCGATGTCAAATCGAGCCTTCAAGGATGTCCTGATCCATGTAGCGGAGGGCATGCACTACCTGTTCAAAGACCATCCCGCACTGCTCAATGTTATAGTTGGCATGCCTAGAGCTGAGGATGCGATCAAGCTTACGGGCTTCGGAGTCCACGCGAATGATTTTCTAACACTCCAGCAGTTCCTACCTAATGTTGCGGTCCGATCCCGGAAAATTGAATGCAACTGGAATCAAGGGGAGTTTGGGCATCCAGGAAACTGGCGGAAAGAATCGGCCGATTTCTGTCTCAGAACTTTTCTTGATCTCGCCCTGAAAATACAGGACGCTGAAGAGAGACCCACCCCGATACCATTCGGGTTCGTGTATTCCCATAAAATCACCGCATTGTTCGACGGCGTTAAGGTTTGGAGCGTGCCATGGGAGGTGATCCTGAGGCCTAGTGGAACTCAATCAACTCAAGTCAGTCTTGAGCAAAATAGAAATGTCTGGAAAACGCTCAACAGAGGGCAGAGCTTTGTGGCTCACCTTCAAAGCCCTGACCCGATTCAAGAAACATTGCCTGGCTATGTCGGAAGCAAGGAGTTCGTTCTTGATGTTGGCTTCATGCAATTCGTAGTGGTCACCAAAAAGGATGTCAAACTAACGTGTGTGCCGAATGCCGGCGCCTCGCAGATCATACCGACTGTAACGCTGCCTGAGATTGATTGGGAGCCCCGCAACCCCCGCAGCAAAAACCCTTTCTTGGGGGTGAAGCGCCGCAAGAAATTCCCCCAACACCGTAGCCCCTGATTTTTTGGCTGGCGCAGGGTGCTGATTTTTGCAGGCCGCGACCGCCCTCCGTGAGAACGCACACCCCGAAGCGGGGTAGCGAGTTGTGCGCTTTCTGCACTACCCTGCTATCCTGCTAGTTGACACGTGATCAACCCAAAAGGTCTGCTAGAATAGGGGCACACCTAACCTCAGTGGTCACCCAAAACCGGCCAATGATGGTCACCTGAAAACCGGCCAACGGAGACACCCTCCGGGACATTGACAAGAGCACGAGGCGTTAGCCTCGTAGCTATGGCCAATGT
>Ga0326728_10008025_pt1 | contig 26580 bp, 28 predicted proteins | sample MB3enrmetagenome_FD_207602 | JGI IMG/M metagenome (GOLD analysis project Ga0326728, IMG submission 207602) | Lab enriched peat soil microbial communities from McLean, Ithaca, NY, United States - MB31MN | ecosystem: Environmental > Terrestrial > Soil > Wetlands > Peat | place: USA: New York...
GGGCCCTGCCGGTCCGTCAGAGGACCCCCATCTCGGTGAGCTTCTCGGGAAGGTAGTGCTCGGTGACGTAGTTGAGGCCGTACTTGGCGAGCGACTGCTGCTCGGCCTTCTTCCCGTTCTTGAGCATCAGCTCGATCTCGGCCCGCCAGTCGGCCGTGCCGAACCGCGGGTCGGTGAGCTCGGCTTGGAGCGCCCGGATGTCCTGCTCGGAGAGCTTGTCGTGCGGGAGGTCGTAGTTCTCGATGTCGGACGCTGTCACGCCGAGGAACTCGGCCGACGGGGTGGCGAGGTAGCTCGAGAGGTGCGCGGTCTTGATCGCCCCGTAGGCGACCGACGCGAAGATCCGGAACGACCAGGGGTCGCCGTCGGTGAAGACGACCACGGGGAGCTTCAGCTCCTCGGACGCGCGCCTCAGGAAGCGGCGCGTCGAGCGGGCCGGCTGTCCCTTCAGATGGAGGAGGATCGCGTCGTGCTGCTCGTCGAACCCGTTCTCCGCGAGCCGGTCGACCATGCCGCCGCACTCGATGGCGATCAGGAACTTCGCGTTCGTCCCGACGAACTCGATCTTCTCCTTCTCGACGTTGAACGGCAGCGAGTACCCCCCGTCGCCCACGTCGTCGCGGCAGTTGATCTTCTTCACGACGCCCTTGCGGTTCCTCTCCTTGATGGTCAGGTCGCCGATGACGGACGCGCCGTTCTCCTCGGGGTGGAGGCGGAAGTCCTCGCGCAACCGCTCGCACATCACCTCGAGGTCCTCGATCAGGAGGTTCGACTCGTCCTCGCCGTGGAACTTGGCGTCCTCCCACGCCTCGCTGATGTAGTAGAGCTCCCGCAGGGTCGACGTCTTCCCCTCGCGGGCCATCTCGTTGATGAAGTCGACCAGGTAGAACGTCCTCAGCAGCATGAGCGCCCCGTCGAGCTTGCGCGCGCTCCTCGTGCCCATCGCGCGGCCGAGCTTCCAGACCCCGTCGCGGGACTGGAAGGTGATGTTCTGCTTCGTCCGCAGGGGGAGACGCATCCGGGGGATCTCGCCCCGGTCGAGCTGGTCGTAGATCTGCTCCGCGAGGTCGAGGGTGGGCGCCAGCGCGTCCGCGCGGACCTTCACCGGCTCGTCGTCGTTACTCTTCTTCGCTAGCGTGCGCGCTCGCTTCGGCGGCATCGTAATCCACCTCCTCCTCCCCGGTCGCTCCGTTCGCCGCGGCGTCCGCGGCGGCCGCTTCCGCGGCCTCGACGATCGTGCGGGGGAGCCGGACGTCCCAGTCCCCGGGGAGCGGCTCCGCCCCGAGGATGTGCGCCTCGTCGATCCCCGCCACGTAGAAGTCCAGGTCGTTCGCCTCCACGTCCGTCTTCGGGGGGAAGGAGAGCGTGAGGGCGGTCCGGCCGTTGGGCGCGAGCTTCGGTAGCGTCCACCACGCCCGCCCGAGGGCGGCCTCCACGCCGTCCGGGGACGGCGCGAACGAGGCGAGCGGGAAGACGTCGGGCGGGATCTCGACGAACAGCTCGAGCACGCGGGTTCGGGGCGTGTAGTTCGTGACCTCCACCTTCGCGTGCACCCCGTCCTTGCCGGAGTCGAACGGGACCTCGACGTTCACGATGTCCATGATGCGCGTCACGACCGGCGTGAGGTCCGGGACCGCCTTCCCGACCAAGTGGCTCGTCTTCTCGGCGAGCTTTGGGAGGATACGCTGGATGATGGCGAACTTCTCGCTCGCGAAATCGCGCCGGCTCTTGCGCGAGATGTGCGTGCGCAGGTGGCGCGCGGCCGCCTGGAGCGCGAGCGTCAGCTCCTTGTCGATCTCGGGGTCCTCGGCGACGGCCTCCTTTGCCTCGTTCGTGAACGGAACCTTCGTCGAGGCGACGTGCACGAGGAGAAGGGCGGGACCGGTCGGCACGCCGGAACCCCCCTTCTGGTCGAGACCGTAGCGTCGCCAGTCGAGGTTGGCGACCGCGTTCGTGATCGCGCACGCGCCCTGCTGGAAGAGGAGCGGGACGCGGTTCGCGAACCGCAGGATCTGGATGGGCTGGTCGGCGGGAAGGCCCCCGCCGTAGACGAGACCGACCTCGACCATGAAGGGGAAGCCCGCGTGGACCTTCGGCGGTCGGCTCACGGGAGGGCAGTAGAACTCGGGTCGCAGCTCTCCGAGGACGTTCCGGAGCCCCCGCTTGATCAGCATCGAGCCGATGGGGGAGAGCCCCTCGGGCGACGGGGCGATGAGCGGCGCCTCATGGAGGGCGTGGAGCAGCCGGTCCTGGTCGTCCCCCGAGACGGAGGCGGGAGCGGCACCGGGCGCGAGCTGGGCGGCCGTGAGGAGCTCCCTCGCGGCTCGCGCGCTCACCCCCTGTAGGTCCTTCGTCAGGAACTCGGCGAGGCCGCCGCGTTTGGACGACTTGAGAAGGTAGCCGAGCTCGCCGAGCTCGAGGCCGTACGGGTGGGGAAGGGTCTCCTTCGCTACCGGGGGAAGGTCGGTGCTGGCCCGTTCGAAGGTGACGCGCGTCCCGTCCGGCTCGACCAGCGCGATGCGAGCGTGCGGGTTCACGATCGCGGTCCCGCGAAGGTACTCGTACGGCGACTGCCGGCCGCGTACGTACCGGGCCTTCAGGACGAGCTCGACCCGGGTTCCGTGGGGGGAGTCCCACAGCGTGAGGTCCTCCGAGACCACCCGCGGCTGGTTCTTCTGCGTATCGATGACGAGCTCGAGGACGTGCGCGGCCTCCTCCTCCTCGACCTTCGACGTTACCTTCGCCGGCCGGGCGGTCGTGAGGTTGGCGTAGAGGACGGCCGCGGAGATCCCGATCCCCTGCTGGCCGCGCGCTTGCCGGTTCGAATGGAATCGCGAGCCGTAGAGGAGACGGGCGAATACGTTCGGGATCTCGCGGCGCAGGATCCCGGGCCCGGTGTCGGTCACCGCGACGCGGAGCCGGTCCTCGGTCTCCTTCGAGATCTCGACCAGAACATCGGGGAGGATGCGGGCCTCGTCCGAGGCATCCAAACTGTTGTCCACGCCTTCTTTCACCGTGGTGAGAAGGGCCCGTTGGGGGTTGTCGAACCCGAGGATCTGTCGGTTCCGTTCGAAGAACTCGGCGACCGAGATCTCGCGCTGCTTGGCCGCGAGCTGCTGGGCGATCGTCGGGGGTCGCGACACCGCTCCCCCCGGGGTTCGGGTTCCCTATAAGGGCCGCGTTGGAATCGAACCCGTCGTGGAAGGTGATGGGCCTGCTGCGGTCGATCCGGGCCGCCCCGCGAGGTCCCGGAGCACGGGCCGGAACGGCCTCCATCGGGCCCCCTCGGCCAGGTCGACCTCGAGGAGCGAGAGCGCCTCCTCGGGCGCGGCGGGAGCGAACGCCACGGGGGTAATCGGCATCGGCTCACCGCGGGGGTCCCACGCCCCCGACCCGCCACCGAAGACGACCCCGTCCTCGACCCCGACCCGGTTCACGTAGACGACGGGCATCGCGTTCTCGATCGCCCGGGCCGCGAGGAGCCGCTCGAAGAGCCGGCGGCTCGTGACCGGAGCGGCCGAGATGTTCACGAGGAGCTCGGAGCCGGCCAGGGCGAGCTGGCGCGAGACCTCCGGGAAGAAGACATCGTAACAGATCTCGAGCCCGACCGAGATTCCCGCGAGGAGCACCGGAACGCTTCGGTCGGTCGGCGTGAACGGGACCCCTTCCTCGAAGGGACCGAAGTTCGGAAGGTACCGCTTCGCCTGGACCCGGAGCTCCCCCTCGGGGGAGACGGCCAGCGCGGCGTTGTGGACCTCGCCCCCCCGTTCGGTCGAAGCGAACGGCGCCCCCAGGACGAGGGTCGTGTCCGCCTGCCGGGCCACCCGCCGCAGGGAGGTGAGGGCGTCGTCGCCCTCCCGCAGCGCGAGCCGGTGGAAGCGGTCCCCGATGCGGTACCCCGAGAGGAACAGTTCGGGGAACACCGCGAGGTCGCAGCGGGTCGAACGTACCGCGGCCGCGATCCGGTCGGTGTTGCGGCCGAGGTCGCCGGGCACCGGCGCGAGCTGCGCGAGCAGGATCCGCATCAGTAGAAGTAGCGACGCACGGAGATGAGGTAGAGGAACAGCACGACGAAGACGAGGAAGAGGACCGTGATGTCGTCCGTGAAGAACAGGTACGCCGCGGTGGCGAAGACGAGCACGAGCGTCGTCCAGAGCGCCCAGGTCTCCTGCCGCCAGAGCGATGTGGCGATGCCGATGAGCGCCGCCCCGAGGACGGCGAGGACCGCGGCCCCGTAGAGGTCGATCGTGGGGAAGATCTCGAGCGACGGGGGAACGACGTTGAAGGGGATCGTGGCGAGGAGGAAGAGGAGCCCGGCGAGGAGGACCACGAGCCCGAACCCGGCGATCAGCACCGAAACGACGGCGACGCCGACCGGTAGCCGCGGCCGCACCGGGGTCGGTTCCCAGGCGGGCGGAAGGTGGCCGAACTCCACGCCGGAGCTCGCGGACGAGGTGGCCGCGCCGGCGGAGACCGTCGAAGAACCGCCCATGTCGGACCTCCCTCGGAGCGGTCGACCCCGAACGGGGAAGATGTACCTTTCGCTCGAGACGCGACGCTAGAACCGCCGCTCGACGGCCCCGTGGGCGAGCCGCTCCAGAAGGCGGCGGTACGGTCCGTCCGGAACGGGCTCGAGCGCCCGGATCGCACGGGCCGTCCATTCCATCGATTCCCGGGAGACCACGGCGTCCGTCCCAGCGAGGTCGGTGAGCTCGCGGAGGCGGAGCAGGTGCTTCGTGCGCTTGCGCCGGTGCTGGAACAGCTCCTCGAACTCGGCCTGGTGTCGGGGGTCGAGGCGCGCGTACGTCTCGAGCGAGACCAGGGTCGGGTTCCCCTCGCGCAGGTCGGTGTAGAGCGGCTTCCCGAGGAGGTCGGGGTCCCCGTAGACGTCGAGCAGGTCGTCCCGTATCTGGAAGGCGATCCCGACGGACTTGCCGTACGACTGCAGGGCGTCGACGGTCGCCGGGGGCACCTCCGCGATCTCGGCGACGGAGGCGAGCGCGGCGCCGATGATGGCCGCGGTCTTGCGCTCGACCACGCGGAAGTAGTGCTCCCGGCCCGAGGAGAGGTCGAACCGGCTCGCGTCCTGGAGCACTTCGCCCTCGACCAGGTCGGCGCAGGCCTCGCCGCAGCGCAGGATGATCGACTTCGAGTACTCGGCGGCGAGCTCGAACGCCCGCACGAACAGGTAGTCCCCGCCGACGATCGCGAGCGGCACACCGAAGGCCCGCGGCATCGAGGGCCGGCCCCGTCGGGTCTCGGCGTGGTCGATGACGTCGTCGTGGACGAGCGTCGCGGTGTGGATCAGCTGGAACGCGGCCGCGAGCGAGTGGATCGGTCGGGTCGAGGTCGCCCCGAGCGAGCGGAACACCGCGGCCATGAGAAGCGGCCGGACCCGCTTTCCGCCCATCGACACCGCGTACCGGGCCGCCTCGGTGAGCTGGGCGAAGGTCGACCCGAGGACCTGGTTCAGCCGCCAGTCGATGTCCGAGAGGTCCCGGACGAGGACGGGAAGGAGGGGGGAAAGCTCGAGCGCGGTCTCCGTGCCGAGGGTCTGGGTGACGAGCGCCTCGAGGGACGGCTCGAGCGGTTCTTCGCCGCCGGAGGTCGTCAGGAGTTCCTCCCGAGGCGGGGGGGCCAGCGCAGCCGCATCATCGCATCCAAACCCGACACCCCGATATATCGCATGCCTAGGGCTAGGAGGAAGTCCGGTCGGGCAAACCGCTCGGTCACACGCTGGATCCGGGCCGCCCGTTCGAGCGGGGCATATAGCGCTTCCCGCCAGGCCGTATCGTACTCCTGAAGGGGGGCGTCGGCACGTACATGGCGGGCGGCCGCCGTCCCCGCGAGCCACCCGCTGAGCATCGCCGTGGGGATCCCGCCCCCGTTCGTCGCCATCACGAGGTTCGCGGCGTCCCCCGCGAAGAGGGCACGTCCCCGGACGAGGCTCGCCGGCGGCGGGCCCAGGGGGACCCACCACGCGGTCCTCGCGCGGCCGGGGCCCAGGCCCTCGTCGGCGAGGAAACGGTCGAGAAGCCCGCCCAGCGTCGCCCCCCGGGGCACCTCGGCCACGCCGAGGCCCACGTTCGCGTCGTGCGCGCGCGGGAAACGCCAGGCGTAGCCGCCTGGAGCGACGTGGCCGAAGAAGATGTCGATCTCATCGTCGAGAGGGCCGTCCACGGTCGCCGTGATCATCCGGAAGAGCTCCCGCGGGGGAGCGAACCCGACCGACCGGCCGACCGTGGAGATCGGCCCGTCGGCCCCCACGACCACCTTCGCGCGGAACCGTCCCCCGCCCGTGGTCTCCACCACGTCGTCGTGCACCCCCGTGACGCCGAGGGGGAACCTCAGCTCCGCGCCCGCGCCCTCGGCGCGGAACGCCAGCGCCTTGTCGAACGCGCGACGGGAGACCGTGCACCCTTCGAGCGGGAAGCGGAAGACGTGGCCGTACGGGGAGATGCACGCCATCTGGTGGGTTTCCCGCAGGACCGTCGTCCCGGGGATGTCGTAGGCGCGCGCGATCAGCTCACGGCAGCCGAACAGGTCGGCGAGCTCGCTCGGCGCCGGCACGAACTCCCCGCACTGGACCGGGTGCCCGAGCTCGGGACGGTGGTCGAGGAGCAGGGTCGTCGCGCCCCCCTCGGCGGCGGCCTGGGCCGCGAGCGACCCCGCGGGACCCGCGCCGACGACGACCACGTCGTACCGGTCCACGCCTTGGGTCACGCCCCTACGTGGAGGAAGTGCTGGGCCGCGTTGGAGATCGCGCCCAGGACGGGCTGCGGGTAGACCCCGACCGCCACGACCACCACGGCGATGAGCCCGATCGCGACCGCCCGAGCGTAGCCAAGACCGCCCGCGGGGAGAGGCGACGCCGCCGGGCGGGCGGCGGGGGTCTCCGCCGGGAGCGCGTCCGCTTCCGCACGGTCGAAGAACATCACCTTCAGCACCCGAGCGTAGTAGAAGACCGACAGGGCGCTGTTGAGGAGACCGGCGACCGCCAGCCAGACGAAGTACCCCTGGGCCTGCACCGCCGAGCTGAACAGGACGAACTTCGAGACGAACCCGACGGTGAGCGGGACGCCGGCGAGCGAGAGGAGCATGAGGCCGAAGGCGACCCCGAGCAGCGGCCGGCGGGCCCCGAGGCCCTTCCAGTCGTCGATGAGGGGACCGACCCCGAGCGCGGTGACGCCGGCGACCACGAGGAAGGTCCCGGTCTTCATGAAGACGTTCGCGAACATCTGCATCGTCGCGCCCGTGAGCGCGGGCGACGTGCCGATCACGATCCCGATCAGCATGTACCCGGCCTGGCTGATGGACGAGTAGGCGAGCATCCGCTTCATCTCCTTCTGGAGGAGCGCGAGCACGTTGCCCACGGTCATCGTCACCACCGCGAGGACCGCGAGCGTGACCTGGACGATGGGCCCCAGGTCGAGCGTCCCGCCCGAGAACGGGCTCCCGCCGGCGCCGGGCGCGACAAACAGTACGGGTCCCAGGAAGACGAGGAAGAAGGCGAACAAGCCGACCTTCTTCGACCCGCCCGCGAGGAACGCGGTGACGTCGCTGGGGGCCCCGTCGTAGACGTCCACGGCCCAGGCGTGGAACGGCACGAGCGTCGCCTTGAACGAGAGCCCTGCGATCAGGAACCCGTAGCCGACCAGGACCAGGACCGGGTAGCCGACCGACCCTGCGACCGCGCGGATCGCGTAGAGGTTGGTCGTCCCGTACGCCCCGTAGAGGAGCGAGGCCCCGAAGAACGAGAGGGTCGTGGAGAGCGCGCCGATGATGTAGAACTTCATCGCGGCCTCGAGCGACCGCGCGTCCTTCCGCGGGTAGGCGACGAGGAGGTACGTCGCGATGCTCGTGACCTCGATCGCGAGGAGGAGGAAGATCAGGTCGGAGGCGATCGTGGCGAGCAGGGTCCCCAGGGTCGCGAGCAGGAGGAGCCCGTAGAAGATGGGGGCGCCGCGCTCCTTCGAAGGCCGGCTCATCGAGGCGAGCGCGACGAGAAAGGCCGCGAGGAGGAAGATCCCCTGGAAGACGAAGCCAAAGGAGGTGAACGCGTAGAGCGGCGTCGCGCCGGGGGCGATGGCCGCGTCGATCTGGCCGCTCGGGACCGTCGCGAGCGCGGCCACCGGGGCGAAGCCGAGGTCGGCGACGACGAACAGGAGCGCGAGCGCCGTGGCCCCCACGGCAACCGCGCCCGTGACCTCGATGCGCCGCACGCCGAGGACGTCGAGCAGGAAGATGAGCAGCGTCCCGGCGAGCAGCAGGATCTCGGGCAGGAACGGTCCGGCGAACGAAGCGACGTCCATGGTCCTAGGTCCCCGGGAATCCGTGGATGGGCGAGCTCGTGATCACGTTCACCAGAAGTCCCGGCAGGATCCCGAACAGGACGGCGCAGATGACGAGGATCGCCATCCCGGCGCCCTCGTACCAGGGGACGTCGTGGGCGGTGAGCGGAACCCCCCGCGCCGGTCCGAAGAGCATCCGCTGCATCATCCACAGGTAGAACGCCGCGGTGACGACCAGGATGATGAGCGGCACGAAGACCCAGTAGGCGAGCGTGTTCCACGTCGCGAGCAGCGCCGCGAACTCGGCCGGGAAGCTGATGAGCGCCGGGAGGCCGAGAGAGGCGAGCGAACCGACCATGATGAGCGTCGACAGGGTCGGTGTGGTCGGGGTGATCCCGCCGATCGAGGTGATGTCGCGGGTCCCGAACGTGTGGTGGACGCTCCCGGACGCCATGAACAGGAGCGCGCTCACGATGCCGTGGGCGAACATGAGGAGGACCGCCGCAAGCAGGCCGAGGGAGGAATCGAGGGCGATCGCGAGCAGGACGATCCCCATGTGGTTGATGGAGGAGTACGCGACGAGGCGCTTCATGTCCCGCTGGGAGAGCGAGAGCACCGACCCCCAGACGATGGAGACGAACGCCACGATGTAGAGGACCGGCTGCATGGTGTGGAGGCCGCTCGGGAGGAGCTCGACGGCCCAGCGGATCAGCCCGTACCCGCCGAGCTTCAGGAGCAGGCCCGCGAGCAGGACGGAGCCGCCCGTCGGGGCCTCCACGTGGGCGTCGGGCAGCCACGTGTGGAACGGCACGATCGGGAACTTGACCCCGAAGCCGAAGAAGAGGGCGAGGAAGAGGAACGACTGCACGACGCCCGAGAGGCCTCGCGCGGACGCGTAGATGGCGGAGAAGTCGAACGACGGCGCGCCGGAGTAGAAGACGAGCGCGAGCAGGCCGACCAGCATCACGATCGACGCGACATGGGTGAAGACGAAGAACTTCAGCGCGGCGTACCGACGCTGGGGCCCTCCCCAGTACCCGATGAGGAAGAACATCGGGACGAGGACGGCCTCCCAGAAGAGGAAGAAGAGGAGGACGTCCAGCGCGATGAAGACCCCGAAGCAGCCGAGGCAGGTGAGGAGGACGAGGCCGAAGTACGCCGCCGGCCGCTGCTTCTCCTCCCAGGAGTAGACCACGGTCGCGAGCTGGAGGATGGCGGTGAGCAGGATCAGGACGAGCGAGATCCCGTCCACGCCGACCGTGTAGTTGATGTGCAGCCACCCGAGGGAGATCCAGCTGTACGTCTCACCGTTCGCGAACCCCGGGACGAGAGCGCTGTTGTACCCGGGCCAACCCGGGTACGCCAGGAAGAGGAACCCGACCTCGACGAGGAACACGAGCGTGGTCGCGAGCGCAACCCATCGGGCGCGGGCGCCGGAGAGGAACGTGGCGACGGTGCCGACCGCGAGGGTCGCAACGATGACCGAGAGCAGAGGGATCATCTAGCCGCCTCCCAGCCGCGCGACGACGTACGGGGCCACGATGAGGAGGATCGCGAAGAGTGCGATGAGGCCGGCCACCACGTAGGCCGCATAGTCCGAGACGACCCCGGACTGGATGCGTCGGAGGCGGTTGCTCAGGAGCGCGAAGGCCCGCTCGAAGCCGTGGACCGTCCCGTCGATGACGAACCGGTCGAAGAAGTCGGCCGCGCGGGCGATCGTGTAGACGCCCTTCGCTCCGATCCAGTCGTAGCCGACCTTGAAGTAGTAGCGGTTGAGGAGAAGGCGGCGGACCGGCTGGGCGGGGCTCGTCGCGCGGAGCGCGTAGACCCGGCCGTTGCCCCAAAGGAGCCAGGCGAGCGCGATACCCCCGAGGCCGAGCGTGACGCTCACCGCGGAGATCACCAGGTCCGTCGTTCCGTAGACCGGCGGGATCCCCGTCGCCCCGGCACCCGAGAGAAGGAGGGATTGGAACCCCGGCAGGAAGATGAGGAGACCCGCCCCGATTGCGAGCGCCGAGAGCAGCACGAGGGGAACCTGCATCGTCCACGGTCCCTCGTGGGCGTGCGGAAGGTTCAGGTCGCGCGGGTGGTCGCCCGAGAAGGCGAGGAACCACGCGCGGAAGATGTAGTAGGCCGTCAGGAAGACGGCCGCGAACGCGAGCAGGAAGAACGGCCAGTACGCCGGGTGGCTACCGAGCTGCGAGTAGACCGCGGAGAGGATGTCGTCCTTGCTCCAGAAGCCGGCGAACGGCGGGATCCCCGCGAGGGCGAGACCTCCGACGGCGAAGGCGGCCGCCGTGAGACGCATCGACTTTCGGAGCCCGCCCATCTTGAACAGGTCCTGCGTCCCGACGGCGTGGATGACCGAGCCGGCGGCGAGGAAGAGCAGCGCCTTGAAGAACGCGTGCGTGAAGAGGTGGAAGAGCCCGACCATCGCGAAGCCCGCGCCCACGGCCATGACCATGTAACCGAGCTGGCTGATGGTCGAGTAGGCGATCACCCGCTTGATGTCCGGGTGCACCACCGCCATCGTCGCAGCGAAGAACGCCGTGAACCCGCCGACGCCTACGATCGCGAGCTGGTCGGTCGAGGTGAACCCCAGGAAGAGGCTCGTGACCGCGAGGAGGTAGACCCCCGCGGCGACCATCGTCGCCGCATGGATGAGGGCGCTCACGGTCGTCGGGCCTTCCATCGCATCGGGGAGCCACACGTGGAGCGGGAACTGGGCGCTCTTCCCCGCGGCGCCGCCGAGGATCATGATCCCGGCGACCGTGAGGGTCGTCGAGTTCCCCCCGAGCACCCCCACGAGATAGGGCGCGGTCCCGTTCGTGAACAGGAAGCCGTTGGCCGCCCAGCCGGGGGCCACGCTGCTGTAGTACCAGAAGTAGATGAAGATCCCGAGCAGGAACATGATGTCCCCCACCCGGGTGACGATGAACGCCTCCTTCGCGGCGCTCGCCGCGCTCGGCCGCTCGTAGTAGAACCCGATGAGGAAGTAGGAGCAGACGCCGACCAGCTCCCAGAAGAGGAAGAACTCGAGCAGGTTGTCCGCGAGGACGAGCCCGCTCATCGCCGTGAGGAACAGCGAGATCTCCGCGTAGTAGCGGGGGAGCCCCCGGTCCTGGTGCATGTACCCGATCGAGTACAGCATCACGAGGAAGCCGACCACCGTCACGACGATGAGCATCAGCGAGGAGATCGGGTCGACGAGCGTCCCGACGACGAGCGTGAAGCCGTTCGGGAACGGGCCCGGCGCGGGGGCGAGATGGAGCCAGGTGTACCGGACGTCCGTGTAGGTGCCGGGGTTCACCATCTCCCCGACCCCGATCAGGACCCCGACCACCATCGAGGCCCCGGCGAACGCGACCGCGACCCAGCCGCCCCATTCGAGGCGGCGCATCCGCGTCCCCGCGAGGCCCACGATGATGAAGGAAAGGGCCGTGAACAGCGGGACCAGGAAGGCCCATCCGTACAGCCCGTCCAGCACGCTCGTCGTTCTCCCCTCCTACAGTTTCAGCTCGGTCGCCTGCGCGACGTTGATGGTCCCCTTGAGCCGGTTGAGCGCGAGAAGGATGGCGAGCCCGACCGCGACCTCGGTCGCGGCGAACCCGATGAGGACGACCGCGACCGTCTGTCCCGTGAGGCCGCCGGTCCCGTTCGAGAAGGCGCCGAAGTAGACGAAGTTGAGGATCGCCGCGTTCATCGCGATCTCGATCGCGATGAGGATGAGGATGAAGTTCCGCCGGGTGAGGATCCCGAAGAGCCCGACGGCGAACAGGGCGGTGGAGAGGGCGAGGAAGCCGACGAGCGGGAGGGCGGTCATTCACGCCCCTCCCGAACGAGGTAGATCGACCCTGCGACCGCCCCCATCATGAGGAGGCCGAGCAACAGAAGCCACGGCCCGAAGGGGCCGAAGAGGTTCTCGGAGAGGAGCGAGGGGTCGTAGCTCGTGACCGTCTGGTTCGACTGCGGCAGCTGCCCCACCGAGGTGACCACGAAGATGAACGTGACGAGCGCGAGGGCGAGCGGCACCGCGTCGAGTCCGGTCGCCGCCTCGCGCGAGAAGATCCGCTTGCGCGTGAGCATGACGCCGAAGAGCAGGAGGACGGTGACGGCCCCCGCGTAGACGCCGAGCTGCAGGACCCCGAGGAACGGGGCCTCGAGGAGGAAGTAGATCGCGGAGATGTCCACGAAGAAGACCGCGATCCACAGGATCGTGTGGACCAGCTCCCGGACGAGGAGGGCGGCCACGGCCGTGAGCAGGGCGACCACGGCGAGGACCAGGAACGCCACTTCCTCCAGGCTCACTTTCGGGTCCCCCAGAACAGGCATTCCTTCGGGCAGACGCTGATGCAGGTACCGCAGCGGACGCAGTCCGAGTCGTTGACGACCGGCTCCTTCCAGATCCGTTTCGGGACCTTTTCACCGGGTTTCGCCACCGGCTTCGGGATGTCGAGCATCGTGATGCATTGTGTCGGGCAGTCCCGGGCGCACGCGTTGCATCCGATGCACAGCGGGACATCGAGGAGGATCGAGTCCTCGTTCTCCGGCCGGGCGAGCCGGATCGGGTTCATGGGCAGCTTGGCCCGGAAGATCTCGTTCATCCGCTGCGGCGAGTAGACCATGTCCGAGCGCTTCGTGACGGAGAGCTCGTAGCGCGTGGTCATGGTGAGGCAACCCTCCGGGCACGCGTCCGAGCAGAACCCGCAATAGCTGCACTTGCCGTAGTCGATCTGCGGGCACTTCTTCGGGTGCTTCGGGTCCCCGCCGGGGACCGTCACCATCTCGATGCAGATGTCCGGGCAGGAGAACATGCACAGGTTGCAGCTGATGCACGTGGCGATGTTGAGCGCGTGGACGCCCCGGTAGTTGTCCCAGACCTGGCCGAGGCCGATCGGTTTCCCCGAGGCGACCCCGACCTTCTCCCGGAACTTGGGGTCCTCGAGCCGTTCGAATGGGTAGACGATCGTGGAGGGGTGGATGAGGCTCTTCGCGAACTGCCGGGCGGCGGTGGCCATCGGGCGGACCACCCACAGGATGGGGTTCTGGTTGGGCTTTTCCGTGGCGGTGACCTCCGTTGCCATCCGTTCTTCCCCCTACCCTCACGGCGTCGGCAGGCAACCGAACGGCCAGACGCACTTCGCGACCACGAGGAGCGCGGCCAAGAACACCGAAACCATGCTGAGCGGGATCATCCGGTTCCACCCGATCCGCAGGAGCTGGTCGGTCCGGACCCGGGGCAGCGACGCCCGGATCCACACGAAGAGGCCGAAGACGAGGTACGTCTTCACCATGAACCAGAAGATGCCGGCGAGGGGGAAGGAGGTCGCGACGCTCGGGACCCACGTCGGGAGCGTCCAGCCCCCGAGGAACAAGAGGACGACGAGGACGCTGCCGACCAGGGCGCGTAGGTAGTCGGTGAACATGAAGAACGCGAAGAACATCCCGCCGTACTCGGTGTTCCACCCCTCGACGAGCTCCGCCTCAGCCTCGGGCAGGTCGAACGGGATCCGTTCCATCTCCGCGAGCATCGCCGCGACAAACACGATGAGCGCGAGGACGAGCGGTCCGGCGAACCAGTAGTTCTGTTGTTCGTAGACGATCGTGTTGAGGTCGAAGCTTCCCGCGACGATCACGACCGCGACGACCGCGAGGAGGAGGGGGACCTCGTAGGCGATCATCTGGGCCGCGGAGCGCATCCCGCCCATCAGCGAGTACTTGTTGTTGCTCGACCAGGCGCTGACGAAGATGAAGAGGGGGGCGAACGCGAAGATCGCGAGGGCGAGCAGGAGCGTGAGGGGAAGCGCCCCGGTGTCCCACCCCGAGGAGATCGGGAGGATCCCGAAGATCGCGAGCGACGTGATCATGTACGCCGTGGGTCCGAAGTAGAACCCGAGGGAGTCCGCCTCTCGCGGCCGGACGGTGTCCTTGCGGAACAGCTTGAAGCCGTCGGCGAAGTTCTGGAGGAGCCCGGCGAACCCGACGTGCATCGCTCCGCGCCGGTCCATGAACCGGCCGAGCAGCTTGCGCTCCCACCAGATCAGCATGATCGTGTTGATCATCGTGGCCGCGAGGATGATGACGGCGAAGATCAGGACCGCAAAGCCGGTCACCACGTCGGAACCGGTCACGAACGAGCGAGGACCGCTCGGCAGGATCGAACCGAGCGCCGACGCGATCGCGTTGGAGATGTCGTAGGAGACCGAGTAGAGGGTCGCTTGCGACATCGTCCCTTCCCCTTACCGGTCCACTTCGCCGATGCAGGGGTCGACGCTCCCCATGATCGGAGGGATGTCCGCCACACGGTACCCGACCAGGTACTGCCGGGCAGCGCTCAAGTTCGCGAAGACGGGGGAGCGGAACTTGACCCGGTACGGGTGTTCCGAACCCTCGTTGACGACGTACGCCTGGGCCTCCCCGTGCGGTTCCTCGACCGCCGAGAAGCCGAGCCCCTTCGCGTAGTTGCGCTTCAGGAGGTACCCTTCCCGGCCCATCGGGGCGTACGGGGCGCCGAGCCACCGGGGTAGATGGTCGGCCATGACCGGGCCCGGGTGGTGCTCGAGCCAGTCGATGGTCTGGCGGAGGATGCGGATCGACTGGCGCATCTCCTCCATGCGGACGAGGTAGCGGGCGGTGACGTCGGCCCCGTCCGCGACCGCGACATCGAAGTCGACCGCCGCGTACTGGGCATACGGCCGGTCCTTGCGCAGGTCCCGCTTCACGCCGGCGGAGCGGAGCATCGGACCCGTGATCCCGTGGGCGATGCAGTCGTTCGCCTTCAGCACCCCGAGGTTGTCGCATCGCTTGTGGAAGATGCTGGAACCGAGGCAAAGCTGGTCGTACTCGCGGAACCGGTCGGTGAGCCAGTCGAGGACCTTGCGGGCCTGGGGGATGAACGTCGGCGGCAGGTCGTTGCGGACGCCGCCGACCCGCATGTACTCGTAGGTCATGCGGGCGCCGGTGAAGCTCTGGTAGAGGTCGAGGATGAGGTCCCGGTCCCGCATCCCGTACAGGAATGGGGTCATCAGACCGATGTCGTTGACGAACGCGGCGTACCACATGATGTGGGAGCCGATCCGTTGGAACTCCTCGCAGGTCATCCGGATGTACTCGGCCCGCTCCGGAGGGGTGATGTGGAGCGCCTGCTCGGACGCGAGGATGTAGAGGTGCTCCCAGGCGAGCCCCGCGACGTAGCAGGTCCGGTCCATCAGGGTGACGACCTCGTTGTAGTGGCGGTCCTCGCTGATCTTCTCGATCCCGCGATGGAGGTAGCCCATCTCGGGGTCGACGTCCAGGACCACCTCCCCGTCGATCCGGACGCGGAGGTTCCAGAGGCCGTGCGTCATGGGGTGCTGCGGCCCCATGTTGATCCACATCTCAGACATGGCGCGACTTCACCTCCAGCTCCTCGGGCTCGTGGATCTTGAAGGAACGCAGGAGCGGGTGGAACGCGTACCCGTCTGGGGTCAGAAGGTGGCGGAGGTCCGGATGGTGGTCGAACGTGATGCCCACGAGCTCCCAGGTCTCGCGCTCGTGCCAGTTCGCACTGGGCCAAATGGCGGACGCCGTCTCCACGTGCGCGTCCGTCGCGGGCACGTCCGTCGAGAGAAGGAGGTACTGTCGGTGGGTATCCGACCAAGCCACGTAGAACGCCTCACGATGGTCGACCCAGTCGATCCCGCCGACCATCGAGAGATGGGCGAACGATAGGTCGTCCCGCACGGTCCGGAACAGCTCGAGCGCGGCCTCCCGACGGAACCGCACGCGGCCCGCCATCCCCACGAACGGCTCGACGCCCAGGAGGTTCTCCCCGAGCTTCGGGGCCAGAACCCGTATCAGGTCGTCCGGTTGCATCGCTGTGGACTCCCAGGTGCGGGCGGACGACCCGCCTACTCCTTGCGCTCCCGGATCAGCTGTTCCAGTTTCAGGATCCCGTCCAGCATGGCCTCGGGGCGGGGTGGGCACCCGGCGATGTAGACGTCGACCGGGACCAGCTTGTCGACCCCGGGGACCACCGAGTAGGCCGTGCGGAACGGCCCGCCGCCCGTGGCACAGTTCCCCATCGCGATGACCCACTTCGGCTCGGGCATCTGCTCGTAGAGCGTGATCAGCTTGTGGGCGACCTTCCACGTGACCGTCCCGTTGACGATCATGAGGTCAGCCTGTCGGGGGGAGGACCGGGCGACGACCCCGAACCGCTCGGCGTCCCAGCGCGCCCCGAAGGCGGCGGCGAACTCGATAGCGCAACAGGCTAGGCCCCAGTGGAGGGGAAACAGGGAGTTCCGGCCCGCCCAGTTGAACATGGGACGGATGACCTTCGCCTGTCCCTGCTCCGCGATGAGGCTGGTCAAGGCCTCCTTCGCGGCCGGGATGAACTCCTTCACCCGGAGCGCCTCGATCTCGACGAACGGGACCAACGCCTGGGTGGCCATCGGCAGCTCCTGGGCGAGCTGAAAGCCGCTCGCGGGGGTCTTCGGGGCGGTGGCCGCCGGCGCGGGGGAGGCGGTCAGACGACCCACCTCTTCTCGCCGCTCAGCGCGTAGTAGATGCCGGTGATCGCGAGGCCGGTGAACGCGACCGCGAAGAACACGGGTAGCCACGCCGAGTTGGCGCCCCGGAAGGTGAGGCCCCACAGCGCGAGGATGAAACCGAGGACATCGACCGCGACAAAGACGATGGCGAACGTGTAATGCTGGGTCGGGAAGTCGATCTGCGCCTCCCCTTCCGGCTCCTCCCCGCACTCGTACGTCGTGAGCTGGAGGTACGAGCTCCGACGCTTCGCTCCGATGACGCGGTTCGCGACGAGCGAGCCCACCGTGAAGGCACCGGCAATGAACGCGAAAACCAGGAACGTGGTGACCCCGGCGTCCAACTGCTCATCCTCCCACTGGGCGAGCGGAACGTCCGACTCTTTGACGTTATTTAACCTCAACCGGCTGACGGAGGCCGGACCGGCGGCACTCGCGGGCGTCACCGAGTCCGGAGCCCGTCGGCGTTAAGCGTCCACGCGGCTCGAACTCCTCGGTCCCGGATGGAGAGCTTCCGAAACCCCGTGACGCTCACGGGGCGGTGGATCCGCCTCGTTCCCCTCGCCCCGGACCATGCGACGGCGCTGCGGGCCGCGGCGCAGGACCCCGAGATCCGCAGGTTCCTCGTCCCCGGGCCCGGCGAAACGCGGGAGGAGATGGAGGCCCTGGTCTCGCTCCTCCTGGACCAGCAGAAGGCTGGCACCGACCTCCCGTTCACGACCATCCTCCGGGCGGACGGCCGGCCGGTCGGGATGACCGGTTACCTGCACATCGACCGCACGAACCGGTCCGTGGAGGTCGGTGGAACGTGGCTCGACTCCGTGCTTTGGAGGACCCCGGTCAATACCGAATCGAAGTTCCTGCTCTTCCGGCACGCCTTTGAGACGGAGAAGGTCCACCGGGTCTGCCTCCGGACGGACCTAACGGACGAGCGGAGCCAGCGGGCCGTCGCGCGGCTGGGCGCGGTCCGGGAGGCGGTCTTCCGCGACGACCGGCTGCTCCCGGACGGCTCGTTCGGGTCGACCGTCGTCTATGGGGTCCTCGCCTCCGAGTGGCCCCGGGTGCGGGACGGGCTGGAGAGGATGCTCGCCCATGATTGGAATCCTCCCGAGCTGAAGGCACCCACGAAAGGGGCCGGCGGTCCCGCCAAGGACCCCCCACCATGAGCGGGAACGGCTTTCACCCGCCCATCACACTGCGCGGTCGCTACCTCGAGCTCGTCCCGCTCGAGCGAGCGCATGCCGCGGGACTCGCCGAGGCCGGCCGTGATCCGGAGGTCTGGCAGTTCCTGCGCATCGGTCCCGGTCACCCCCCCACACCGACGGAGATGGAGGCGTTCATCGACCAGCTCCTCGGCTACCAGGCGGCCGGCGACGTCCTGCCGCTCACGATGGTCCTCCTTCCCGAGCGCTCGTTCGTGGGGATCATACGGTTCCTCGACATCGACCGTCCCAACCGAGCGGTCGAGATCGGCACTTGGATCGATTCGCGGTACTGGCGCAGTCCCCTCAACACCGAAGCGAAGCTCCTGATGCTTTCCTACGCGTTCGAGGAGGAGAAGGTCCACCGACTTCAGCTGAAGACCGACGCCCGGAACGTTCGCTCCCAGGTCGCGATCGAACGTCTCGGAGGCGTGCCCGAGGGAGCCCTCCGGGAGGCGCATCTCGTCCGGGGCAGCTTCTTCCGGACGTCGCTCTACTACAGCATCCTCGAGTCGGAATGGCCGGCCGTGAAACGGGGGCTCGAAGAGAAGCTCTTGAGGCCGTGGGCGGGTCGCTCTTCCGGCTGACGCCGCCCTACGGCGGCGGGAAGTTCGGCTTCCGCTTCTCGGAGAAGGCCCGTATCCCTTCCGGGAGCTCGTTCCCCTGAGCCGCTTCCACGGCGTAACGACGTTCGAGGGCCATCTGAGCCTCCGCGCTCCCGCTGAACGCCGCGACCATGAGGCGCTTCACCCAGCCGTACGCCCGGGTCGGTCCCTGGGCAAGCTCTTCCGCCCTTGCCCGGGCCCGCGCGGTAAGCTCTGAGGCCGGAACCACCTCCTGGACGAGCCCCATCTCGCGGGCCCGGCCGGCCGGGACCCGCGTGTTCGAGAAGAGCAGTTCCTGCGCCCCGCCGACCCCGAGGAAATGGGGAAGGAAGTACGACAGGCCCCCATCCGGAACCGTCCCGAGTTGGAGGAACGCGGGTATCAGGACGGCCGTCTCGCTCGCGATGCGCCAATCCGCCGCGAGGGCTAGGGAGAGGCCTCCGCCCGCCGCCACGCCGGGAAGGGCCGCGACCACGGGCTTGGGCATCGCCAGGACCTCCCGGACGATCTGCTCCTGCCCGGCGGTCAGTCGATGAAAGAGCTCGGGAAGGGTCCCGTCGGCGCGGTGCGCCTCCATGACCGCGACGTCGCCCCCCGCGCAGAACGCCGACCCCGCCCCCGTCAAGAGGACGGCGCGCACGTCGCGGGCCACCGAAGCCGCCTCCAGCGCGGTCCGCAGCTCGACCATCGTGGGCTCGTCGAGCGCATTGAGGCGTTCGGGTCGGTGAAGGGTGATCGTGAGCACGGATCCGGCTCGTTCGGTGAGCACGGCGGGCATCGGCTCCTCCCCCCCGGGCAGGGGCCGGCGGCGCATATAGGCCGAACGGCCACCCTACGTATGCTGGGCGGGAGAGCGGGGTCAGGGCGCGGCGATTCCCGCTCCGCCGCGGGCGTGGGACCCGTGGCTCAGGGATTCTGAGCACTGCTGGGCGGGCCGCGGCGTCGGGCCGGCCGCCCATCGTCCGGGGATGGCCCCGAGGGGGTCGCGGTTTCCGCAGGGTCGGCGGTCCCGGAGGGAAACGCGGTCCCGGGAGGTTCTGCCCTCGTGGGCGGCGGAGGAGCGATCGCGTCCGCCGGCGGGAGCACCGGGGTGACGTTGGCCCTCGAACCCTTAGCCGCGAACGGAGCGACGAACGCCGTGGATTCGTCCGACTCGGCCTTGATCTCCTCCTCGATCGTCTTGATCTCCGTCAGGAGCTCCTCCTGGCGAGGGATCGGACCGAGGATGTCGTCCATCGTGCCGATCTGCTTTTCGAGGTCGCCGAGGGTGTTGAGGCTGCGGTCAGGGACCTGCCGACCCGTGCCGAGATACTCGGAGGCGCCCTCCACCAAGCGGGAGAACTCGAACGGGAAGAGGATCTTCGTCGCCTGGCCGTCACCGACCTTGGTGACCGTGTCGAGCGACAGGACTGTGAGGGCCTTCGAGTCGAGCACGCTCGCCCCGAGCGAGAGGATCCGGAGGCGCTGCGCCTCTCCCTGGCCTTCCAGGATCGTCGCGACCCGGGCCCCCTCGGCCTCGAGGATCTGGGACTGCCGGACCCCTTCGGCCTGCAGGATGCGAGACCGCTTCTGCCCCTCGGCAACGAGGATCGCGCTCCGCTTCTCCCCGTCCGCGCGCAGCACCGCCGCACGCCGCTGCCGCTCGGCGGAGGTCTGCTCCTCCATCGCGGTCTTGACCGGTCCGACGGGGTCGACCTCCTTGATCTCCACCGCGTCGACGCGCACGCCCCACTTGTCGGTCGCCTCGTCGAGGATGTCGCGCAGGCGGGCGTTGATCCGCTCCCGGTTGTAGAGGATCTCATCGAGCTCCATGTCACCGATGATCGACCGGAGCGTCGTCTGGGCGAGCGCGAGCGTGGCGACCTGGTAGTTCTGGACCTGGAAGATCGCCTTCGGGGCGTCCACGACCTTGATGTAAATGATCGCGTCGACGTTGGTCGGGGAGTTGTCCTTGGTGATCACTTCCTGGCGGGGGACCTCGAGCACCTGCGTCCGCAGGTCGATCTTGAGGACGCTCGCGAGCGGGCTCACCAGGTTGAACCCCGGGTTGATCATCCGCTTGTACGAACCGAGCAGCGTGACGATCCCCTGCTGATACGGCTGGATCGTGTAGATCATCCGCGTCAGCAGGACGAGGATGATCACGAACGCAAGGACGATTCCCACTATGACGAACGTGTAATCCATCGGAACCTCTCCGTTGAGCGTCGCTTAGGTACGACGACCGGGGGCCGAACTTCGTCGGAGGGTGTAACCCTTTCCGTCGGGACCGGGAGCCCGACTAGGCGGGCTGGGAAGGCTCGATCGGCACGACGGTGACGGAGACCCCTTCCCCATGGACGACCCGGACCCGGGTCCCCTCGGGGATCTCGATGTTCGCGCGCGCGGACCAGACTTCCGAGCGGACGCGGACCTTCCCCTTCAGGGTGTTCGGGACGATCGGGACGATGACGATCGCCTCGGCCCCCACGAGCCCCCCGCTCGTGGTGCTGAGCGGCCAATGGTTCGGGGCGATCCAGCGGTAGTAGGGGATCTCGATGAGGGCCGCCACGATGGCGACCACGATGATCGCGATCGGGCCGATGAAGCTGTCCAAGAGGACGTTGGGCAGGAAGAGATAGAGGAACCCGGCTACGAGGAGGATGGAGCCCGGGATGAGCAGCAACGCTCCGGGGTGGATGAGCTCGAAGGCGAGCAGGCAGATGCCGACGATCACGAGTGCCACGCCGATGGTCGGGTCGATTACGGACACATACCCCCTCGCGGGGGAATGAACGGGCGGGGATTAAAGGTCGGGGGTCAACTCACCGGATGTACCGGTCCGTCGTGTCGAGGTCGAACCGGGTGACGACCTTGAGGCGGCGGCCGTTCCCTCCCGGGGCGTAGGCCAGGAACGGGTAGAGACGCCAGAGGTCCCCTTCCGCCATGCGCGTCGCGGGATGGTCCGGACCGAACGCGGTGCGGGTCACCCGAGCGGTGACCTCACGGACCGACCGCTCGTCGAGATAGCCCAGCGAGTGCAGGTACTCGTGGGCCAGGACGACGTAGATGAACGAGTTGAGCTCGGTCGGGTTCCGGGCGTGGGCGCGCATGGCGTTGACGAGACCCTCGTTCAGGACGATCAGGTTCCCGGTGACCTGCCAGTACGCGCCCAGCTGAGGTGGCAGGTCCGAGAGACCGAGCCCAAGGCCGGGCCGCTCGATCCCGAGCACCTCTCGGACGGCGCGGCGCACGACCCGGAACACCGCGTCGTAATCCGCCGGAGCGTCGAGGGCACGAGCCAGCGCCCAGGATGAGCGGGGCGTGTCCGGAGCCGCAGTTTCCGCGCCGCGTGTAGGGGGGACCGGCGTGGCCGAGAGCGGTAGTCGCATGGCCGACGGAAGCGGTCCCATCGGGATATAGGGGCGCTTACCGACAGGAAATGAGCCTACCTGGTCCGCTCGCAGGGCTGCGGAGGGTCCTGCTCCCCCCGCCCGAGAGCCTAAGAACGGTCGGTCCCCTCGACCCCGCGATGCCCCGCCCTCATGACGTGGTCTTCCCTCGCCGTCGCGAACGCCTCGAGGACCGACGGAAGGAAGGGCAGCACCGCAAGCTGCTCGACGAGTTCTTCGACCACTCGACCCTCCTCGCGGTCTCCCGCCTGGTGAGCCGGGGCCTCTTCGACTCCGTCGATTACCCTATCTCCACCGGAAAGGAGGGGGGCGTCTTCCGGGCGACGATGGGTCCGGAGTTCCGCGCCGTGAAGATCTACCGGATCGGGAACAGCGTCTTCCGCCACCTTCCTCCGTACGCGCTCGAGTCGCTCCGCCGGGAATCGAGCGTGAAGAACTTCGGCGGGCTGATCTTCGCGTGGACCCGTAGGGAGCACACGATCCTCGGTCGGCTCGCCGACGCGGGAGTGCGCGCTCCGCGTCCGCTCGGCCACTTCCGGAACGTCCTGGTCATGGAGTTCATCGGCAGCTCGGACGGCATGGCCTCGCCCCGAATCGTGGACACCCCGATCGAGGACCCCGCGGCGCTCTACGAGGACCTGGTGGTCCAGATCGGTCGGATGGCCCGTGAGGCTCGGCTCGTGCACGGCGACCTCTCCCCCTACAACGTGCTCCTCCACGACGGACACGCGGTCCTCATCGACGTCGCCCAGGCCGTGTCGGCGGACCATCCCGAGGCCCTTCGGCTGATGGAGCGCGACATTCGCAACTTCTCGAAGTTCCTCGGTCGGCTCGGCTTCGAGGTCGACCCGGCCGACTTCCTCGAGGCGGTGGGGGGAAAGTCGATCGGCCCGCCCCCGGCGGAGGTCTGAAACACCATGCCGACCCTCTACGCACGGATCCCCGAGGACCGGGTCGGAGTGCTGATCGGACCGGGGGGCCGGACGAAGAAGACGATCGCGACCGCCACGGCGACCCGCATCGACATCGACGCGGACGAAGGGGAGGTCCGCGTCGTCGGCCCCGACTCGGACCCGATGGGGGTCCTCAAGGCGCGGGACATCGTCCTCGCCATCGGCCGGGGGTTCTCCCCCGAGCGCGCGATGCGGCTCCTCCGCGAGGACACCTTCTTCGGGGTTCTCGATATCAAGCTCGCCACCGGCCACCGGGAAAAGGCGGCCCTCCGCCGCATCCGCTCGCGGGTGATCGGCACCCGCGGCCGGGCGCGCTCGCGCATCGAGCAGCTCTCCGGCTGCTCCGTGAGCGTCTATGGCTCTACCGTCGCCCTGATCGGCAAGGAGGACCAGCTCGACCACGCGACGCGGGCGGTCGAGCTGCTCGTGAAGGGAAGCGAGCACTCGACCGTTTTCCACCTCCTGTCCCGGCTCAAGCGGGACGACGCCGTCCGGGATGCGACCTCCCCCGACGAGGTCGTGGACACCGGAGGATAGCGCTGTGGGAAAGACGCTCACCCTAGAGGGCCCACCCCTCGATTGGGCCCGACAGCAGTTCGCTCGCTACTACGCGAGCGCACCGATCGCGCCGCCGCATCGGCTCGCGCGACGCGAGTTCGCCGCGTTCCCGTTCACCTCCGAGACGATGATGCGCCGGCACGCGACCTTGCGGACACCCGAGGAGTTCCTCCGGTTCCTACGGCGCGAGACCCCTCGCCACGTCTACTACTCGTCGGCCTACTACCGCCGCCCCGCCGAGCCGACGATGTCGGCGAAGGAGTGGCTCGGCGCCGACCTCATCTTCGACCTTGATTCGGACCACCTGCGGGGTGCGGAGGCGCTCGACTACGCGGGCCAGCTTGAGCTGGTGAAGACGCGGCTCATCGCGCTGGTCGACGACTTCTTGTTCGGGGACTTCGGGATCGACCCGGCCTCCACATCGTTCGTATTCTCGGGCGGCCGGGGGTACCACGTCCACGTCCGGGACGACCGGTTCCTCGCCCTTACGAGCCCCGAGCGCCGGGAGCTCGTCGACTACGTTCTCGGGACCGGGTTCGACCCGATGATGGTCATCGGATGGCGACGGACGGACGTGCGTTCCGGGAGAACGGCGGCCGGCGCGGAGGACGAGGGCGATGCGGCCCCCGCGGGGGGCCGGGCCCCCCGGACCCGGACCCTAGCGCCCCCGAGCGCCCCCGGCTGGCAGGGCCGCACGACGCGCTCGCTCCTCGAGGTGCTTCGTCGGTGGGAGGAGCAGGGTTCGGAGGTCGCGGCGGAGGAGATGGCGAGCTACGGGATCCCCCCGGCCAAGGCCCGGCGGTACGCGCGGCTCCTCATCGAACAGGGCGGGGCCGCGAAGATCCGCTCGCACCTTTCCCTCGACGTTTTTCGCTCCGACCTTCCTTCGGAGTTCCTCGAGGCGGTCGTCCCTCGCGCGGCCGTCGAGGTGCAGGGGGAGACCGACGCTCCGGTCACGACCGACATCCATCGGCTCATCCGGCTCCCGAACTCGCTCCACGGCGGGACGGGATTCCGGGTCGTTCCTCTGGGACGGGACGAGATCGCCGGGTTCGACCCCTTCCGGGACGCCCTCCTTCCCGGATACGATGGGGAGACGACCCCGGTCACGTACCTCGAGGAGGCCCGCTACCCGTTCCCCGGAAGTGGGGTCCACGCGGTCCCGGCCGGGACCGACGAGCTTCCCACCCCGCTGGCGCTGTTCCTGCTGCTCAGGGGGCAGGCGGCGCTTCGGCCTTCACCGGGATGACCAGGCGGCCGATCTTCTCGATCGACCCCTCGAGCTGGTCGCCCGGCTTCAGCTTCCTCGACTCGTTCCCGAACTCGAAGCCGGGGACGCCCCCGAGGCTCCCGAGCGAGAGGATGTCCCCGGGCTCGAGCGTGATCCCCTGGGAGAGGTGGGCGATGATCTCGGGGATCCGGAAGATGTAGTCGGTCGTATCGCCGCGCTGCCGAACGGTCCCGCCGACCTTCAGTTCCATCGCGAGAGGGTACGGCTCGCCGACCTCCACCTTCGGGACGACCCAGGGTCCGACCGCCATGGTCCCGTCGAACCCCTTCCCCATCACCCAGTCGACCGTGCCCTGGCCCGGGTATTGCAGGTCCCGGTATCCCATGTCGAGGGCGATGGTGTAGCCGGCCACGAACTCCATCGCCTTCTCCAGCGGGATATGCTTTCCACGTTGGCCGATCACGGCGGCCAGCTCGAGCTCGACGTCCGGGAACGTTCCTGCGGCGTTCAGCATGAGGCTCTCGCTCGGGCCGACGAGGCTGTTGAAGTACCGTGTGAAGACATAGGGACGCGTGGGAAGCGGTTTCCTCTGCTCCGCGACGTGCGTCTTCGAGTTGGAGGCCAAGCAGTAGATCTTGCTCCCGCGAACCACAGGGGCGAGCAGCTTCACACCCTCCTCGGACTTGAACAGGTACCGGGCACCGGTCGCGGCGCGGGGGGTCCAGCCCGCCTGTCGACGGCGGTCGATGTACTCCAGGATCTTCTTCGTGAGCTCCACCGAGTCGGTGCCTCCCCCGAAGAACGCCTGCATGTCGCGGAACCGGCTCGGCACGGCTCCCTTGACCGGGTTCACGCCGTAGTAGTCGCGGACCGCGGTGTCGAGGTCGATGAACTCGTCGGCGTCGGTGATCATACCGAAGTGGAACTGGTCCTGGAGCGTGAAGTGGACGAGCTTCATCGGAGCCTCTCGGGACCGGGGAACCGTCCGGGCGGATAACGGGTGCGACGGGCAGCTCGGGGACCGGCGCCCGCGGTGCCGGACGTCGCGGAGCGCGCGGTCTAGCGGAAGTGACGCCGGACGGCCAGCAGGTAGACGAACAGGATCAGCGCGAAGATGAACCCGAACGTGATGAACAGCCCCGCGAGCCCGTAGCTGATGAGCTCGAACAGAACGAACAGGAGCGTGAGCACGAGAGCCCACATCCGAAGGTGCCAGAGGCCGAGGGCGAGCCCGAGGACGATGAGGCCGATGATGAGGATGATCGCGCCGAATTCGATGCCCCCCAGGCTCGCGAAGTGGGACGGCACCCCGAGGAACGACAAGGCGGTCGCTCCCGCGACGACGAGCGCCCCTCCGAGGACGAGGAGGAAGCCGAACAGACCCACGAGGAACGCGAGGATCGCGACGCCCAGCGGTCGGGAAGGAGACGCTGCATACACCGGCGGAGACGTGGTCGTCAAGAGATCCTCGGTGCGGGGGTGCCCGCGGGTCCTAGAGGTTTCCTTCCGGGTTATGAAGTTGCGGCCGGGCGGGAATCCAATGGCTCCGAATGTCCGCGAACGACCCCCTCCTTCCCGGAAGGGTGTAGCTAGCAAGGTACCCAGTTCCCAGTTGCTCGAGGGCCACGAGCTCGAAGGTCGTGACGTCCTCTAGCGTGGGGGTCTCCGGTCCGCTCACGACCGGTGGGGCCGTCGTGCCTCCGATGACGACCGGCGCGTAGTAGACCGAAAGGACGTCGAACAGACCGCCCCGCAGGACGCTCGAAAGGATCTGGGCCCCACCCTCGACCATCAGCTTTCGGATCCCCAGCTCGCAGAGG
>Ga0326728_10008026_pt1 | contig 26579 bp, 27 predicted proteins | sample MB3enrmetagenome_FD_207602 | JGI IMG/M metagenome (GOLD analysis project Ga0326728, IMG submission 207602) | Lab enriched peat soil microbial communities from McLean, Ithaca, NY, United States - MB31MN | ecosystem: Environmental > Terrestrial > Soil > Wetlands > Peat | place: USA: New York...
GTCCGCAGGCGGTGGCTCTCTCGGGCACGGGGGCGAGCCCTGTGGTGAGTCTGTCACCCAGCAGCCTGAGTTTTGGGAACCAACCGGTGGGGGTAGCCAGTGCGTCTCAGACCATCACCTTGAGCAACACGGGGAATGCGGCTCTGAGCGTCAGCAGCATTGGGCTGACGGGTACGAATCCCAGCGACTTTGCGCAAAGCAACAATTGCGGGACGAGTGTGGCGGCGGGAGCCAATTGCGCCATCAGCGTGACCTTCACCCCGGTCGCCAGCGGGTCGTTCACGGCGAGCGTCACCTTCACCGACAACGCCAGCGGCAGTCCGCAGGCGGTGGCCCTCTCGGGCACGGGGGCAAGCCCTGTGGTGAGTCTGTCACCCACCAGCCTGAGTTTTGGGAACCAACCGGTGGGCGTCGCCAGTGCGTCTCAGACCATCACTTTGAGCAACACGGGCAATGCGGCATTGAGCGTCGGCAGCATTGGGCTGACGGGTACGAATCCCAGCGACTTTGCGCAAAGCAACAATTGCGGGACGAGTGTGGCGGCGGGAGCCAATTGCGCCATCAGCGTGACCTTCACCCCAGTCGCCAACGGGTCGTTCACGGCCAGCGTCACCCTGACCGACAACGCCAGCGGCAGTCCGCAGGCGGTGGCTCTCTCGGGCACGGGGACAAGCCCTGTGGTGAGTCTTTCAACCACCAGCCTGAGTTTTGGGAACGAACCTATAGACGTAGCCAGTTCATCTCAGACAGTCACTTTGAGCAACACAGGCAACGCTGCCTTGAGTATTACCGGCCTCGCGATCGGGGGAGCCAATGGCAACGACTTTGCCGAGGTAGCGGACACTTGTGGAAGCTCGGTCGCGGTAGGAGCGAACTGTGCGATCGGCGTTATCTTTACGCCCTCCCTGGCTGGCGCTGAAACTGCGTCAATCACCGTCACTGATAATGCGCCCGGCAGTCCGCAGGCGGTAGCGCTTTCCGGCACGGGAACGCACGACGTAATTCTCTCGTGGACTGCTAGCTCGACTTCAGGAATAGCGGGCTATAACGTTTACCGCGGCACCACATCGGGTGGGGAGAGCTCGACGCCGATTAATTCCACGCCGATTACCGGGACTACCTATGACGACGCGAATGTCCAAGCCGGGCAGACGTACTACTATACGATTACTGCCGTAAGCTCGAATGGGACTACCCAGAGCGCGAACTCCAACGAAGCTTCAGCGACTGTGCCCTGATTGGATGCTGAAGTCATTACAGGGAGGAGACCTTTTTCGAAGGAAGTTCTTGTTCCGAGGAGGCGGGTTTACGAAATGTGAGGGCATAGAATTGCCCGTCCCGCAGGATCTCGAGATGTATTTCATGCATCTCCGGAGGTACGAGATCAATCGGAGCTGTGACCGGCCCCTGGCGGTTCCTGAAGTATCCTCTGGTAAAGGGAGCTCGTTCATAGGTCCCTTTCACATGCTCTTCAGTCTCATCGGCAATCAGGATGCGGGTCCCTGGCTTTGCAACACGAATCATTTCCCGGATGGCTTTTGCTCGGTCATTAAAGAAATTGATCCCTCCCACGTGAAACACAACATCAAAACTGTTATTGGCAAATGGGAGGTCCTCGGCATTTCCGAGAAAGAGATCGGCGTCCATCTCCCAGCGGCGCAGGTTGGCTTGGCAATTCGTCAGCATTTCCGGTGAGAGATCAAGACCGAATAGTCTTGCGCCACGCGGAAGGTATTTGAAGTTGAGGCCGGTGCCCACGGACGTTTCCATCACCAAATCGCCCGGCTTGATTTCGAGCCAGCGTAGATAACTCGAAAGGTACTGGGATGGCTTGATGCCCCGTAAGGCACACGCCACCTTCTGGGTGTCGTCATAGAACCCGCCTATAGATTCATATAGCCGGTTATATTTCAGGTTGGAACCACTAAGCTTATCGGGTTCGATAAAGACGGGGATTCCCGAGCGAATCGGAAATCGTTCGCCGGACCGGCTCACCAAAGCCTCACGTCCGTCTTCGCTGACAACGCTTAGAGCGTCTCCGGTGTACGGGCTACGCAATAGGGCGACGGCCTCTGCTTTATTAGCCCATGTCTTGCGCTGTGTGGAAGGCTGAATGAGACCCCACACGCTCAGGATTAGTCCTCCCGCAAGACAAATCCATGTGAAGGGTTGATTGGCGCGCTGCGCGTGAGGCGCAACAGCATGCGCCATCTCAAGGAAGAAGCCATATCCCAGGACAAGCACGCCTGCGACGACGAAAACACTTACGCCCCAAGCAACCTTCTTAGGCTGGAACTCCTGATTCCAAATCCAAACCATCACCGCCGCGAACCAATAGATGAAGAACGTAATTGGGCTTGACCCTAAGATCGCGCTAAGACCCAACAAAAGTGGGAGGGCAGATTGAGTCTGTGCAGGAGAATGGAGATTGAGTATGCCGGCTGGCAGGAGGAGTCGCTCCAGGCTTTCGAAAACAACGCCCCAAAGTGGCAACGAAAGCGTTGATAGAAAATCCTGCCGGCGCTGGCTCGCGAGTCGATACAGAAGGAAGGGCAGAACGCTGATGAGGACAGCCAGTATCGTCCAACCAGCCGACCCGATTCCGCCCAGTTGAAGCGCGCGCCAGATCGAGAGCAAATTCAAAATCAGGCTGATGCCTGCAAGCAGTAAGAATCCACGCCAGGGTCTCTGCGTGCCGATGAACCAGGCGCTTAAGATTGTGCCCGTCCACGCCCCGAGGGGCGGGAGCGCAAAGCCAAGGACAAAGATGCAGATGACCAAAACTGCTGTAATCTGTAACAAACGATTTGGAGCTATTTTCGTAGGCATTTGGGGATTGTTCCTCTAGCTGTGGTTTCCAAAGTGCGCTCCGGCCGGACCCATAACGTACACCTGGCCGCCCCCGAATGCAATCGCTTCAATTCAAGCTTCAATAAAGGCCCATGAAAGGGCAGTTATACGCCGTGGTAAACTGCAAGGGTACAGTAGCTTGGAAGACAGGGCTTTGGGGCAGGCGCGGCCAGCGGAGAGTCGTTCGACCGCGTGAGCTGACTCGCTGAAGGGGGCAATCTCGCGGCGGCGCAACGAGCCTTGAAGCAGGGTGGGAGGCGTGAGCTCACGGCGACAGCAAAGGAGGCGCGGGCTGAGGCGAGCGGGAGTGGCGCGTTCGGATCGCCTGAGCGGTAGGGCGTCAAGCGCGGCCGGCGTCCGACCTGAGTGCGACTTGACCTTTTTCGCCTTCCTGGTGCTTCTCCTGTGCCTCGTTTACAACTTGAACTTCAGGGCCATTCACACGGACGACACTTTTGCGGCTCGTCTCCTGCCTTTTAGGATTCTTTTGGACCACAGCCTCGACTTGGATCAATGGATGCAGCGCCGCCTTACGATGCCAGTCGGAGTCAATGGATTTTACTTCGTCGCCAAGTCCCATGGCCACTGGATGTCGGCCTATCCAATCATCACTCCCATAGTTGTTACGCCGCTGTACGTCGTACCAGCTTGGTGGCTCTCCCGCCAGTCGCCTCCACAGTATCCGATTTCGCCCGGCTTTATCATAATCGCCAACACCATGGAGAAAATCAGCGCCTCCCTGATCGCCGCCTTATCGGCAGCAGTTCTCTTTCTGGCTTTTCGCAAATTCGCCTCGCGCAATGTCAGTCTAGCGGCGGCGTTGATTTACGGCTTGGCCAGCGACACGTGGACGATATCGAGCCAGGCGCTTTGGCGACACGGGCTGACAGAGCTGAGTTTCGCCTTTTTGCTGTGGGTGTTATTCCGTGTTCCTGAATTGCGAAGCGCTGCTTTTTGGGCAGGCTTGGCGCTGGCCGTGGCGACGGCAAACAAACCGCTCGAGGCCATACTCATCATTCCCTTCCTGCTTTATTTCGGCCGCCGGGGGTGGAAGAACTCGCTTCTGTTTCTGACGCCGCTCGTCGTTTTAGGTTCGTTGGTGTTCGCTTATAACGAGTATTTCTTCGCTAGACTCCTGGGTGGCTACCCCGCGCCCACGCTTGGAGGAGGGGGGGGCGCCCATTCCTCTATCTTAGCTCGGCTCGGCATCGGCCTCTCCGGATTACTGGTGAGTCCGAGCCGTGGCTTGCTCGCTTACACACCCTGGGTGGCCTTCGCACTCTGGGGAGCAGTGAGACTCTGGAAAGAGAACAGATTTGGCTGGAGCCGGCCGCTCATCGTGGCACTGGCCGCCATCCTGGTGGTTCAGGCGGCCGGGGGCGATTGGTGGGGCGGGTGGTGCTTCGGCCCTCGCTACCTCACAGACTTGCTGCCCTTTTTGACTTGGTTCCTGGTGACTGCGTGGACCAGCATTCAGGCACGACGTGTGCTGCGGTGGGCGTTCGCGACGACGGTGGCAGTCGCCTTGTGGGTGCAAGTGGTGGGCGCCTTTTATTACCCGGCAGGGAATTGGGACGGATTGCCGGTCAACGTTGATCTCGAACCGGGCCGAGTCTGGGATTGGTCTGATACCCAAGTGCTGCGAAGCTGGCAGGCAGGCCCTGCCCCGCCCGCTCTTCTCAGGGAGTGGGAACGCTTCTTGGAGTCCCGATCTGGCGCTGCCCACCCCTAAGCGGAGCCTAAGTCTTAGCCGAGGCGCGTGTTAAAATATTCATCGGGAACGGACTGATTGAGGGGGGCTGATCTATTTGGGCAGGGGTCGGACCTTGTTATGGGCGTTGAGAAGATTCTGACTCTTGAGCGTGCGTATGACGTTGTGGCGGAATTGAAGCGGTGTGGCAAGCGCGTGGTCTTCACCAACGGGTGCTTCGACCTGCTCCATCCCGGTCACACGCGGTATCTGGCTGAGGCCAGGAAACTCGGCGATGTGCTCATCGTGGCGGTCAATAGCGACCGCAGCGTGCGGGCGCTGAAAGGCCCGGAGCGCGCAATTCAATCTGAAGGAGAGCGCGCAGAAATCCTGGCCGCACTCAAAGCCGTTGACTACGTCACCATTTTTGATGACCTTACCCCCCAGGCGGTCATTGCCCGCATGCTGCCTCAAGTACTCGTGAAAGGTGGAGATTGGAGTCCCGATGCCATTGTCGGCCGGACGGAAGTGGAGGCGGCGGGTGGGCAGGTGGTTTCAATTCCCGTGGTCGAGGGGTATTCGACATCGGCCATTATCCAAGCGGCGTTAAAAGCGATGGAAAATGGTAAATAGTGAATGGTGAATGGTGAGTAGCAGAGGGTAAAGGCTGAAGGGTAAAAGGAAAAGTGGGAGAGAATCTAAACTGGGAAAGCCGAAGTAGGTTGGCGGCCAGCGCTGGCGGCGCCTAATTGGCGCACGCCGTCAGTTCACAATGAGAGCTCCCTATTCGCACTTCAGAATTCACTATTTACCATTCACTATTCACCATTCTTAGTGATGCCAAACCTGCGATCGCTGTTGAACCCCATTCTTGAGCACGCTGCTTTTCGCGGCGCTGTACAAGCCCTGAGGGCTGTCGCGCCGGGAGCGCGCACGCCGGTGATGATTTCCGGCTTGGCACGGTCCGCCAAGGCGCTGGTGGTGGCGGGTCTGGCTCACCAACTGCGCCGCCCGGTAGTTGTCTTAACTGCCGATAACGAGACCGCCGCGAGTTTGCAGCGGACGACTTCGACATTCCTTGCTTGGCTCGAGCCACTCTCCCGCCCGGCCATACTGGCGCTTCCATCCCTGGACTGCTCCCCTTACGAAGGCCGTTCCCCACACGCCGAAATCCTCGAACAAAGGGCGGTGACCCTGTGGAATGTGGCGCAAGGACGCGCGCGAGTATTGTACGTCCCGGGAGCAGCAGCATTGGGGCGGTTCCGTGAGCGAGCCTTCTATTCCTCACTTGCGCTCGAGATCAAAGTGGGGGATGAGTTGGCCCTCGACGACCTCGCTGAGCACCTTGGGGGAGTGGGATATGAGCGCGGAGAGCCCGTCTCCGATGTGGGCCAATTCTCAGTGCGGGGCGGAATCGTTGATGTTTTTCCCCCTGAGGCTGCGTGGCCCTTTCGCATTGAGCTTTCCGGGGATCAGATTGAATCCCTGCGTGAGTTTGATCCCGATACCCAGCGCTCCCGAAGGCCCGTTCCGGGGGCGTTGCTTCTCCCGCTTTCGGAAATCAGACGCTCCCGCCAATTCTTCGAGAAGTTAGTCTCCGCTCTCCAGAAGCGAGCCATTTCGCAGCAAGGGACTGGGGTGCGAACAAGCCCCCAAGGGGAACGGGAACCCGACTGGGCGAGCGAATATGCAAACCCGTTTCCTGGATGGGAGTTTTTTGCCTCCCTGGTTGAGCCTCACCGGCACAGCTTGTTCGCATTGTTTGACGACCCAGTTTTGCTTTGGGACGAACCCCTGGACCGCAATGCGCAATTTAAACGCTTCCTGGAAGGGTTGGCATCAGGTTTTGATGAGGTCCGCGATGTGGTTCCTCCTTGCCCAAGGCCGGAGGACGTTTTCCTAACTGAACGGGAGTTCCTCGAGAGCATCCGGACGATGCCACAACTTTATCTCAAAGAGCTCTCCCTGAGTCGAGAAGTCGAGAGTCGAGAGTCGAGGAGTCAAGAACCCGCAAGCGAGGGCGAGATCGGAAATTTGGAACACGCTGCGATCGCAACCCAGGAGAGTTCCCAAGAGACAACCGCAAGCGGGGCCGAGCAAGGCCTCCGCTCCTCGAGTCATGAGTTTGTTCTTCTCACCCAGCCTACCCCGAAATCTCAGACCGGCGTTAAGGGTCTGGTGGAGAATCTGCGCGGGAGTTTGGAGAGCGGCATGTCCGTGGTGCTGGTCACGCCGAGCAGCGGAAAAGCGGAACGGCTGCGCGGTATTCTCACGGAATACGAGATTCCTTTCGCCACGGCTTCTCAAGACATTGACCCCTCTGAACCAGGCGATACAGGTGCACTTGATGGGTCGACGCCGCGGGCGGGCACAAGGCCCACCCCTACAGGCGTGGCGATCATGGCTCGGGGTGATCTGGCCGAGGGGTTCGTGATCCCCGATTTGGGAGAAATGTGGCTGGCAGACAGCGACCTGTTTGGAGGATACGACTGGGCGCCGCGGCGCCGTGAGCACTCCGGGGTTTTGAGCTTCATCTCAGGCCTGGGCGACCTCAAGGTGGGCGATTACGTTGTGCACGTTGACCACGGGGTGGGAATCTATCAAGGGCTTCGCCAACTGAGCGTCAACGGCTCTGCGCGCGACTTCATGTTGTTGACCTATCAGGATGACGCCAAGCTCTACGTCCCCCTGGAGCGGTTGGATTTGGTGGAGAAGTACCGCTCCAGCGGGGAAGGGGCCAAACCCGTTCTCGACCGCTTGGGAGGAAGCAGTTGGGAGCGCACGAAGAAACGCGTCAAGCGTGCCCTACGCGACATGGCGCAAGAACTCCTCCACTTGTACGCCGAACGGAAGATGCGCGGCGGCACACCCACCAGCGCTGACACGCCCTGGCAAGAGGAGTTCGAAGATGCCTTTGAATTTGAGGAGACGCCCGACCAGTTGAAGGCTCTTTCCGACATCAAGCAAGACTTGGAGAGCCCGGAACCTATGGATCGGCTGCTCTGCGGCGACGTGGGCTATGGAAAAACCGAACTGGCTATGCGCGCTGCCTTCAAAGTCATTCAGGATGGGCGGCAGGTGGCGGTGCTGGCGCCCACCACGGTGCTGGCATTCCAACACTACACAACTTTCCGCCAGCGGTTGGCGGCTTTCCCTATGCGCGTGGAGATGCTCAGCCGATTCCGGCAACCGGCCGAGCAGAAGAAGATCGTAGCCGAGACGGAGGCGGGCAAGGTCGATGTGTTGATTGGAACTCACCGCTTGCTCTCGAAAGACGTGCGCTTTCGCGACCTTGGTTTGCTGATCGTCGATGAGGAGCAGCGGTTCGGAGTGGCCGCGAAGGAGAAGTTGAGGAAACTCAAGGCGGGGGTGGACGTGCTGGCGATGTCCGCCACGCCCATTCCCCGCACCCTGCACATGTCGCTGGGCGGATTGCGCGATCTCTCCGTCATCGAGACTCCGCCGCGTGGCCGGCTGGCCATTCAAACCACGGTAGCGCCTTTCAGCCAGAACTTGATTCAGTCTGCCATCCTCCAGGAGATACAGCGGGAGGGCCAGGTCTTTTTGGTGCACAACCGGGTGGAGTCCATTTTTAGCATCGCGGCCATCGTGCAACGCTTGGCGCCCACGGCGCGGATCGGGGTGGCGCACGGGCAGATGCACGAAAAAGAGCTGGAAAGGGTCATGCTAAAGTTTATGCAGGGGGAGTACGAGGTGCTGGTAGCAACGGCGCTGATCGAGAACGGCCTGGACATCCCCCGCGCCAACACTATGATCGTCAATCATGCCGAGCGCTTTGGCTTGGCCGACCTTTACCAGCTTCGCGGGCGGGTGGGGCGGTCGAACCGCCGCGCTTATGCTTACTTCCTGGTGGCCGCCGAGGAAACCTTGACCCCCACGGCTCGGCGACGGTTGGCGGCGCTGAAGGAGTTCTCGGAGCTGGGCGCCGGCTTCCGCCTGGCGGCATTGGATCTCGAGTTGCGCGGCGCGGGCAATCTCTTGGGGGCCGAACAGCATGGACATTTGGATGCCATCGGCATCGACCTCTACTTGAAGATGCTCGAACAAACCGTGGAAGAACTGAAAGGCGCGCCACAGAGGATTGAGGTTCGCACCACCCTTAACCTGGGACTCGATATCAAGATTCCCGACAGCTACGTCGCTGACGAGAGCCAGCGCCTGCGTCTGTATAAGCGAATTTCCAGCCTGGCTACCCCTGAAGCGCGCACTGAACTCGAAGCCGAGCTAACCGACCGTTATGGGCCTATCCCTCCCTCCGTATCAAACCTCCTTTCGTATGGGCTTTTGAAGTCTGCCGCCGAGCAACTTCTGGTGCAATCCATCGAAAGAAAAGCGGAAGATGTCTGGATGCGGTTTCACGAACAAACTCCGCTGGAGCCGAAAAGTATCACCAGCTTCGTGCGCCGGCGTCGAGAAGCGAGCCTGCGTCCTGACGGCGTGCTGCGTTTCAGGTTGCGCGGTGTTGGAGAGAACACTTTGCAGGAGGTCCAAAATGTCTTGCAGGAGTTGCAATCCTCGCATTAAGATAATTGGGTGGCGTGAAGTTAGGGGCAACCCTTCTGGTTGCCCGTGGGCGGCCACAAGGGTCGCCCCTACGGATTTCAGGATGGGGAAAGCGGTATGAGCAGACGAACATGGGCTGTAATGGCTAGCATGGGGTTGATAATGGGGCTTGTTTGGCCCAGCGTGGGAGGCGCCAAAATAATCGAGCGCATCATTGCGCGAGTCAACAACGAGATTATCACTCAATCCCAGTACGATGAAGAACTGGCGAACCTCCGCGACCAACTCGCCCAGCAATACTCGGGGCCCGAACTCGAGGCGCAAGTGCGCGAACAAAGCAAGAACCTGCTCCGCGATCTGATCGACCAATCCTTGATGGTGCAGAAGGCCAAAGACCTGGATATCAACGTGGAAACCGACGTCGTGAAAGAACTTGACGGCATCCGCAAAAAGAACAACCTCGCCGGTCTGGAGGATTTGGAGACGGAAGTGGAGAAGCAGGGACGGAACTATGAAGACTTCAAAGACGAGATTCGCCGCAACTTGTTGATGCGCGAAGTCATCTCGCGCGAGGTCGGGTCCCGCATTCAAATGTCGCACGAGGACGCGAGGAAATTCTACGCAGCCCACAAGGACGACTTCAAATCACCCGGCATGATACACCTCCAACAAATCCTCGTCTCCACTGAAAAACGGAAGCCGGAGGAAGCCGAAAAGAGGGCGAACGACGCTCTGGCCGAATTGAAGGCTGGGCAACGGTTTTCCGAAGTGGCGAAGAAGTACTCCGATGGGCCATCCGCCGAACAAGGCGGCGACGTGGGGTACCTGAAGGAAGGAACGCTGGCGCCGGATATCGCCGCTGTGGTCGGAAAACTCGACATCAATGAGTATAGCAACCCCATCCAGACAAAGTACGGGTATATTATCCTTAAGGTCCTGGAACGGTACAGCCCGGGTATTCCTAAATTCGAGGAAGTCGAACAACGGGTCGAAGAAGTCCTTTACGACCAGCAAATGCAGCCGCGCTTGCGCGAGTACTTGAGTCAGCTCCGTAAAGAAAGCTATATCTACAGGGCCCCCGGGTATGTTGACACGGGGGAAGAACTACCGGGGCAAACCCTGCCGGCAAAGTAAGGGCTATGAAGGAACGCTTCGTAACGGACCTCCGCCCGGACGCCCACGTTCGAACCACATTCCTAGTTCAATGCCGCGAACGGAAAATCGCCCGGACGGGAAGTGCGTACCTTGATTTGGAGTTGCGTGACGCGAGCGGAGTGATACGCGCCAAACTGTGGGAGTGTGATCGGCATGCGCTGGATTTCGGGGTGGAGGATATCGTCGAGGTGGATGGGGTTGTCGAAGACTACCAAGGGACGGCGCAGATTCGAGTGCGCGAGATTTCCCGGTGCTCTCCCGAGGAGGTGGACCTTTCTGATTACTTGCCGCGTTCCCGCCGGGACCCTGCGGAAATGTACGCGGAGCTGATGGATCGCCTGCGTCGCCTGCCCGAGGGCCCTTTGCGAGCGCTCTTGCTTTCAATCATGGAAGACCCTGCGATTTCGGAGAAGTTCAAGAGGGCCCCGGCGGCGATGAGCTATCACCATGCTTTCCTGGGTGGCCTGCTCGAGCATGTCTTGTCGCTGGTTCAACTCGGCGACCAGGTTTGCGACCATTACGAGTTTCTGCGCCGGGACATCCTGCTGGCCGGACTGGTGCTTCACGACCTTGGGAAAATTGAGGAGCTGAGCTTCTCCGGCGGCTTCCGGTATTCCACGCGCGGGCAGTTGCTGGGCCACATTGAAATAGGCCTGGAAATAGTGCAAGAGAAGATCCGACAGATTCCCGGCTTCCCCACCGAGTTGAAGGGACAGCTCGAGCACATGATCCTAGCCCACCACGGCAGATTAGAGTTCGGGTCGCCCAAGGAGCCGATGTTTCCTGAAGCTCTCCTCGTTCACTTCCTCGATGAGATCGATTCCAAACTGGAAGCGATTTGTGCCCAGTATGAGACGGACAAGGACCATCCCGGTGACTGGACAGCGCGCAATCCTGTGCTGCGCAGGGAACTGCTGAAGGTGCAGAACGCGTCGCCCGACTCCTCGAAATCTGGATAGCGCAGATCCTGGGTTTTGGGGTCCGCGGCCTTTTCTTGGGCCCGTGGACAAGCCGCGGACCCCAAAATCGGGGGTTCGCGCTACGGATGTGGGACGGGGGACAACGTGAGCCACGTGGATTCACTCTCTGACATACTCAAAATCCTCCCGCATCGTTATCCTTTCTTGTTCGTCGATCGCGTTACTGAATTCATTCCAGGCCAACGAATCGCGGCTATCAAGCGCTTTTCGGCGGGCGACGAGGCCTCGCGAGGATACCTTCCGGGTTGCCCCATCATTTCGGTTGGGGTACTGATGGAATTGGTGACCCAGCTCGGAGCCATACTCGTCATGGAACGGCCGGAGATGGCCGGGAAAGTAGCTATGATTCTGCAAATTCCCGAGGCCCGACTTAAGCAGCTGGTTGAGCCTGGCGATACCGTGCGCGTGGAGGCGGAGGTAGTGAAGATCGGCGAACGTCTGGGCGAACTTCGCGGCGCCATTCTCCGCGCCGGGGAATTGGTGGCCGAGGGGAGAATGCGGTTTGCCATTGTGGAAGCGGCGCGACTAGGGGCTAGGGACTAGGGGCTGGGGCGATTTTAGATTTTGGACTTTGGATTGACCCTGGCCAGTGCCATCTGCCTACCGAAAGAATGTTTGAGATTACCCCAGCCCCCGGTCCCGAGCTCCCAGCCCCTGTTTTCATCATGCTCTTCGAAGAACTGAAAATTCGCGACGTGCTGATCCGGCCAGCCCATATTCTGGCGCCGATGGCGGGCATTACGGACACGGTGTTCCGCCGCTTCATCAAGCGCTTGGGTGGATGCGGGCTGATTATGACTGAGTTCGTATCCAGTGAAGGGATGCTTCGCCAAAACCTGCGTTCAAAGCGCTACTTGTATTACACGGAAGAGGAGAGGCCGATTTCGGCGCAGCTTTTTGGCGGCGATGCGGAGCATTTGGCGGAAGCGGCGCGCATGATCGAAGGGCTAGGCTTCGATTTGGTGGACCTGAACCTGGGGTGCCCGGCGAAGAAAGTGGTCAAGTGCGGGGGTTCGGGGTTGCTTCGCGACCTACCGTTGTTGGAGAAGATCCTGCGAAAGATACGTGCCGCGGTGCGAATCCCTTTTACAATCAAATTCCGCTCCGGCTGGAGTGAAGCGGAGATTGTGGCACTGGAGGTGGCGCGGATGGCGGAGGAGTGCGGCGTGGAGGCGGTCAGCGTCCATCCCCGGACTCGCCTGCAAGGATTCAGTGGGCGCGCACGATGGGAGATTATTGGGGAGGTGAAGTCACGAGTGCGCATCCCGGTGATCGGTAACGGGGACGTAGTGACGCCGCCGGACGCCCTTGCCCTTTACCAACAGACCGGCTGCGATGCGGTGATGGTGGGACGCGCTGCCGCCTCCAATCCTTGGATATTCCGCCAACTCTCCGACTTCTTCCGCAACGGGACGTTCACGGAGCCGAGCGAAGCTGACCGATACCAGTTGATCCGTTCTTATTATCAAATGCTGGTGACCGAAGAAGCCCCCGGGACTATCGGTAAGATGAAACAATTCGCAAGCTGGTTCACCCACGGAGTGCGCAAGGGGGCAGAACTCCGCAAGTCGATCCAAAGCGCGCGTGCCGCCCACGAAGTTCTGGAGCGAGTGGACCAGTTCTTCAATCCGTGCGTTTCAGCCGGTGATGAGATCCCCCACGAGGCCCGCCTCGGCTGAAGACGATACCGGGCCGCACTTTTCACCAAGAGGGAGAGGGCCGAGCAGGTTAACATTAAGAATCCTGGAAGGCTGCCTTTGACCCAACGCGCACGAGCCGAACAAGCGGCGAATGTGTTGCACCCTGGCCGGCGTGCGCCGCTGTGTTTTCAGCAACTTACGGCGGCCTGACTGTAGTGGGGTGTTGCGACCATCACGCCGTCTGCAGAGTGCTCAGTTCGGACTAAATGCCCGACCTGTATAAGAAACGATGGGCTCCGCTGCATGAGGGATCATGCTGTTAATAGCCCAGATATGTAGGCTCTGAACGGGGCGCAGCCAGCCAAGCCTGAGGTTCCGGCCTGCTGATTACTCTGGTGACCGAAGTCGGCGGTTTACATTCCGCTGGTCCTGCATCGGAGAGCAGCCGTCGCGGCCCCGAACCTGCCCGCTTGCAATTCCAGACGGCATCCCCTGCAATAGCTCCAAGCCACACTTTCAGCGAGGAGTCTTGACCCTGGTCAACCTGCCCCCCGGAACCTCTCGTTGGGAAGGACAATTTTGCAGGTCGAGGCCATTGCAGGCCTCCGGGGCGGTCTCTCGTGCGCTGCGTGCAAGACAGTGCGCCATCGGCATTATGCGCCGGGAGCCACGCATTATCGGAGGCGCCTGCGGCGGCGTGGGCGGCAGGGCAATTCCCATAACCGCAGCCTAAGCCTCCGATATCGGTGCGGGATGGGCCTCTCAGACGGGCATGGAATGTTCCCCGGCAGGCCTCAGGAATGCCGCCGCTTCAGTTCGAGCAGCACGGGCCGGAGCAGCTCGTAATCCGGCATGCAAGCCATGAGGGCAGCCTCCGCAACCGTGCGGACAAACAGAGGCGTGTTGCCTCCCTCCAATGCCCAGCGAAGCCAGTCCGCGAAGAGCCGCCAGAGGATGTCGAGCCAGTCGTTGGTATGCTCGAAGCCTTGGACATCGAACCACATGGGCCAGCGCAGGAACAGTCTTTGCCCCAATTCCTCACGCATCGGCAATCAACCCTTGCGGCCCCCGGCCCTGTCATTCGCCCTTTCTTTTTCGAAGAACGACATCGAGTTCCTGCCACCTGGCCGCAATCTCCTGCGCGTTGGCCATGGCGATCCTTTCGACGACGGCTGCCCGCTCCGGGCTGCCTTCGGGGGCGCTCATGTAGGCTTCGTAGTTGTCGTCGATGGCTTTCGAATAGCAGGCGCTCAGGAGCTTGGAGAAGGTTTCTTCGTCCACCCCTTTGGTCATGGCGCGGAACTTGGCCCCGCCCTCCTCGGCTTTCTTGTCATACTCCTGGAAGCTGGTGCAGTTCTTCAGGTGGGCGGCCTGGCTGTGGGGAAACTCCTCGCCCAGCCAAAACTCAGGGTCATTGCGCTGGTACACATGGGAGCAATGGAGGCAAAAGCCCCCGGACAATTTTGGAGGCATGCGGCGGCAGCCGCAGTGGCAGCACCAGGCGCAGTGCCAGAGCGGGTCGCCCGGCTCGATGGGCACGAGCGGGAAGCGCTTGAAAGGCCGGACAGGCTCCTCGTCAATCGGGAGCGTCATTTCGGCGGGGGAGGCAACGTCAGTCTTCTCGAACCCGAACTCGTCGGCACGCCGGTCATATTCCTTCCTGGCTTCTTCCATCCTCCGGCGCTCTTCTTCCCGGTGCTCGGGACATGCTACAAGTTCGACGGGGTCAGGGCACCGGCTGTGATCGAAGCCTTCCAGCGGCATCCCGCAAGGAAGGCACATGCAAAGGGACGGCTCCGTGTCGCCAGGGCGCAGGGTCATCCCCTCGCATGCCCACCAGTGGCCTTCGACATGGCAGAAGTGTTTGTGGCTCATGATTCCTCGCTTATAGCTGACGATCTCGGTCAGCTTTGAACGTTCCCGCCGCTGGCTTGTTCCCTGGCAGGGGCCGCCAGTGAGCCGCGCCCTGGCATGCACACATCAAGGTCTGAAACTCTCTCGTGCTTGGCCGCAAGCCGCCTTTCGCTCTCCTCACTCGCCACAGGGCGCTCCCCATTTGCGATATGCACGGAAGGATCGCCCTGTCGGCGTGCTGGTCGATAAAAGATCACTGGCCGTCTTTGGCATTGATCCAAGCGCCTTCACGCAGGTTCCCCATATCGGTAATATACCTGCAGGATTTGGATTTCGGACAGGATTCTTGGGCCCAAGCTGCGAGTCAGCGCCGAGGCCCGGCTAGGGCAGATTGCTTGGAGCCCAGTCGTCCACCACCCTCTGCCTCTCAATCTGGCCCCATTGGAATCCACTCAAAACCAATGCCGCGTCAGAACCGGATCCTGCATTTTTTCTTGTTTGGATTTGTCAATAGCCAGCCTGTCCAGAGTTCAAACAGCACCAGCTAGGATTTCCAGTGCGAGGAATTGTGACTGTGGTCATTTGGCCGTCCCAGGCCGCCAAAACCGGCGCTGGAAACACGCCACTGAACTCCCATTGCGTAGCCAACCTTTTGGACCACCCCCAGGATGCCGGTCCGTGGCCGCTCCAGACCCCCTTTCGTCCGGGAACCGCGGCCGCCGCAGAGGTCCGGTCCACGGCCTTCTTGAAGTCTGCCGCATGCATGGCCATCAGAGGTCGCAGTCCTTTCCCTTTCGCTTACGGGCAGGCTTCTTCCGCAGGCACCAGTCGCCAGGCGAAGAACAGCTCACTGGCCTTTTTGAAAGCCTGTGGTAGCAGATGCGTCCGGGCATCGGGCTGACCTGCAATCCTTCTGCCCATGACGCCGACAGTAAGCTTCTTCGGCTTGATTCTTGCCCGGCCATTTCAGGCCTCGGAATGCGAGCGAATCCAGATTCTATCCTCTGGCGTTCCTCACCATGCCGGGGAGAAAAATCCCGCAGGAAAACTCAAAGGCCGATGTATTACGCAAGGGGGGGGACAGCTCGCCGACAGGACAACTCTGACCGGAGGAAAAAGGAATGGCGGCCGGGGAGAGAAACGAAATGAGGGAAGTAATCGCCGACCCGGTGCTTGCGGCCGCCTGCCATCAGGCGGCGCACGCCGTGGCAGGCATACTGCTCGGAATCCCCTTCGCCTGCGCCGAGATTGGCTCCGGCGACGCTGCGGGCAGGCTCGTCGTGGATGGCAGGCCTGGCCCGTCGGTTGAGGAGCACATGGTCTGCGCCATGGCGGGGGCGGCTTTCGACGCTCAACTCCGCCCGAAGGGGTCCTTGGCCTCCGTCTTCGCCCGCTCCTGCCGGTGCGGCTTCTGCAAGGCGACATGGCAGCCCGCGTCCATATGTTTCGGCGACGGCGGATGGAAGGACAGGAAGAAAGTCATGCCAGCCTTCCTCCGCTCCAAGGGGCTTGTCCGGGCAAACTCTGACACCATCGTCAAGGTGGGGAGAGAGCTTGCGAGGCGGAGGCGCATGGCATACGAAGAGATTCTGGAGGTCGCCACCCGCCCGGAGCCAGCGTGCCCTCCTGGTTGTCAGCCGCCAGGAGGGAGAAGCACAGGCGCAGGCGCAAGGGAAGACCTCAGGCACGAAAAGTACGCCGCCCGCAGGCACTGGGACACATGCCTCCACGAGGCCGCGCACGCCGTGATGGAGACAAGGGACGGGCAGGGCGTATCCATGGTCGCCGTAGCGGGCCAGCCCGGCGACCTTGAGGATGGCGAAGGCGTCTGCATCGTAAACGAGCCCCTTTTGTCGTCGCTAGTGGCGGGAAACCTGGCAGAGCGCCTGTGGGGCGTCGGATGGTATTACCGGCTCGGCCGCATGTGGAACGGGGCCGTGGGAGACTTTGTCACTGTCGCCCTCCTTGAGTCCAGGAAGCGTGGAAGCGAGAGAATCTCCGTGGAAGACCGCAGGGCGGCGATGAGGACCTGGCAAGCGGAGGACAGGAAGCTGAAGTCCCGCATCGTGCGGGACCCGACCCTTGAATTGCAAGTCAAGGCTGTGGCAAGGGCGCTCAGCCTCCGTGGCACGCTGGACGGCGGCGAGGTGCGGAAGGCGATGGAGGAGGCTTGCAGCAATCGTGGTGTTCCTGCCGCTGGTTCTGCTGCCGACGACGGCGGGTGAACCGTGCGGCGTGCGGGCTTCTCCTCCGGTTCCTTGCGCACCACGGCTGCTCCGCATCCTAGTTCTCCGGGCGGCCATCAGCGCCGAACCTGTCCGTGAGCGTCCTCCACTCGGGAGAGTTGTGCAGCCGCTCCTGATATTGCGCATAGCGCTCAGGGAAAATCGCCCACTCGATATCATGGCACACCCATGCCTTCCCGCCATCCGGGAGGACGATGAGCTTCATCCTGTAATGGGGATAGAACGTGTGGCAGGTGTCACAACAGGCAGCATTGAGGTGCCTGAAGGCCCCGCAGGTCTTGAGGATGCCGTCGGGCAGCCTGCGCTCAAGCTCGGCGATGACGACGGGAAGGTAGCCGGCGTCGCTGCCGGGACGGCTGCCCTCTCCCCAGGACCAGTGCCTGCCCATGTCGCTTAGGGTCTTCTCGATGACCTGCACCTTGGTCATCTCGGCATGCTCGCCGTAGCGGCTGTCCTGCACCGAAGGCGGGAAGATGCCCTCTTCCCTCAGGGCCTTCTCGATGATTTGGTCGGTGGTCATCATCTGCATCCTTCCCTGCGCTGGCGGCACGGCAACAGCGGGATTCATTCCCACAGACTCCACGTCGGCGGGGCGAGGAACTGCGCGGACTAGCGGGCCTGGAGGTCGATCACAACATGCTCCCTGCCTAGGCTGCCATCCTCACTCAAGAGAGAGGCGTTCACGAAGAGCGTGTCGCCCGTCCGCAGCGTGCCGTGTCCCGAATGGACGTGCCCGAAGACGTGGAGCCGTGGCAAGGCCCGGAAGACCGGCTCCAGAAGCTGGGGGCAGCCTTCCCGGACCTCGGAGCCTCCGCCGTGGTCGAGGATGGCGAAGGGCGGGCCGTGCGTGATGAGGATGTCCAGTCCTTCTGGAACCTCTGCCCAGTGCCTCTTGCGGTCTTCCGGCTTTGACTTGGCGAAGGCACCTCCGTAGAGCGGCGTGACCGGCGACCCCCAAATCCTGATGCCTTCCAACTCGACGCCCGAGTCAACGAGCAGGATTGCGTTGGTGATTGCGCCCCGGTTGCGCGGCTCCTCCAGGACGAACTCGTGGTTGCCGGGGACGACCACCTTGTGCCGGTGCGGCAGCGACCCCAGCCAGCTATTGAAGTCGGAGACGACGGAGGGCGGCTTGGAATTGAGCGTAAAATCTCCCGCATGGATGAGCAGGTCGCCACTCGGCACATCGAGTTGGCGGTGCAGGCTGTGCGTGTCGCTTATGAGCACGATGCGCATGGTTGGGTTCCTCGCTGGCTATCCAGCCCTCCTGCGCGTCCTCTTTGCTTGTCTCGCCCCTCGCCCTCTGAGTGCTTTTGCGATGGCTGCGTCAACGCGCCCCCAGAACCTGTCCTCCAGTTCCCGCAGGTTCTCGGGCAGCCGGATTTCCGATATGTCCCATCCCACCGTCCTCGCCCAGTAGCAGCGTGCGAACTCCCAGTAACGCCTGGTGTCCTTCCTGGCCCTTGCCGCCATGGCATCGAAGGCCGGGCGGCAGAAGTCCTCGTCGGCGTGCTTCAGGAGGCGGCGAACCACGACAAAGTGCGGGGTCCGGCGAATCTGCCTCGGCGTGGGGGCTGGGGGCTCGTCTTCCGGCGAAGGGTCGTTTGCCCTCCGAACCGCTTCCTTGATGAAGGCGGCCGCCCGTTCACGCAGGAACTTCTCAAATCCTCGCATGAAGTCGCAACGTGCGGAGCGGACCGCCGGGCGGCAGCGCTCCTTCGCCGGCTCGTGCTGCCAGCATCCCTGCTCCCGGAAGGTGAGCAGCCCCGCCCGTGGGGACTCAGGGTTGGCGCAGACCCCCCAGTCCGGCCATGTGCGGAACAGCTCCGTGAACCAGCGGCAGGTGGAGCAGTCGGGGTGGTGCTCAAGCCGCCCCGGCCACCTGCGGTTGCCGAAAGGCTCCCAGTCCGAGGGCAGCTTCTGGCATGCGTCCCACAGCTCGTCATCGGTCGGGTTCCCGGCCTGCATCCTGTGTCTCCGGCTCAGCTCCTGCCCACGCCTGCTGCCTATCTGAACAGCCACTCCACGGTTTCCCTGGCGACGGCATGCTTCTCTTCCCCGTCCGGCAGCGCCTTCATCCTTGCCCACTTCTCATCGAAGCCGAACTCGGCACGTTGCCGGTCGTGTTCCTCCCGCCCTCTTCTATCCTGCGGCGCTGCTCTTCCCTGTGCTCGGGACAGGCGAGAAGCCCCACCGGGTCGTGGCACCCGCTGTGGTCGAAGCCTTCCAGCGGCAGGCCGCATGGAAGGCAGGTGCAGAGGGCTCAGTATCGCCACCACGCAGGGCCGTCCCCACGTACTGCTCGCAGTGTCCGGCGACATACCAAAAATGCTATTGGCTCATCGTGCCTGCCTCTTTACTGCCTCAATCTTCACCGTGCCGTCCCTGCGCAGTTCGATTATCTTGTTGCCGAACTCCAGGCTGGCAGTCCCCGGCACGAACTCCTCACGTTTCATCTCAACGTACCGGCCCTCAGTGTCCAAGATGACGCTCACGCCGGGAGCCTGCACGAGCCGGTAGCCCTCGATGTCGCCATACAATGGGCATTTCCCGTTTTCTTGCCGATAGTGCTCCAGGACTCTGATAGAGACCCACGCCAGCAGCCCGGCGGCGCCGAGGGCGAGCGCCTCGTCAGGGATGCGTATGAACCTCCACGGAGCGCCGCTGAACGCCGCCAAGGTAATGGACACCGGCCTGGAGAGCGAATGCTCGACGCAGATGTACGGCTCGAAGTGGACTGCCTTTCCGCTGCCGCCGCAGCGGCCCCAGTGGGTCGAGCCACTGCACCACGGGCACAGCTTCGAGTCCTTCGGCAGTGTCGCCCAATCAGCGTGCTCATCGATGAAGGACCACTGACCAGTCCCTGCATTAATCCAAGCGCCCTCACGCAGGTGCCCCGTGCCCATATCGCGCCTTGCATGCCTGAGCTTTGACTAGGATTCCCGGGTCAAGCTCCGAGCCCAGGACCGCCGAGCGAACTGCGCAGGCAGCTAGCATCAACGCTGTCCGGTGCCCCGGCACGCCCGGCAGTCGCCCGAGCCCTGGCAGGTGCTGCACTGTGTGGGGTACATATCCACCGGGCCGACGCCGGGATAGCCGAAATGGCCAGTCCCTTTGCACAACTGGCACTTGCCTGTGCCATGACAACTGCTGCATTCCTTCTTCATGCGAACCTCCGCAAACGGATAAGCCCCTGGCACGGCCTCCTGACTGGCGCAGAAACCCAGGGGAAGCTGGAAGGCTGGCCCCGGCTCCCATGCAACACCGCACGCCTTGAGCCATTGGGCGTCTTTTACTGTGAGGCGGACTTGCGGCCCTCTAGGAACTGCCAGCATGAGCAGCTCCGGGCAGGGCTCGTCAGTCACGCACCGCTTTATCCCCATCTTCCTGAGGAACTTGGAGTCTCTGCGGACAAGATCCACCAGCCAATCCTCGTATCGGTACCGCATCGGTTGTGCTCCCAGGGCACGACAAACGACTATGGATGGCAGCCGGGCATCCCATTCGCCGCCGCGTCGTTGAGCTCATCTGCGGCTGCGAGCGGCAGCGGTGTGGATGAGTAGCGGGTGCCCGTCGCTGGAGTGGAAGACCTCGACCATGACATCCCGCCGCTGGGCATGAGCCTTGGCGACGAACAGCCGCATCTCCTTTGACTCAGCGAACTGGCGCAGCGCCTCCGCCATTCCCTTGCTCGGCTGCCGCCTTGGTACACTGCTCGGGCGGCGGAACCTCAAGAGGATTCCGGGCTTGTGAACGGCTTCCATGAACATCGTCCCTACGCCGTCAACTCGACTGGCACGTTAGGCAACACAGGCTGAAACTGCCCGGTTGGCCTAGACCTCCACTGAGCCTCGTGGACGAATCGGAAGACCGAGGCCCGCGACACGCCGTGCTTCCTTGCCGTCTCGGTGAGGCTCTTGCTGGAGAGGAGCTAATGGACAATGGCCGCACGGTCCGCGTCGAGCGGTGCCTAGCCAAGGCGGAAGCCTTCGAGCCGACGCCGACGCATCCCCGCCTTAATCCGCTCGACGATGATTGACCGTTCGAGCTCGGCGATGCTGCTGATGAGGGTAATGAACATCCTTCTCATAGCGCCTGTGGTGTCGATGTTCTCCCGGGCCGAGACGAACTCGAGCCCGGTGTCGCTCAGCTCGTCCACGACCGCCAGGAAGTGCTTGAGTGAAGGGGCGACCCTGTCGAAGGCCACAACCAGGACGACGGAGGAACTGCGGCGGTGGGCGCCGGCGAGCAGCGCATCGAGGCCCGCACGCCTCGCCTTGGAGCCGGAGCCGACGTCGGTGTACTCGTGGACGACCTCGTACCCATGGCGTGCTGCTTGCCATCTCACGCAGCTCGTAAAGCGGGTTCTCGATGCACTGGTCGGGCGCGCTGACCCTCGCATAAATTGCAGCCTTCTTCATCACAGCAGCTCCTTTACGCTTCCAATCAGGATGCGGCTGGGTATAATTGTGCGCAGCCTTGCGGTGTTTGCCAGGGCGAATGCAGCGGTCCCCAGGTCGCCTTGGAGGTCCTTGAGACCGCGGAAGGGCATGCGGGGCTTGACACCGGAAAGTGGTTCCACATTTACGATATACATCGGGCCGTGCGGATTTCCAGGGGAAAAGTGAAAGCAATTTGAGGATTCGGCAGGGGGATTACGCAATCGGCTGCGGGAGGAGACCCGCCCCGAAAAAATGTACCCTAGGAAACTAGAGAATCCGAGATTGACACGTCGATTCAGTCGTAGTGCTTGAGCTGAGCCCACAGAAGGGGCTTTTTCGGCTTCCGGACGACATACACCGACAGATCGTTTTCTGAGGGCTGAACGTAGCCGGTTTCATCGTGAATGAAGCCTTCCTGCGAGACCTCCTGGAAGAGCTGCGCGAGGTCGTCGGGCCCGCGGCTGATGACGATTCCCACTTCCCACGAACTGTGGGGACCCCACAACCAATAGTTGTTGTGCCCTGATGCGGCATCGGGCAGCCCGTACTTTTTTCCCAGGAAGTCGATCGCCCCCGCCTGGTGGTAATCCATGCAGAAGATGCCACACTTGGCGCAATCCTCGGGAGGCAACGAACGATACACCCGGGCAATCTCTCCCACCAGGTTCTCCCAGCCAAACATGGAGGCGTAATACTGGGACAGCCTGCCTACGCGATGACGCTCTCCTCCGGCGTCGGGCTTTAATCCGAGGGCCGCCGAGTACCGGATATGCGCCTCCACGGGGAGGATCGGCAGGGCGACCGGAAGAGTAACGAGCCCGCCAGCAACGATCAGCGTCATGATCGCCACACGGAGAGCCTTGCTGGTGAACGTCTTCTCCATCCAGAGGGCGCCGAAAGCTAAGAGCATCGAGTAGGCTGGGGCCAGGTAGTAGGTCTTTCCACCAGTCACCACGAAAAGAGCGAGGACGGCAAGGTAGCACCAGGCGAGGGGTTGATACCTTCGGTACGCCCTAGAAAGGATCAACAGGCCGAGTCCTGCCAGCCAGACAGGAAAGGTGAAGGGATGCATCTGCATGATCTGGCCTGAAAAGTAGGCGGGGAAGGAAAGCTTGACCATCTTGTGGCGGGTTGCGTTGTGCATGAACTCGAGAGTTGGCCAGCCGTGCGGTATCTGCCACAATACGTACGGCAGAAAGATCAGGCTAGCGAGCGCTCCTCCCAACCAAAACCACCCGCTCAGGAAATGGCGTCGTTGCCGGCTCAGCACCAGCCCCACCACCAGTCCGAACCCGAGGGAAAGCACGGTGATCTTGTTCTCCAACCCCGACCCCGCGACCAGGCCGAAAGCGATCCAAAGCTTGGGACTTCCCCCGTCGAAGATGAGTACCAGAATGTAGAAGGCGGCGAGCCAGAAAACCATATCAAAAGCATTCATCGAGAATATGTGGCAGACGCCCAGATAGACTGGGGCAACCAGTACGCACACCTGGGCGAGCAACTGACCGAACCTTCCCGCCCCCAGTCGCCGGGCCAGCAGTCCGGTGAGGAGGACAGTCGCACCTCCGGCGAGCGCCGGCAACAGCCGGATCGAGAGCAGGGAATCGCCAAACAACCAGCGATCCAGGCGGAGCAGCAGGATGGAAAGCGGAGGATGGTCCACGTACCCCCAGTCGAGCCGCTTGCTGCAGGCGATGTAATAGAACTCATCGCTGAAGAAGCCGAACCCTTTGTACGTCAGCAGATGCAGGGTCACTTTGATCAAGGCGGGTATCGCGAGCACAGCGATGTCGAGTTTCGACTTTGCTGCGTCCGCGAGGTTTAATGGTCTTGCGTCCATGAGACTCCTCGCAACGCCAAGCGCGATAAAATACCTCGATGATGGCACACGGTATTATGCCTTGAATTTCGGGTAGCTCAGGGGGATTCTGGTTGGCGATTTACCCACTGCCACCCGGCATGCTTCCGCAATCAAGGTGAGAACCCACGGCCAAGACCGCATTGACCGTGCGCTCGCCCAGGATCGAAGGACAATACTCGGACAATCGAAACGAGCCACGATAGCGCCGTCGTGATGGAGACACACCGCTCGACTACGGCTGGGCTCGTTACCACCACTCAGAGAGTAGTCATTCCCTTAGAGTTTTGATCAGCCAATGAATCCCTGGACAGGGGCATTTGATGAGTGTAAGAACCTGGCGCCAATCTTTCTGGCTCGCGAGGTGGATGTAAAACTTCCCAGCGTGCAGCGTGAATAGTTCGGGCAATAAACTAGTGTAATCAACGTTCGCGCTGTGAGTGGAGTACTGGTCGCCTCCCGAATACGTGTGCACTCCGATACTCGGTACCCTATTCCATTGCCTCCTCATATAGTTCTCGGATTTTCTGGGGGTGAAGGTGGACATACTGCATAAGCATCCTGTACGACTTCCAGCCCAATAGGCTCATTATCACCGTGGGACTCAGCCCTTTGCCTGCTAGGCGCGATGCCAGGGTGTGGCGGAGCCTGTGGAACGTGAAATAATCAGATGTCCCGGCTTGTCTCCTGTCACGTGACTCAGAGTTTCGTCCGGCCAAAACGCGGCGCAGTTGGTCAGCCAAGCGATCCGCGTTCAGTGGCTGGTTTAGAGTATTCAGGAATAGAAAATCGTGACCACATCCCGGGTCGCGTTTACTCAGCCACTCACAAAGCAGTCTCCTAGTTTTCCTGTGGAAGAAGGCCCACCTTTCTGAGTCCGTCTTATTCGGAACTCTCACAAAGATCCGGTGCCCCCGCATGTCAATGTCTGAGGTGCGCAGATTGCAGACCTCAGAGATTCTTAAGCCAGCCTCCTCGCCCAGCGCGACCGCCAGCTTTTGTTGCAGGGTCCCTCGCTTATCCAACGTGCTCCAAATCCGTGCTAAGGCTTGGTCCGTCAACGGGCGGGGGACACGCTCTGGCTTGACCAGTCTGTGCATTCGGGGCTGAATCGGGTTCATTCCTTTATATCTTCCAGCCATCGCGGCCCAGTCCAGAAAAACGGAGACTGATCCCAAAGTGTCTCGAAGCTGGGGTCTGTCTAAGCCCTTTGACTGACCCCATTCCAAGAACTCGGTGATCGTGTTCGGCCTGACTGCGCGAATCGTCGAGAAACCCCGGGTGTTCAAGAACTCCAAAAAGGTCAACAGCCGCCATCGAACCGTTGTTCTTGAACGAGCTTTGTAATGGGCTTTGGCAAACCCCTTCTCATATTCATGGAAGAGCTTCGTGAATCTTCCGGCACGGTGTCGAATCGTTCGCTCGATCCGGGCTAGTCCCACATGGGCGCGGCAGCAGAAGTTGCGTATACCCAGGCGGTCCGGCCTGCAATGAATAAGCGTTCCACAGTATGCACATTTCGAATTGGATTTTCCATGCATCCGGAAGTACCTTCCACGACATTTACCACTGCAGAAAAAGAGTCGTGAGGTCCCCAGCCTAACGGTCCGCATGATCTGCTCCCGTCAGGCTTCAATCCTGAATGTTCTCTGTGTGGACTATCCTAACTCATTCTGCGATATATGGATGGAATTTGAAGGTAGTTTGTTCTAGACTGCTTCCGATTTCCGGGGGAGAACCGTCGCCTAATGAAGAAGATCGTTCTCGCAATCGCTGTTATCGCAACTGCAATGCTTATGGCGCCCGTGCCATGGGCTGAATCTAACCGCATTGGCCCCGCAGGCATCTACCCTGACCCCGTGAGAACCCCCGGCGTTGCGAATCCACAAATCACGCAGGAGAGCATTGGGGACACCATCTGCAACCGCCATTGGAGCACTAGGCTAATTCGGCCTCCGGCAGGCTCCACGAGCAAGCTGAAGAGGAAACAGCTTCGTGAGTACGGGGACATTTTACATCAGACGAGGGCGCAGCTTATCAATCCAAACACGGGGAAGATCGATACTACGCGATGTGCGGCGCAATCCGACAACCCAGCGTGCTATGAGGAGGACCACCTGATTTCGCTGGAGGACGGTGGCGACCCCACGGACCCGAGGAACCTCTGGCCCGAGCCATACAACACGAAGGTCGGCGGGACAATCATGGGCGCTCACCAGAAGGACGTCGTCGAGGGCTTCATCCACGACGAAATCTGCTATGACATTCCCCATTCGAAGAAAGCCTCATACATACCGGCGATTACCCCGATCACGCTGAAGCGTGGCCAGGAGATTCTCGCAGGTGATTGGTATGCCTGCTACGAGTCGATAAAGAAAGGGAAACCGTGCAAATAGAACCAGACCAACATCGTTTGACTTAGTTGCGTCACATTCGGTTAGTCGCCATGGGGGTATGGTGCCCGCTTCGGAATTTCCCCATAAACGACGGTGGCGGATTCTTTGGAACCAGCCCAGACAATTCAATCGCCGGTTCTGAGCCTCTCTACCGCGACCTCCAGCAGAACTTCAACGCTTTCTTTCGCGGTACCTTCCAAAGTTGAAGCTGATCGCAGGAGTTCAAGCGCCTCTTCGATGGCTTGTAGCGCGGATTCCTGTCTCGGCTTATGCATCACTTCACCGCCAGTGGTAGAATTGTGCGCAGCATGCGCCGACTGGTATTGTATCTCGTATTACTCGGTTTGGCAGTGGTCGTGGTCGGAATCTCGTTTGCCGTCCTACGGTACCTCCACTGGTCAATGCTCTCCTGGGTTGTGGTCGTTCCGATCTGGATCACCGTGCTTGCGGTGATGATTATGGTTTGGCGCGTCATGCCCAAAATGAGCCGGAAGTGATAAGAGTATTCTTGGCCGCACCACAACCACCGCGCTACTCTGTTTCTTCGCAGCCTCTTTTAAGCTCAACTTGACGGTGGGTACGCCCCCCCCGCCGCTCCCGACCCGCACGCGCTGGCGGAGACCGCGCCGCACCACGTTCACACACGCGCTCGCTGAACCGCGCCCCCCCCGGCGACTACGATAGGCTAGACACGCAGTCTTGCCGCCCTCGCACGGCTAGAATTGCACCAAAATTGTGCAAAAGGGGGGTGCAATCTTCAATCGCCCTATCTCCTATCCCGTCAACGCAACAGGACTATCGGTGGCGGGCTGCTTCAATTTTACTTCGGCGAGGGTTGAAAGGATTTCATCGACGAACCGCATGATGATTCCGCCTGTCCAACAAGCGAGGGGAGGATTGTCTGAGTTTGCGCGAGCAGGTTTGGAGATGCCCCAGGTCAGGGC
>Ga0326728_10008027_pt1 | contig 26579 bp, 24 predicted proteins | sample MB3enrmetagenome_FD_207602 | JGI IMG/M metagenome (GOLD analysis project Ga0326728, IMG submission 207602) | Lab enriched peat soil microbial communities from McLean, Ithaca, NY, United States - MB31MN | ecosystem: Environmental > Terrestrial > Soil > Wetlands > Peat | place: USA: New York...
CTTCGGCCGCTCCTCAATCGCAAAATCCTCAACGTAGGCCGGCTACGCCTGCGGTTTTGCTCAATCGTCGCGACCAAAATCGGTCTCAAAATCCGGCGCGGTCCCTAAAAGGCCTATTTACGGACAAGTCCTTAGTTTCCGGTAAAGGGACTCCCAGTTTGTTAAACGGCTTATCGCTTCCCGCACATAAGACTTTTAAGCCAATGGAGCGCGCCTTACAAGGAAATTGAGGCTGTGCCGGGGCAGGACGCAGGTCCTTTGCGAAAAGGGAGGCTTTACGGCGAAGCGTACCCTGATGCATCCTCGAAAAAAGCTTCGCTTAGTTTTAAAGTTTCCCGTTCAGCTTCGAGTATGAGGCGGACATCACGTTCGCAGCCCGGTGCGATTGCTATGGAAACCAACCCGATCGCCGAATCTATGGTCGATACGACGGCCAATCCGGGGTATGCTTCAATGATGGACCTGAGGTAATGGATCCGGCTTGGGTCCACCATGCAGTTTCGTACGGAGCACTCTTCCGGAAGCGGCTTCAACTTTTTTCTCCTTTTCCTGAAGTCTCTTATATGATAGCAAATAATTGATCAAAATGGGAAAATTTGGTCGAAAGAAGACGGTGTATAACCTCTGATGCAAAAACATATCACTATTTCGGTTTACGTCTTGTTGCTTCTTGGTCCGCTCCTTGCCCTCAGCGGGTCCTGTCCCGCAGACGAGGCCCCCCGATCCGCCACTTTTTTCAGCCAGGGACAGGCCCCCTACGACCCGCAGGACCATGCGAAAAGCCAACAGCAGGCGATCCAGGATTTTATGGTCCAGGGGCTCACACAGGCGATGGGTTCATTTCTGAGCCCGGCACAAATGGGCGCCCAGTTCTCCGAGATCCAGAAAAAGCTGCTGGCCAAACCATCCAAGTATGTGGACTCATACCAGGTTTTTTCCGAGAACCAGACCGACGGACTGTTCCGGGTGATCGGGCAGGTTACGGTTTCCATGGACGCCCTCCGAAAAGACCTGGAGCAGTCGGGAATTGTTTCCGCGCAGCAAACCGCCCCGCCTGCGTCTTCGGAGGCAACGAACGCTCCTGCCGCTTCGTCGTCGGCCGAGGCTGTACAAACGCAGGACGAAGGGACTCAGCGGGAGGTGGATAACTCGACTCGCGCGGCCTCGCAGCCTCAGCCTGCCGCCGGGAGTGAAAACCGGCCGCCTTCCCGTGGAATCTCGGTTTCAAAGGGCGAAATCCTCTGGGTTGTTTCGGAAAAATGGGAGCAGGAATGGGAACTCCCGACCGAGGGCAGCGGCGACAGTTTTCTGTTTGCCCGGAGTCTGGGCCAGGAAATGGACGAACATAACTTTTCCATTCATCTGCCCCTGACCGGCTCTGTACGGATGGACCTCTCGGGCAGCGTCCCTTCCTCCCAGGTGATTTCACTTGCCGAGGGGCTCGGCATACAGGATGTGGTGGTCGGCAAGGTTTCCTACATGCAGGACCGCAACGGGAAACAGGTATGGCTCGACGCTGGTCTTCGCGTCATAAGGATCGGGCAGGGCAAGTCGGAATTCGAACTTCACAAGGCCCAGAGCATGGAGGACCTTACCAACCAGGAAGGGGCGTTGGAGCTTGCAAAACTGGTGGCCCCTCGACTGGTCGAGTTGCTTGGGGGGCCCGGGTCCGGTCGAGCGGCGGGCGGGCCAGCCCCGGGGCAGGGCGGGCCTTCGGAGCAGACCGGAAGTACTGGCCCGCTGACGATCTATCTGCCCTCGGCCCAGTTTTCATTCTGGAGTGAATTGGAAGGTGTTTTGCGCCGGCAATGGAAAAACATGCTGATAAACGGCCTGGAACTGGGTCCGGCAGAAGGCGTGGTGAAGCTCGATGGGGTCAATGGAGACTACATACTGAAAATGAGCGGAACTTCGCTTCCCAGTGGCGCGACGCTCCGGGTGGATTCCTATTCGACTGAGGCCCGGACGATGAAAATATCGTTTGTTCCCCCCGGAAAAGCCCAGGCCGAAACGAAATGACCATACCAAACCTGCTTACGATCGGGCGCATTCTCCTGACGCCGCTCTTTGCCCTGTTTCTGCTGCGAAAATCCATGGCTGCGGCATTCTTCGTTTTCCTTGTCGCCGGTTTGACCGATGCCTTCGACGGACTGCTCGCCAGGGTTCTTAACCAGAAAAGCCGCCTTGGTTCTCATATAGACCCGCTTGCCGACAAGTTCCTCCTGGTCACCTCGTTTGTTTTGCTGTGGAACATCGGTGAAATACCTCTCTGGCTGGTATGTATCACTGTTGGGCGCGATCTTTTGATCCTGGTCGGATTTTTCGTCCTGGTCATTTGTGGTGTGAAATTCGAGATAAAGCCCCTGGCTATGAGCAAACTGACGACCTTTTTCCAACTGGGGACGGTTTTCGCGATTCTTGGCAAACCTATTCTGGAGTTGCCGTCGTGGATGTACACGACCCTGTTTTTCACAACGGCGGGGTTTTCGTTTTTGAGCTGGGCGCAGTACCTTTTTCGCGGACTGGCGCTCCTCAAGCGGCGTCGGATAGGCCGGCCGGCCGGCGCCCCGGTGGAAACTCCGGATGAGACTCCGGTCGCTTGATGTTTTTCTTGACATAATAGGGGCAGGTCGTTATAGATCAAGAGTTTAGTAGGCACGTAGCTCAGTGGGAGAGCGCTACCTTGACGCGGTAGAAGCCGGCGGTTCGAAACCGCCCGTGCCTACCAGACGCTGGACCGAGATGTTTTTCGCAATGTGAGATTCGTCTAATAAATTGGCTGGTTGCCTAATTGGACCCGGATCACGACAGGAAGATAAATCTTCGGTACTGATGGATGAGATTCCATCAAAGGCATCTTTCCAAAAACGGTGGGGGGTGCCTTTTTTGTTACGGGCCCAAGTGCTCGAAGAACCTGTTGCCGGCCGTACGGGAAAGGATTATGTCGAAAGAAATTGAGATTGCTCTTCCTGATGGGTCAAAACAGAGCGTTCCTCAGGGGACTGTCGTTTCGGAGGTTTTGGGCAAGTCGGAGCACTCACGTGTCCGCTATGTTGCTGCAAAGCTGAACGGCCAACTTGTGGACCTGTCCCGCAGGATCGAGCATGATGCGGTACTGGAGGGAATCGAGGCAGATGCGCCGGCGGCGCTCGAAATTCTTAGACACAGCGCCGCGCACGTCATGGCCCAGGCGGTAAAATCGATTTTTCCGGAGGCGCGTATCGCCATCGGTCCGGCGATCGAAAACGGCTTTTACTACGATTTCGACGTTGACAGGCCGTTCACGCGAGAGGACCTGGAAAAAGTCGAAGCAAAGATGAGGGAGATCGTTTCGCAAAAGCTTCCCTTCACCAGGAGGGATTTGCCACGCGAAGAGGCGATTGGTTTGTTCGAGGGAATGGGTGAGAAGTATAAGGTCGAGCTCCTGGAGGGGTTCGCGGACCCGGTCGTATCGGTTTATCGGCAGGGTGATTTCGTCGACCTCTGCCGCGGCCCTCATATTCCCGATTCGGGTTTTTTGAGGGCTTTTAAGCTCATAAGCGTTGCAGGTGCTTACTGGCGTGGAGATGAGCGCAACCCGATGCTGCAGCGCATCTATGGGACGGCCTTCCTGGATGTCGAGTCGCTGAAAAAATATCTCGCGTTTCTGGAGGAGGCCCAAAAGCGGGATCACCGGCGGCTGGGCAAGGAACTCGATCTGTTCAGTTTCTCGGACGAAGTCGGCGCCGGGATGGTTATTTACCACCCAAAGGGGGCGCTGATCCGCCACATCCTCGAGAACTTCGAAAAACGGGAGCACCTTCGCCGCGGCTATCAGATCGTGATCGGGCCGACGCTGCTTAAGACCGAATTGTGGAAAAGGTCCGGCCATTTCGAGCATTACCGCGAGAATATGTATTTCACGGAGATCGACGAACAGTCCTACGGCGTAAAGCCGATGAACTGTCTGTCGCACATGCTTATATATAAGTCCAAAATCCGCAGCTACCGCGATTTGCCTCTTCGTTACTTCGAGCTTGGGACCGTGCACCGGCATGAAAAATCAGGCGTGTTGCACGGCTTGCTGCGGGTCCGGCAGTTCACCCAGGACGACGCTCATATTCTGTGCACGCCCGGCCAGTTGAACGATGAAATTAAAAGCATTATTGAATTCGTTATAGAAGTAATGGGAATTTTCGGATTCGACTTTGAAATGGAAATCAGCACGAGGCCGGAAAAATCAATCGGCACCGACGAAGACTGGGAACGGGCGACGGGCGCACTTATGAAAGCGCTCGATGAAATGGGATTCCCCTACCAGATTTGTGATGGAGAGGGTGCTTTTTACGGGCCGAAAATCGACGTTAAGCTGAAAGATGCCCTCGACCGGCGCTGGCAGTGTGCAACCATTCAATGTGATTTCACATTGCCCGAACGATTCGATCTGACTTACGTGGGAGCTGACGGGGCGAGGCACCGGCCGGTCATGGTGCACCGCGTGATCCTTGGCGCTATCGAACGCTTTCTGGGGGTGCTCATAGAGCATTATGCCGGGGCTTTCCCGGTCTGGCTTGCGCCCCTGCAGGCGATGGTCGTTACGGTTACCGACGCTCAGATCGATTTTGCCGTGGAAATCTGCCGGAAACTCCAGAGCAGGGGCGTTCGCGTCGAAGTCGATATGAGAAGCGAAAAGCTTGGCTATAAGATTCGTGAAGCCCAGATGCAAAAAGTGCCTTACATGCTAGTTATCGGTAACAAGGAGGTCGAACAGGGGGCGATTGCGCCGCGCAAACGGGATGGAACGCAACTGGGCCTAATGAGCCCGGAGCAATTTGCCGAATTAGTGGAAAAGGAGTGTTTCGAGTCCAGCAAGGGGCGCGTGGGTTTGGACATAGTTTAGATTGACCCGGTGTCAATTTATATTAAGGTGGGAATAGACTCTATCAGAAGGAGAAACGACTCTGGAGAAACAGACAAACGTGAACGAAAAGATTCGAGCGCCGGAAGTCAGGGTGATCGGGCACGACGGCCAGCAACTGGGCATCATCCCCATCAGAAAAGCATTGGAACTGGCCGCAATGGAGCATCTGGACCTGGTTGAAGTGGCGCCGAACGCCGCTCCTCCGGTTTGCAAAGTGATGGATTACGGGAAATTCAAGTACCAGCAGAACAAGCGTTCCCAGGAAGCCAGGAAGAAACAGACCGTAATCCAGGTAAAAGAGGTAAAGATTCGCCCGAAAACGGACGAGCACGATCTTCAGGTAAAAATTCGCCACATAAAGCGTTTCCTTGCGCAAAAGGATAAAGCGAAAGTTACGATACTTTTCCGCGGCAGGGAGATCGCTTACGCCGATCAGGGGATGAAAGTGCTCGAACGGATAAGGGAAGAACTCAAAGATGAGATCCTGATTGAACAGCAACCTAAAATGGAAGGCCGTAACCTGATAATGATCGTAGCTCCGAGATCCTGAAAAATTCATCAAATCCACCTTAATTTGTTGACTCTTGATCGACTCCTAAATAAACTGTTGTTTTTGTGCCTTGAGGCTTTCGGCCAAAATATGGCTTTTTGCCCGGTTTGGTGGAAATGCCGCAAAATCCGGACAGAGCAAAATCCCCTTGCCCACAAGAGATCCGGTGGTCTTGCGGTCGCCTTCAGGTGGAGGGCGGGCTCTACGTTCGGACCGTTGAAAGGATCGGAATCGGGGGCCCCGGTTTTTCGCCCGGAGTTTCCGGATGATGGATCTATTTTTCTGTTCGGACCGGCGGCTGTACTGCCGGTCTTCGAGTCGATGGAGGATGTCCGTAATGCCCAAAATGAAAACCAATCGCGCCGCCGCCAAACGATTCAACATAACCGGCTCCGGCAAGATCGTCAGGGCGAAGGCGTTCAAGAGCCATATCCTGACCAAGAAAAGCCCGAAAAGAAAACGCGCTCTTCGCAGGGACACCGTGGTCAATGCCATAAACGTGAGGTCGCTCAGGCGGATGATGCCTTATCTGTAAACCAGTCGTCGGTATTTAGCAGCTCGCGGGCACAGAGACTGATGTCCGGCGCGATAGCAGGTCATAACACAGGAGTTTTCGATGCCTAGAGTCAAGAAGGCGGTGAAGTCGCGTGAGAGGCGCAAGAAGATCCTCTCTGCGGCAAAGGGATATCGAGGGGGGCGCGGCACTTTGCTTCGCACTGCGAAGGAAACCGTCGAACGCGCCTTAAAGTTTGCATACCGTGACAGAAAGCAGAAAAAGCGCGATTTCAGAAGTTTGTGGATCATGCGCATCAATGCGGCGGCGCGGCAGTTTGAGCTTAGCTATTCCAAATTTATGTGCGGCTTGAAGAAGGCCAATATAACGCTCGACAGGAAGGCCCTGGCAAACCTTGCGAATACAAACCCGGAAGCGTTCGCCGAGTTGGCCCGGATCGCGAAAGAAGCTGCATAGGAATGAAAGAGGCTGTTGATAATCTTACCGAGAAGGCCTCCCGAATCCTTTCCGGGACGCAGGAAGACACGAAGGCCCTCGATCAGGCCCGGGTTCGTTTTCTGGGAAGAAAAGGAGAGCTGGCTCAGCTTTTCAAGGAACTGGCGAAGGTCCCGGAGGAGGAACGCCGGGAAGCCGGCAGGTTGTTGAATGAAGCAAAGTCTCGTCTGGAGGAGATTTTCGAACAGGCGGCTCAGAGGAACCGCGATTTGGAAGCCGCCAGGCGTGAATTGATCGACGTAACGGTCCCCGGCAGGATGCCGATCACTGGTCGCCTGCATCCGATCACCCAGACGGCGATGGAAGTCTGCCGCATATTCAACTGGCTCGGGTTCGAGGCGGTAGAGGGGCCCGAGATCGAGCTCGACTACTACAATTTCGAAGCCCTTAACCTCCCCAAGGACCATCCGGCCAGGGACATGCAGGACACTTTCTACATTTCGGAAGACGTTGTGCTGCGAACGCACACCTCGCCGCTCCAGGTCCGGGTAATGGAGAAGAGGAAGCCGCCGGTCCAGGTAATAGCCTTCGGCAGGACCTATCGCCGTGATTCGGACGTTACGCACACACCGATGTTTCACCAGGTGGAAGGTCTGATGGTGGGCAAGGACATATCGTTCGGAGATTTAAAGGGCATCCTCTCCTCTTTTGTTCACCAGATGTTTGGCCCCGAGGTCGCGCTTCGTTTCCGGCCCAGTTTTTTCCCTTTCACCGAACCGAGCGCCGAGGTGGACATCGAGTGCGTAATGTGCCGGGGAAAGGGCTGCCGTGTGTGCAAGGGCACCGGGTGGCTGGAGATTTTGGGGTCGGGAATGGTTGACCCGGAGGTCTACAAGCACGTTGGCTATGATCCGGAGGAAGTGACCGGTTTTGCTTTCGGTCTTGGAATTGAGCGCATAGCCATGCTGAAATTCGGCATAGACGACCTGCGGCTGTTTTTTGAAAACGACCTGCGTTTTCTTGGGCAGTTTTAGGGCGTCCGGTACGTTCCAACGGGGACCCCATATTAAGAGTCGAATTCGCTCCGATGCAAGTGATTCGCATTGGCCGGGCAGAGGCCGAATAGGAGGTCCGCTGACGATCACGGCGGACTGAAATGATGAATATTTCAGATTCCCACTTCTGTCCCCCTTTCATGGCGGCCGGGGCGTGGGAATTACTTTTTAGGGATGCGAGAATCTCTTGGCGGCTTATGGCCGATTACAGGAATGATCGATGTTGATAAGTTTGAAGTGGCTTTCGGACTATGTTGACTGTCCGCTCTCCCCGGAGCGGATAGCAGACGGCCTGACCATGGCCGGTTTAGAGGTTGACTCGCTGTCATTGCGCTATCCTCAACTGCGGAACGTCCAAACCGCGAGGATCGAAGCAGTCGAGCCGCACCCGAATGCCGATCGGCTAAAGATTTGCATGGTCTTGTGCGAGGGCGGTCCACTCAGAATTGTCTGTGGGGCTCCGAATGCGCGCGCCGGTGAAATCGCCCCTCTCGCTCTTGCGGGGGCCGAACTTCCGGGTGGTACTGTCCGGGATGTCAAGGTGCGCGGCGAGCTGTCCAGGGGAATGCTCTGCTCGCAAAAAGAGCTTGGATTGAGCCAGGATCACAGTGGAATCTGGCTTCTTCCTCCCGATACGCCGGTAGGGGTACCTCTTGACGAGGCGCTCGGAATACGGGAGTTCCTGATGGAGATTTCGATAACCCCCAACCGCGGGGACTGCCTGTCTGTAATCGGCATAGCCAGAGAAGTGGCCGCGCTTTGTAAGACGTCCGTAAAGTACCCTGCCGCCGCCGTCGACGAAACCGGTGTTCCCATCGAGACCCTGACGTCCGTGACGATAGACGATCCGGAGGGTTGCCCGCGTTATTCGGCCAGGGTCATCCAGGGCGTAAAGATAGGTCCTTCCCCGGACTGGCTGAGGGATAGGGTGGAGGCGCTCGGCGTTCGGTCGATCAGCAACATTGTCGATGTTACGAACTACGTCATGATGGAGTTTGGGCAGCCGCTTCATGCTTTCGATTTCGACCGGCTGCGCAAGCGCCGCATAGTGGTCAGAAAAGCGGCGGCCGGTGAGCGGTTTACGACGCTTGACGGCGCCGAGCGTGAATTGCCTGAAAACACCGTGATGATTTGCGACGGTGTCGGTCCGGTTGCGATAGGCGGCATTATGGGCGGTCTCAACTCCGAAATAGGGCCGGATACCAGGAACGTGCTTATTGAAAGCGCTTACTTCGATCCACTCTCGATTCGAAGGAGCAGCAGGAAGCTGGGACTCAAAACCGAGTCGAGCTACCGGTTCGAGCGCGGCATTGACCCGGAAGGCGTGCCCGGGGCCCTGGACCGCGCGGCGGGGCTTATGCTCGAGGTAGGGGGGGGCGCGGCCGCGGCGGGCAAAATAGACGTATATCCAAAACCTATCAAGGCTCCGGAAATTGTCTTGAGGGTTGGCAGGACCAACAGGTTCCTCGGGACCGGGCTGTCCGCCTCCGGGATGCGAAATATTCTGGAGAGCATCGAGATGAAAGTCGAGGAGCTTGACCCGGATCGACTCCGGGTCACCGCGCCCGGGTTCAGGGGAGACATTACAAGAGAGATCGACCTGTGCGAGGAAGTCGCAAGACTCTCCGGTTATGATGGGATTCCGGTTACCAGCCCTGTGGCCGCGGTTCAGGCGGCTGTTTTCGATCCTCACCAGAGGGCGCGCAGGGATGTGAGAGATCTGCTCGTCGGAACGGGCTTTTTCGAGGTTATCAATTATTCTTTTATCTCCGATGAATCTATTCGGAAGCTCGGCTATTCGCAGGCCGATCCGCAGACGGCCCCGGTCCGAATCAGGAATCCCCTGAGCGACGAACAGGCGGTGATGAGAACGACCCTGTTGCCCGGGTTGCTTCAGAATGCCCGGTATAACTTTGACCATCGGAGCGAAAATTTCAGGATTTTTGAGCTGAGCAAGATTTTCCTGCCGAAAAACGACGAGCTACTGGCCGATGAGCCTCACCACCTCGCCGGAGTGCTCGCGGGCAAGCGGGTTCAGCAGGAGCTTTACAGCGGGGACGAGTTGGACTTTACAGACGTCAAGGGAGTAGTCGAAGCCGTTTTCCGGTTCTTGAGGATCGAGGATGCGAGGTTCCGGGCGCAATTGTCGCCACCTTGGCTCGACCCCAGTGTGTCGGCCTCGGTATTCTCCGGAGAAGAGTTGGTCGGGGAACTCGGCAGGGTTCATTCCCGGGTCCGGGAAGCATTTGATCTGAAGCGGCCGCTGTTTGCTTTCCGGCTCGACTTTGACAGGCTCTTTACCTTGAGGGGGCCGACCCCGGTCTATAGAGCGCTTCCCAAATTCCCGCCCGTCGAGCGTGATATGGCGCTCATTGCGGACGGGAAGATGCCGGTGGAAGGGCCCCTTGATTTTATTCGCTCGCTTAATGAACCTCTGGTGGAAAGTGTGGAGATTTTTGATATATTCAGAAGCGATCAACTCGGGACCGATAAGAAGAGCATAGGTTATCGTATAACCTGCCGCGCCCCTGACCGGAGCCTGACCGACGCTGAGGTGAATGAGCTCCACGCTAAATTGATTAAAAAGGTGACGGCTAGATTTGCAGTTTCGCTGAGGTAAGAAAAAGCCGTGAGCGAACAGGAAATCCAAAAAGACAGTTCAGTTGACAGGAAAAAACCCTGCGAGGTCACTTTCGTGACAGCCGAAACGACCTATAAGGGGACCTCCCTGCATTTCAATGAGAGAGGGATGCTGGTGTTTTGTAAAAACCCTCCTCCATTAAATGCGAGGGGAAAAACAACCCTCAGGTTTCCCGGCTTCAAACAGACAGTCGAGCTCAGCGGAGAAGTGGTCTGGACCAATATTTACGGTCCGGGAGATTCTCTTTCGCCTAAAGGAATGGCGATAAAATTCATGACTATCGAAAAGGACCACGAAAGGCTGCTAACCGAGTTTGCGGAGCAGTATGAATCTTTGGGCAGCATTTATTCCTGTTATTATACGTAGAGCGGGCAGTAGCGAAGAGAAAAAGTCGAAGCGGCAGGGGTGAACAGCGTATCGCTCCCGGACATGTCTTTTTCCCGGATCGGACCCTTCGATCCGGGAAATTCCGTTTTGAAGGCTTCCAGCCGCAAATCCAACACGACTGGCAGACCCTGCGCGTCGGGCGCCTTCCGACGCTTTGCGACGTGTATCATCGAGGGGTGTTCGATCGATATTCTATCTTTTTTCTGTGTTGTACATGAGTCTGTCATACGAGAGGAAGATTTTTGGGGTTTATCGAAACGGCCCTTGTCGCCGTGGGTATCGGCTGCGACGCTTTTACGGTTGGTCTGGGCGTAGGCGCCAGGTTTTGCAATCAGAGGCAGATATTCAGGCTCTCCTTTCACTTTGGCATCTTTCAGTTTATTATGCCGATCCTGGGATGGCTTCTCAGCCGGCGGCTGCCCGGTACAGTAATGGTTTGGGCGCCGTGGATCGCTTTTGCGCTCCTTTTTGCAATCGGGGCGAAGATGATCTTTGAGGGCATTTTGGGCAAGAAAGCCGATCCGGCGCACTGCAGCGATCCGACCCGCGGGTTGAGCCTTTTCATTCTATCGGTGGCGGCAAGCCTGGACGCCCTCGGGGTCGGCTTCAGCATGGGGATCTTGAACCGGGACTTGATCGTTCCGGCGATATGGTTCGGTGTAACGGCGGGAGCAATGACCTGGGTATCGATGAAACTGGGCAACCGGCTTTCAACAAAGTTCGGCCGTTGGGTCGAAGTAGCCGGGGGATTGATTCTGATGGCGATAGCCGTCGATTTCGTTTTGTAAGACGGATGAAAAGAATGGCAAAAAGACTGGAAACGGCTTTGAAAGACCACCTTTTCGATCCGGAAGGTGCGAGTCTTTGCAGGAGAGTCCGGGACTACTTCGGCTGGCAAGTGGGAGAAGCGCGCGTAATAAGCATACTGACCCTGGATGCCGGTCTATCGGACAAAGAACTCGAAGCGGTGCGAACCGAGATTTTCACGAACCCGGTGACCCAGGTGTCCGGATATGGCAGTCTCGCCTCCGGTTTCGACTGGGCGATCTGGGTGGGATACAGGCCGGGGGTCCGCGATACCGCCGGCAGCGTCGCCATAGAGGCCATAGGCGATTATCTTGGAAAAGCGCTGCCCGCGGATGCCGCCGCTTACACCTCCAGGCTCTTCGTACTCAAAAACGCGCCTCTTTCGCGAAGCCAGGCCGAAACCATAGCGCGTGAGCTTCTTGCAAACGAGATCATCCAGCAATGGCGCGTATATTCCGGCGCCGAGTGGAACGAAAACGAGGGGACGGGCGTAATCGTGCCGAAGGTGCTTATGGCCCACACCCCTTCTTTTTCCGAGATTCCGATCGAAAGCGACGAGCAACTCGCCGGGTTGAGCGATGAGAGAAACCTGGCGCTCAACCGCAACGATATCCCCGTTATCAGGAACTATTTCCTCAGGCCGCAAGTGCTGGAAGCCCGGGGAAAATTCGGTCTTCGCGGCCCGACGGACGTCGAGCTGGAAATGATCTCCCAAGCCAGAAGCGATCATTGCAATCACAACACTTTTCGTGGAAAGTTCCGCTACCGTGACCTGCTCACCGGCGAAGAATTAACTGTGAGCAATCTTTTCAAGACCTGTATCGAAGCCCCCACGCTCCGGATTCAGGAGCAGAAGGACTGGGTCGTCTCCGTTCTGTGGGACAACGCAGGGGTCGCCCGATTCAACGGGGACTTCAACTACTCGGTCACGGGCGAGACCCATAATAGCCCATCCAACATGGAGGCCTATGGGGGCGCGCTCACCGGAATTGTCGGGATTTACCGCGACATAATGGGTACCGGCAAGGGATCGCGCCTCGTTGCCGGTCTTTACGGCTTTTGCGTCGGCCCCCGCGACTACAGGGGACCGCTCAAGCCGCACCTTCATCCCAGGCGGCTGCTCGACGGAATAGTCGAGGGAGTGAAGGACGGAGGCAACAAGCACGGAGTTCCCACGCCGTTCGGGAACCTTTTTTTCCACCCCTCATATCTTGGAAAATGCCTGGTTTTCGTGGCGTGCCTGGGAATTATGCCGCGTGAGATCGCCGGGAAGCCGGTCGAACTTAAGCGGCCCTCGCCCGGCGATCTCATCATCATGTGCGGAGGACGCGTGGGCAAAGACGGAATTCACGGGGTTACCGCCTCAAGCGAGAGCTACAGCGCGAACACTCCGGTCGGCCACGTCCAGATAGGCGACCCTTATATGCAGAAGAAGATGCACGATTTTCTTCTCGAAGCACGTGATGAAGACCTGATCACGTTCATTACAGATAATGGCGGCGGCGGCCTTTCCTCTTCCGTCGGCGAATCGGCCATGTTGGCGGGCGGCGCCCGGGTCGATGTGGACAGGGTGCCCCTTAAGTATGAAAGTCTCGATGTGTGGGAGATATGGGTATCGGAGTCCCAGGAGCGCATGACTGTGGCAATTCGGCCCGAGGCCCTGAACAGATTCATGGAGCTTTCGCGAAAACACGAAGTCGAGAGCACTGTGATCGGCCATTACGAGAATACGGGAAAGCTGCGCCTGATCTATGGAGGAAAGACCTGCGCATACCTGGACCTGAGCCTTTTTTCAGAAGATTTTCCCCAGTGGAATTTCGACGCCGAATGGTTGGCGCCTCACTCGCGCGGGCTCGTCGAACCGGCGCTGACCGAACCGGCCGATTACGGCTCCGTCCTGCATGCCATGCTTGCAACTCCGAATTTGAGCAGCAGGGAATGGATACAGAGGCAGTACGATCACGAAGTTCAGGGCGGCAGCTCGATCAAATTTATGGCGGGCAGGGACCGCGACGTGCCAAACGATGCCGCGGTAATCCGGCCCATCCTTGGCTCGAACACCGGTCTTGCGGTTGCGCAGACCCTTTTGCCCACCTACTCCGAAATAGATACCTACCACATGGTGGCGGCGACAATAGATGAGGCGGTGAGGCGCATCCTTGCGGTCGGCGGCAGGCTCGACCAGATCGGAGGCGTCGATAACTTCTGCTGGCCGAGCATTCAGTACGATCCGGTTCAAAACCCGGACGGTCGCTACAAAGCTGCGCAGCTCGTGCGCGCAAACCTGGCGCTTCGGGATCTTTGCCTTGCTTACGGTATTCCGCTTCTTTCCGGCAAGGACAGCATGTATGTGGATGGATATCTCGCTGGCGCGTTCGGTGAACGGCATAAGATCAGCGGGCTTCCCACCATGCAGTTTACCGCGACCGGGATCGTTGACGACGTGCTGAAGTCACAGACACTGGAGGCAAAATTTTTTGGCGATTTGGTCTATGTGCTTGGGATCACGCACAACGAGCTGGGCGGCTCAGCGTATTACGACCTTTTCGGCTATTCCGGGTTGAACGTGCCGAAAGTGGAAGGTTTTGCCGAACCAAACCACCTGGAGCCGGGAAGATTCGGCTCCATACTGAATCTCTATAAGGCGGTCGAGAAAGCAATTTCCTCGGGGGTCTTCGCATCATGCCACGGAATATACCGGGGCGGGTTGGGAGTCCACGCCGCAATGGTCGCTATCGGCGGCCAATGCGGATTGACAATCGACCTGGCAAAAGCTCCAGGCGCCGGCAATGATGGTATTCGGGACGACCGGTTTCTTTTCAGCGAATCATGCGGGCGGTTCCTGGTGACCGTGCCCACAAAGAGCCAAGAGGAATTTGAGAGCATCTTCGATGGGCTTCCATACGGAATGGTGGGCGAGGTGACCGAAAATCCCGAACTGGTAATCAAAAGCGGATCGGACAAAGAGCTGCTGAGAGAAAATGTCTTCTCGCTGCGCCGGTCCTGGACCGGAAACAGTTGAAATTGCGGTTTACGCCTGAGAGCGGGGGGAGCTCCGACCATAAGCGCTTAATTTAGTTAACGCCTCATGCCGGATGCCATCCTCGGCGGAGAACGTCATCCAATACTGTTTAAAATTCTGGAAAGGCAGCCTGGCAGATGGGAAATCCGCTGGTTGGAATCATAATGGGAAGCAAATCGGACATCTCGGTCATGGGGGAAGCTGTCCGGGTCCTGGAAAAATTCGAAATACCATGTGAAATCAAGGTCCTATCGGCTCACAGAACGCCCGATGAGGCTGCCGAATACGCAAAGGCTCTGGCAGGCCGGGGCATCAAGGTGCTTATAGCCGGGGCCGGCTGGGCCGCGCATCTTGCGGGCGTTGCCGCAGCCCAGACGATAATACCCGTGATCGGCGTCCCTATCGATTCATCTCCGCTCAACGGGATGGACTCGCTTCTTTCAACGGTTCAGATGCCTCCGGGGGTCCCCGTCGCCACAATGGCGATAGGGAAAGGAGGTGCTTACAATGCGGCGGTTTTCGCCGTCCGGATTCTATCTCTCCTCGATTCCGACCTCGCCCTGCGATACGCTTCTTTCATAAAGAAGATGGCCGAAGACGTGACATTGCTAAACAACAGGTAATTCCAATAAGGGGTGGGGCCTTGCGTGCACCGGCCGGTGTGAAGAAAAGACTTTGAACCCCGGATGGCGCGGATGATCACGGATAATCACGGATAAAATACTTCATGAGGAATTGGGCGAGTCCTGAACACTCTGGAGCCGGGTCTGAAGAAAAGACTTTGAACCACGGATGGCATGGATGATCACGGATAAAATACTTCATGAGGAATTGAGCGAATCTATCATCGGGGCGGCCATGCGGGTCCTGAACACTCTGAAGCCCGGTCTAAGTGAGAAGGCCTATGAAAATGCTCTCGCCATCGAGTTAACGAAGCGCGGCCACAAGATACAACAACAGCGGCGGTTTGAGATACGCTACGAGGGCATCCTTGTGGACACTCTTGTCCCGGATATCATCGTTGACGAGACTGTGATCGCCGACTCAAAGGTCGTTTCCGCATTCACCGATACCCATGTTGCACAGATGATTGGATATCTGGCAATTACGGACTTACAACTGGCGCCTCTACTCAACTTCAAGCACAGAGATCTGCGCTGGAAGCGTGTGGTGCGCTGAGGAGGACAAGGGCCCAATCCGTGATATCCGTGAGATCCGTGGTTTCCAGCATTTCCCAATTTATGATTGGATATGGCAATTACGGACTTGCAACTGGCGCTTCTACTCAACTTCAAGCACAGAGATCTGCGCTGGAAGCGTGTGGTGCGCTGAGGAGGACAAGGGCCCAATCCGTGATATCCGCGAGATCAGTGGTTTTCAGCATTTTCGGAAGGCGGCCGCTAAGCGGGCAGTCTTCTCCAAAGTTCAAGCGGGTGAATCATATACCGGAATTCCGAGACTCTTAGCTTTTTCGAATGCCCGCCTGATGACCTGTTCAGTTCCCCTGGTAACAGCATAACGGCTGAGGTCCTCGATGGCGACGAATCGGCACTCGTCCGCATCGGTCGCGGCTACGGGGTTCCCGCCGAGCGCCTCGCAGAGAAAATCCAGAAGGATGTAGTGGTATTCGATTCTGCCGTCTTCATCGTATATGATGCGGTCGAGCGCGGCCACGAGGTCGATCACTTTGACTTCGAGTCCGACCTCTTCCATTACCTCCCGGCGAATCGATTGATCGAGGTTCTCACCCAGTTCGACGAGCCCTCCCGGAACCGACCACTCGCCCCGGGATGGCGCCTGGCCTCTTTTTACCAACAGGACTTCCGCTCCGCGAAATATGATTGCCCCCACGCCCGTCAGGGGCTGTTCAGGATAACGTCTGTTCATGGCAGTGTGCCCGGTTCTAGGTCCCTGTTTCCGATTGTTAAGTTCCAAGACTCAAGATTTGCAACTCGAAGCTCATGACGATTGGCCTTGACGAAAATCGAGGGCATGATATTTTTAACCCCCAAGGCGAAACGGCTATTTCATCAATGACGCAAAACAATGCTTAATGGGCGCGGGCAGGGGCAACCCCGTGCCGGACCTGAGTTCTATTCATAGAAGCCTTTGTCAGTCCATCAGGTACAATCCTTTCGAAACCAGTTTGTCCCAAAGCAAATTCTCGGAGAGTACTAGATGAGGTTCCCGGCAGTATTATTTCTGGCATTTTATTTCATTTTTCAACTTGTTTCCGCGGTCATGGCTGAGGAACAGGCGCCGGCAAATGCCGAGGGGAACCAAAAGCTCGAACTGAAACAGGCCACAATGAGCGAGCGCGTCGAGAACCTCACTCCGGTTCACCCCGGCCTGGTTTTTCCCGTATCATCCGGCCAGGTATGCTGTTTCACCTCTTTCGAACCCGTGCCGCAGCATACGGTCATTTATCACAGATGGTTTCACCGCGATGAGTTGAGCACTCAGACCCGACTGCGTCTTTACCCTCCGAAATGGTCCACCTACAGCGTAATTCAGCTTCGCGAAACCGACAAGGGACCATGGCGGGTTGAAATAATAGACCAGAACGGGCACATTTTCGATACACTTAGATTCAGTATAACGGAGTGAGACCGTTTTTTTAGCATGAGCCGCTTTCTTGCATTCATATATTCAATTCGTTGGCAGGATATAGTCGATATATTCATAAACAGCTATATCCTTCTGCGGGTGTACGTGCTTTTTCACGGAACCAACGCCTTTCGCGTCCTGGTCGGTATGACCCTGCTGTGGTTGGCCCAGGAAGTGGCGGCCAGCCTCGGGCTGATACTCACCAGTTGGGCCGTGCGCGGCATCACGGCGGTCGCGGCTATTATCATTATCGTGGTGTTCCGCAACGAGATCCGCTCCGCGCTCCAAGTGCGCAACATCAAGGCATTTCTCTGGGGATTTCCCGGAAAAGAACAGCACACCCCGATCGACCTCATAGCCGATACCGTTTTTCAGTTGGCCAGAAGACGGATGGGGGCGCTCCTTGTGTTTCCCGGAAACCAGGATCTCGGCGAGATGATCCATGGAGGAATACCCTGGAACGGTGAGGTCTCAAACGAGATGCTGCTGAGCATCTTCTGGCCGAACAGCCCGGCCCATGACGGGGCAGCCATCATCATAGGCGGGCGTGTCACCGAAGTCGGGGTCCTCCTTCCGCTTACACACAGGCAGGACCTTCCCTCTTATTACGGGACCAGGCACAGGGCCGCTGCAGGTCTTGCGGAAGTGTCCGATGCGCTGATTATCGTGGTGTCCGAGGAACGTGGCAGCGTGAACGTGGCCCAGGACCGCACTCTCACGCCGATGACGGACAGTGCGATACTTTCCTACACATTAAGAAAACACCTGAAAATGTCACAAGTCACCCCCGCAAGCTTGCGGGAACGTGAAAGGCTCAAGTTTGCGGCGGCTTGCGTTATTTCCGTTCTAATAATGACCGGGGTCTGGTTCGGCTTCACCCGCAGCCAGGACACCATCATAGCCCTGAACGTGCCTATCGAATACGTCAACAGGCCGGCAAATTACGATATTCTGGATACCTCCGTCGATGAAGCGCGGCTTCAACTGCTGGGGTCGAGCGCTCTCATAAAGTCGCTCGGGCAGGGGCAGGTGGGGGTTCGAGTCGACCTGAGCAAAGCGGCAGAGGGCCGGAATACCTTCACTATTACACAGGATGACATCGTTCTGCCCCCCGGCGTCTCCCTCAACAAAATTCAACCGACCGCAATAGACGTGACCCTGGATGTGCCGGCCACCAGGGAGCTTCCCATCCAGGCGGATTGGATCGGGCGCTTGCCTGAAAACGTAGCTTTAATGGACGTGAGGGTCGTGCCGGAAACGGTCAAGGTGGTTGGCGGAAGTAAAACTCTCGAGAAGGTCAATACTATTTACACGGCGCCTCTGAAGCTTGACAATCTTTCAAAATCGGGGTTCATCACTTCGCAGATCGTCCTGTCGCCGCCGTCGCTGAAGTTGGCGTCCTCCTACTCGGAACGTGTAACGGTGTACTATCGCCTGGAAGAAAAAAACCAGCAGGAGAAAAAATAGGACAACCTGTGGTTTGAAAGAAATAGGACCCCTGGAAAGTCCCGGACAGGATTAATTCCCGCCGTTTTCCTCTCGCTTGTGTTTATCCAGGAAAATGTTCAGGGCGGATTCCGAAAACCGCATGAATCCGTCGAAAAATTCCTGTGAATATTCTCTTACAAATCCTTCCCCTTGCGGGCTGATTGCCGTGTATAAGTACTCGATCTCGGCATCCGTATTTCCGGATTTATCTTCCGCCAGCCGGATGCTTATCCTGGCGACGGTCATGCCGGGTGTAACTTTGAGTATTTCGAGCACGTAGCGCAGTGGATCGAATTGGGTGATCACCCAGTACGATTCGGGATTTTCTTCACCAGTCGTAAAAACACAGTCTTCTTCGGCAACTCCGGAAAATGAGTAGACGGCGAGAGGGTCCCACCCCTCGGCCCATTCTCTTTCACGGACCGGGCACAGCAGTGGAAAAACATCCGCCGGCTTTCCCCGCAGTTTCTGGGTAAAGCTTCTTTTGACCCGAACGGGATCTATGATCTGCATTCGCTTTCACTCCGACGTTTTTTTAGAGTGCATGAGAAATGGGAAAATGGAATCAATTGCACGGATATTGTATTCTAACAATGCGATCTCAAGCAAATTTTTTACTGGGCATGTGGTCTTGAAATGTCAAAAGTTCCGCTTTTCCTGCTGATCAACCCGTGGATCGCCGATTTCGCGGCCTATGACCTCTGGACAAAGCCGATGGGGCTGCTTGTGCTCGCAGCCCTCCTGAGGGAGGGCGGATGCGGAGTGGAGTTGATCGACTGCCTGGATCGGCATGACCCGTTTACAGACGCTCATCCGGACATCCTGCCGGGAAAGGACAAAAAATTCGGGACCGGCAAGTACCCAAGGATGCGCATTCCAAAGCCGGAGCCTTACTCGGATTTCCCGCGATATTTTTACCGCCACGGTATACATCCGGAGAGTTTTCGCCGGAAGCTTTTGGAAATCGGAAAGCCCGACCTGGTCTGGATCACTTCCATCATGACCTATTGGTATCCGGGGGTTGTGGAAACGGTCCGAATGGTGCGCGAAGTTTTTCCGGGCGTACCGGTCTGGCTTGGCGGCATATATCCAAGGCTGTGTAAAGACCATGCCGAAAGGCAAATCGGCGCCGACCGGGTCATTACGGACAGTATATCCGGTCTGCCGAAAATGATACTTGAAACGACGGGCTTTCAACTAGGAAACGCCGGTGCATGGGGCGACCTCAGGTCGTGGCCCTTCCCGGCTCTCGATCTGCTCAAATTTCAACACGGTTACGCCCCGGTTCTCACGGGAACCGGTTGCCCGTACCGATGTCCTTTTTGCGCCTCCTCGACACTTCAGCCGCGACGGGAAAGATTCGGGGCCGAGCGCATCTATAATGAAATCGCAAGGGACCATTATGATCTTGGGATAACCGATTTGGCCTTCTACGACGACGCGCTGCTGCTCGATGCCGAATACACGCTAAGACCTGCGCTGGAAAGAATTGCAAAGGCGGGTCCCGCAGTCCGTTTCCATGTCCCGAACGCACTTCACATCCGGGCGCTTTCCAGGGACTGGTGCGGCCTGCTTCATGCCGCCGGGTTCAGGACGATTCGGCTCGGCCTGGAAACCACGGCGGACGATAAAAGCAGGAAATGGGGCGGCAAGGTCAATACGGAGATGTATCTAAGGGCGGTGGAGGACCTTTTCGACGCCGGCTTCTCGAAAGGCGACATAGGCGTATACCTGTTATGCGGGCTGCCGGGGCAGACCCCCGAAGAAGTCGCCGAGTCAATCGGAATCGTCTTGCGGAGCGGCGCGCGTCCGTATATCTCGGAATACTCGCCCATCCCGGGCACTCCCATGTGGGACGAAGCCGTCGCCATCTCCCCATTCGATATTGGAAGGGAACCGCTCTATCACAACAACACCTTTTTTGCGTGCCGCCGCCCGGGTTTCGAATATGGGGATATGGTTCGCCTCAAGAAAATGGCAAGACCGCAGTAATGTCCCGTTGGACGGATGAAAGCGGAAGGCAACCGTTTCAGGCCGTTTCCGGCCCAAAGGCCACGACGTCGTCGATGCTTTGCGCGCCTGCCAGGAGCATAACGAACCGGTCCACCCCAAAGGCGATTCCGGCGCATGGGCCGAGGTCGTGAAGACTTGCAAGGAAAGCTTCGGGCATGGGATATCTGATGCCTTCAATCTGCTCTTTTCTTGCGATCGCGGCTTCGAATCGAACCTTTTGTTCCTCGGGTTCGGTCAGTTCGCTGAATCCGTTGGCCAGTTCCATGCCGGCCCAGAAAAGCTCGAATCTTTCCGCGACTTCGGGATTTCCGGGTTTTATGCGGGCAAGGGCGGCCTGGCTCCTCGGGTAGTCTTCGAGTATGCATGGGGTAGGGAATCCCAGGTTCGGCTCGACTTTTTGAGCCATGTCCAGGTCGAATCGGTCCTGGTCCGGGTCGGGGCCAGGGTCCCACCCGGCGAATCTTCCGTATGCCTCCTTTACCGTGAAGCGCTCCCACTCGCCCTCATAGTCGAGTTCGACCCCCCTGAAATGAGGGCGGCATAGCGGCGCAACGGCCCTGCACACGCTCCGCGTCAGCTTTTGACAGTCCTGCTGCAAGTCCTTATAATTTGCGCCCAGGCGGTACCATTCGAGGATTGTGAACTCGGGGTGGTGAAATCTGCCTCGCTCGCCGGCCCTGAAGGAACGTGTTATCTGGAATATTTTTTCGAACCCCGCGGCAAGCAACTGCTTCATATGGAGTTCGGGGCTGGTCGCAAGAAAGTGGTCGGAGCCGGCCTGGATCGGCCTGATATGGACCTCGGGGGCGGGGGCGCCGGTGAGAATCGGGGTCTGGACTTCGAGTAGGCCTTCGTTTTCGAAAAAAGCGCGAATCAGCCGAATGACCCGGGATCGAATTTCGAGAAAGCGCCTCCTGCCGGAAAGGAGAACGGTCTCATCCCGTTCCATCAGCTCTTTACTCGCTCCACGTACTGGCCGGTCCTTGTATCAATCCGGACTTTTTCGCCTTCTTCCACGAAAAGGGGAACCTGGATGACATACCCGGTGCTGAGGGTAGCCGGTTTGGTCGACCCGGATGCCGTATCGCCCTTGATGCCCGGATCTGATTTCACGATCTCGAGATCGACGAAATTCGGAAGGGTCAGACCGATCGGCCGGCCCTGGAAAAGAAGTACGTTGACGAGCAGGTTTTCAATGAGAAAGTTGGCGCTTTCCGCGACGGCCGCCGCCGAAATCTCGATCTGTTCGTAGCTCGACATGTTCATGAAATGATAATTTTCGCCGTCGTTGTAAAGGTATTGCATTTCCTGTTCTTCGAGATCGGCTGCGTTGAATTTGTCTCCCGACCGGTATGTACGGTCGAACTGTGAGCCGGAGATCATGTTCTTTAGTCGGCAGCGATACAGGGCCTGACCTTTTCCAGGCTTGGAAAATTCAAAGTCCACGATGAGGTACGGTTCCCCGTCAATTTCGAGTTTGGTGCCCTTTCGCAATTCGCCGGCAGTAAGAACGGCTCCCATTTGGTGGTCCTTTCTCCGTTATTTTGTCTGAAAATTGTAATTCTAATGGCTTTTTAGTTGTGGGGTCAATATACTTTTGAATCGTTTTCACGCCAAACGAAGGGTGCTGCATCCCCGGGGCCCGGATACCCGTTTGGGCTTGACCCGCAAAAAGGCCTCCCGCTGAAGTCTTAACGAGCATGGCGGACATATTCGGCGGTCGGCCTTCCGCGCTTCGCGGAGTACACACTGAGCGGCATGTGCGGACGGAGTGCACGTCTTCAGTGCTGTATATAAAGTCTGTCACACGAGGAGGAAAATATGAGTGAGATTCTTTCGGTTAAGGCAAGAGAAATTCTTGATTCACGCGGGAATCCTACAATCGAGGCTGAAGTGCTCCTGGACAGCGGCTATGTGGGGACCGCTGCGGTTCCTTCGGGCGCTTCCACCGGCTCAAGGGAGGCCCTGGAGCTGCGGGATGGCGACCCGGACCGCTACATGGGCAAGGGCGTTCTTAAAGCCGTAGAGAACGTAAACGAGGAGATCGGGCCGAAGATCATCGGTTTTGAAGCAACCGATCAGGCCGGGATCGACCAGTTTATGATCGAGTTGGACGCCACCGAAAACAAGAAACGTCTCGGGGCGAACGCTATCCTCTCGGTCAGTATGGCAGTGGCGAAGGCCGCCGCGGCCGAATCCGAACTGCCGCTCTACCGATACCTGGGCGGAGTTTCGGCCTTTCTTTTGCCCGTGCCGATGATGAACGTGCTCAACGGAGGTGCTCACGCGGACAATAACCTGGACATCCAGGAGTTTATGATCGTCCCGGTCGGCGCGCCCAGCTTTTCCGAGGCCTTGCGGATGGGGGCGGAGACTTTCCACCACCTGAAAAAGGTGCTCAAGTCCAAGGGCCTGAACACGGCGGTGGGTGATGAAGGCGGGTTTGCTCCGAACCTGCGCTCCAACGAGGAAGCCATGGAAGTGCTCATGCAGGCGATCGAGACCGCCGGATACAGACCGGGCGAAGATATCTTCATCGCGTTCGATTGCGCCGCCAGCGAATTTTACACCGACGGGGTCTATGAGCTAAAAGCCGAGGCAAAGCCGAAGAAAAGCATCGACGAGCTGATTGAATTCTACAGCGGGTGGGTGGATCGATATCCGGTAATCTCAATCGAGGACGGAATGGCCGAAGGCGACTGGAAAGGCTGGAAGGCGCTCACCGACAAGCTCGGGGCAAACCTTCAACTGGTAGGCGACGATATTTTTGTGACCAACACGAATATTCTTTCGAGGGGCATATCGGAGGGAATTGCCAATTCGGTCCTTATAAAGCTGAACCAGATCGGCACCATCACCGAGACCATGCAGGCGGTCAACATGGCGCACCGGGCCGGTTATACGACCGTAATCTCACACCGTTCGGGCGAAACCGAAGATACCACCATAGCCGATCTGGCGGTTGCCGTCGGAAGCGGCCAGATTAAGACAGGGTCGCTTTCCAGGTCGGAGAGGATCGCAAAATACAATCAACTGCTCCGGATCGAAGAGGAGCTGGGTACTTCCGGATGCTACGCGGGCCTGTCCGGATTTCGGCTGGTTCGGGGCTAGTTGCGGAGGTGAAAAGCCGAATGATGCGGTTTGGGGGCTGTCGAACCCAGCTCCATCTCCGCGTCCGATCACGGGTTTCCGTTTTGCGACTTGACTTGATTTGTCATTTCAAGTAGATATTATTTTCTTACCGGCGGCATACCCAAGTGGCAAGGGAGCGGTCTGCAAAACCGTTATACAGCGGTTCAAATCCGCTTGCCGCCTCCAGAAAATTCAAGGGGTTAGCTGATGTTCAGCTAACCCCTTTTCATCTCAGGTGTCCATATAGGTGTCCAAGCAAAAAACTAGATGTTCTACCGACCTTCCTGCAACAGTCGCTCGGACACGTGCGTCGGTAATTCTCATTTTTCAGCGCAACCGAAGCTTGCGAAGTCATCGATTGTTGCCAAGTAGTTAAGGTCATGCTATTTGAAAAATCTGGCAGAAAAGAGCTCCGTTCGCCCACTATGCTCATCATGAAGGCAAGCACATGGAAAATATGACGATTGCTGCTATAAAGACTTCGAATTATAAAAACTTGTATTTTGAACACCCTCTTCGGTTTGATCGCCTAGCCGTCCTCATTGGCCCAAATGGTTCCGGAAAGAGTAACTTTACTGCCATTCTGGAGTTTCTGAAGAACTGTATTGTTGGAACATCCGATGACAGCCAATCTGTTAGTCAATTTGAAAACGCTGCTGCAGTTCTTGGCGGTGCAAGAATGTTGGATAAGACAATTGATTTTCCGGCAAAGATCAACCTTGAGTACTATTTCTCACCTATCCAAGATATTACGAAAGGTCTCAGTCTTGATCTTGACCTTTTCATAGGCTTCAAAGATTCAAAAGTGAGTATATCGCGCGAGACCTTATCAGACTCTCTTCTTATTAAAGCCGATCCATTCTTTTATTATAAGGTTCATGACATACAGACCGGAGATGGCGTAGTATCTATATATACAAAGGGTGGTAGGACCCATTTTGAGACAATTTATAATGTTCCAACTAATGTGCTTGGACTAAATATTATACATCATTTACTAGAAAGTAGTAAGACGTCTCCTGAAAAAACCCCAGCATATAGAGTAAATAGAACATTCATTGAATATGTTAAAAGATGGTATTTTTATAATTCAAACTTTATGAATTTGGACAAGATAAGGAATTCAGAACCCAAAATAGGTCCAAGTGATACATTTATATCACCAAGTGGACATAATCTTGCTCTTGTTATTGAGAATCTAATTCAGACAAATATAGATTTTGAGGAAGATCTGAATGATGCAATGAAGTCAATTATGCCAGTAACACGCAGAATAAGGCCAGTACGTACCGGTCTTATGTCACTCAATTTGGAATGGCACTTTCATGGCGTCTCTGATCCTTTTTATCTTAATGAATTGTCTGATGGTACGGTGAGAATGTTATGTTGGGCGGTTATATTGTTATCCCCTAGTCTCCCCACCTTGCTTGTAATTGATGAACCAGAACTTGGTATACATGTCTCATGGATGCCCGTGCTAGCCGAGTGGATAAAGCGAGCATCGAAGCGGTCCCAAATATTCATATGCACTCACAGTCCTGATTTGCTGGACAATTTCACGGATTGTCCGCAGAATGTGTTTTGTTTTTCATCGACAAATAAAAACCATTTCTCGGCAAAGCCGCTATCGGAAAGCTCGCTCCAAAATAAATTGCAAGAGGGGTGGAAACTTGGAGATCTATATCGGGTCGGTGACCCAAAAGTCGGGGGATGGCTGTGGTAATCTGGCTGTTTGCCGGCGGAGGGGAATCAGAAATAAGGGGGCTTGTTCCCTTTTTAAAAAAGCACTATCCAGGCTACAGAGTTCTTCGAATGACCCCGATAATCAGGAAACCTGGCCCTCGGCCTGGTTTCACATTGCCCGGATATGGCAAAACGGGTGAGAGTCTCGCTTCTGAAATCCGAGACAGATTACCTGATGTGTTGGCCAGGAACGAGGAATGCGATGTTATTTTGGTCATCGATGATTTGGATTGCCGTAACGAGATCGCACAGCAGGATAGATTGTTGAGTGCCATTGATTCGGTCCATGGCGTAAGATCCGTTACTAGGTTTGTTGGTTTTGCTGCTCCGGAGCTGGAGTCATGGATAGTCGCCGATTGGGATAATTCGGTTGCAAAACATCAGGATTTTCGTGGCAGACATAATCGAATGCGTCATTGGCTCAGCACCGTGAAAAGAATACCCTTCAACACTCCCGAATCATACGGCGTGTACAATGCCGCTAAAGACTCGTGCGACGAGAAGCTGTCGGAAGCCATCATTGAATCGACGATGCAGCACCCTGAAGATAAACACCGCCCACGATATTCTAAGGCTTTACACACACCGACGCTATTACTCATGATCGATCCCGAGGTCGTGAAAGATAAGTGCAAAAATTTCAGAAAAATACACCTATTTCTGAATGAGAATTGTAGGGTCGTGCAGACCTGAGCTTAACCTTCTTGCGTTTGAGGGACAGATCTATCGTGGGCGTATTTATCCCGTTTATTCAACGGCGTGAGTGTGCTTTTCACGTGATACTGAATTGCGTTCAAGATCATTATAATGAAAGATTCGGCCATCTGCTCAACAGAAGCGGCTGCGAGGGTTTGGATTTCCCTTAATCGGTGCAGCTTGAAGTGTCACATTTGGTGACCCATTCTTCAACTTGGCAGGAGATGTTACGAGATTCAGTTATCAGCTCAGCTCGATGTCAAAGGTCCGGCTGACGGGCTCATACTCCGGGGGAGCGGCGCCAGGCGCCAATGTTGAAGTTAGGGATTAATTGTTCATTAACAGGATAGAGTGTTGTAAACTGCATAATCAGTTAATGGATTCGACGCATGGTTTACCTCTGGTTGAACGAATGAAAGGAGCCATAGTTCATGAACACAGTGGAAGCTCAGCTCTTCTTCTTATAATTGGCCCCGATTTTCAGACCACGCTCTTAAGTGGATTTGAGGTACAATCCACCTGACCGTGGAGGCCAAACCGATGGCGACAAAACGAAGGAGCTTCAGCGCCCAGTTCAAGTTCAAGGTTG
>Ga0326728_10008028_pt1 | contig 26578 bp, 19 predicted proteins | sample MB3enrmetagenome_FD_207602 | JGI IMG/M metagenome (GOLD analysis project Ga0326728, IMG submission 207602) | Lab enriched peat soil microbial communities from McLean, Ithaca, NY, United States - MB31MN | ecosystem: Environmental > Terrestrial > Soil > Wetlands > Peat | place: USA: New York...
GTACTACTTGCGGGCGGCTGACTCGGCCCTACCCGCGAGGGCTTCCTGTTCCCTCACAACATCGAACCATTGCCAGGTTCGAACCCTGCTCCTCGCTCCCTGCTCCTCGCTCCAGAATTTCAAATATCTTTGGCTAGTTTTTAGTTGAGGTGATGACCATCCAATAGCAGCGGACCGGCTTTGCCCCCCATGGAGGTGATTTTAAAGCCCCGCACTATGGGTGGGGTTTTTTACAAAAAGTTTCATACAGATAAAAGTCAGATACCCCCGGCAGAGAGACTGTGTCGCAATGGGGAAAACAGTCAGAAAGCGTTAGAAAAGCGGAAAAAAGACCCTGGTTCCCGGCTTTCGCCGGGAAGACGGGCTCTAATTGACGCCAGAGTTCCGCCTTTGAGTGGGAATCTCTTCAGAGCCCAACAATTGTGCCACAGTCTCAGAGCCGGTGGCCCGGTAACCCGTGAACCGCTCAAAGCGGTTATGAAGCACTGGGGAGCTCCATATTATCCATGGAGATCAGACGTACCACACGTCACCCCGGCATGCTTTAGGCCGGGGTCCGGGGCCTTTTGCTTTTGAAAAAATGAAAACCAATGAAAAACATGGATTCCGGCTCTTGATCCCGGCTCAAAACCATTGCCGGGATGACACCGCGCTTCGCTCTCTACCGGAATGACGAGATGATAGCCTGTCCTTTTCACGCAGCATTGAACCGCCTTGACGCGCACCACTTTATTACATCCCGGACCTGTCAAACTCTGCGAGTCCCCCGGCAGAACCGGAGGTTTACCCCGCTTATTATTAAGGCTGCAGGCTGAACCGGCCATCAGGGTCCACCTTGTAGACCTTGTAAACTTCCCCTATGCGGTCGCCCTTATCGTTGAAGGAAATCTTTCCGGTCAGGCCCGGAAAGTCCTTAAGGCCGGTAACCAGAAATTTCGCCAGCTTGTCCGGTTCAGTTGATTTTGTTTCAGCGATTGCATGGGCCGCCACCCTGAAACCGTCCCCCGCAAGGACCGAATAGATCGAGGTGGGAGCATTGCCATATTTTTGGACAAACGCAGCCACAAATTCTTTGGCCTCTTTGGATGGTAAGTCCTTTGGCAAGGGGACGCTTACGAAATAATAACCGGCTGCCGCATCTTTGCCGGCTATCTTTACCAGGTCGGGATTGTTGGTAGCATCGCCACCCATGAATTGGATATTCCAGCCCATTTCTTTTCGCTGCCTCAGCAGAAGACCGGCCTCGCCATAATAACCGGTAAAGAAAACCAGGTCTGGATTTACAGCCTTCATTTTTGTCAGGATTGTCGTATAGTCTTGTTCCTTCGGGGTCAGGGCGTCAAAGAAAACGATCCGGACACCCTTTTCTTTTCCGAGCAATCCCCTGGTCTCATCCGCCAGCCCTTTTGCGTAAGTGCTGTTGTCGTGAAGTATAGCAAGATTCTTTGCGCCAAGCCTTTGAATAGTCTCCCCGGCGACCTTGGCCTGCTCGTCATCGCGTGGACAGGCGCGGAAAAAGTACTTCAGCCCTTTTTCGGTCAATCTTATAGCCGTCGCCCCATTGGCGATCTGAATGATCTTAGCCTCGTTGTAAATGTTTTGGGCCGCTTCAGTAACGGCAGAGCCGTAGGTGCCAACGACAGCGTTGACCCCCGAGGTGGTCAGGCGCTGCGCGGCAAGAGCCGCGGTTCGCGGATCGCCGCCATCGTCTTCCGTTACAACCTTTACTTTCCGGCCATTGATTCCGCCCTGCCCGTTCAACTCATCGGCAAGAAGATCGACGACCTGTTTCATCTCCTGCCCTTCACTCGCCCATGACCCCGTAATGGGTCCCATAAGGCCGATCCTGACCGGCCCGGCCGCCGAAGCGGCACTCGCCATGAAAAACATCGTCACCAACAGGAGAATGGGTTTTCTCATCAACAGCCTCCTGCTTCACATTGAAGAGATCATCAGGCCGCACCTCCGAAATGTCCTATCAGCGCACCAATGGACTGTCTGACACCCATAGCACATTCCCGATGACAATTTCATTTAGATTTTTACAAACCCATTCTGAGAGTTTTTCTCTCACAATGTCAAAACCTGCCGACGCACCTGTTTCTCACCGCAGAGACGCAGAGGGCACGGAGAAAAGGGCGGCCGTACCGCCTGCCGGGGTGGCCGCTGCCTTTGGCGGCGGCCGGGGCGCCAGGAGTTGAAAGCGGGAGGCGGCGCGTGCGTGCCGCACGCCGCCGCGCTGTCCGCCCTCCAGAAAAGATCGGGCGCGGACTATATGCGTCGCCCGGTGGGTCATGTGTGTACGACTGGAGCCCGAACGAAGTGAGGGTCCCCTGCGGCGCAATTTTTTCCGTAGCCTTTGCGGTGGTGGGTCACTTATGGAACTGGATTTCGATATTAAATATCTTTGATTATTTCTTCGCATAGCAGTAACCAAGGATCAGCCGCAGGAGCGAGAGCACAGAGAAAAACTCAGCGTCCTCCGCGTCTGCGGTTGATTTCGGCGGGCGTCAACTGAATTTTCAAAATTTCAAATGTCTTTGGCCAGAAATATTGATTTGCATAATCCGCGGGAAAATGGTGTATTCATAGGCGCTGAGCCGTTTAAGACAAGGCTTGCCGATCTTCTTCCACATGGTTGTCGCTGCTGAGGTTCTTCGGGGCGCACCATCAAACACTCACGCCATAAAGGATGAACATGCCTAGGGAAAAGCTACGGGTCTTGATCGCGAAATTTGGCGAGGGCTATGAAAATGCAATGCTTAAACTTGCCCATTCATGCTGCGCGGCGGGGTTCGAGGTTATTTACGCCGGTTTGGTTGAGCCTGAAGCAATTGCGGTCTGCGCCCTTCAGGAATGCGTCGACCACATCGGAATAACCACCCTGCCCGGGGCCACAGTCGAGGACTTCGCCAAGCTTTTCGATATGATGAAAAAGAAAGGACTTGACAACGTCCGGGTTACCGCCGGGGGGATTTTCCCCGAGCAGGACGTGGAGAAGGTAAAGCTCATGGGGGTTATTGATTTTTACGCCGGCAGTTCGATATACGACAAGATGGAGAGATGGACTGCCGAGTATGGCGGCGTTCAGGATACAGCCCTGTGCGCCAAGTTCGAGCCGGCATTGGCGGGAACAGAATAGCCTCCGCCGCGATGTTGTACCGACCCCAAAACACTCCGTGTCCGGAAACGTTTGCGGCAATCACTTCCGGTGTTTCCACCCGCATCATGTTGCGAGCGGCCGATGACGCACCGGCTCGAACGATTGTGCGTCCGATGGGCTACGGCAACAGCGGGAGACATTAACGGGTAGAAATCTAGCCAAAGATATTTGAAATTCTGGAGCGAGGAGCAGGGAGAAAGACGGACGCGGGGATAGGGGGACACGGGGACGCGGAGAGAGAAGCTGGGAACAGGGACGCTTTTCTCTGTGGTCTGTGTTGAAAACACGAGCGTCGGCAGGTTTTAACATTGTGAGAGAAGAACTCTCAGAACGGGTTTGTTAGAATCTAAGCGCCTAACGTCGTTGCATGGGGGTGCGCAGTGAGCGCTGAACGGATGAGACTTGAAGAGGCTCGCAAGAAAAAGGCTGCCTGGAGATATTGGGGGCCCTACCTCAGCGAGCGGCAATGGGGGACCGTGCGGGAAGATTACAGTGATTCGGGAGACGCCTGGGACTACTTCACCCACGACCAGGCCCGCTCCCGCGCATACCGCTGGGGAGAGGACGGGATGGGGGGAATCTGCGATAACCGTCAGATCCTCTGTTTTGCTCCGGCGCTCTGGAACGGGAAGGACCCTATCCTCAAGGAGCGGATGTTCGGTCTCACCAACTCCGAGGGGAACCACGGGGAGGATGTGAAGGAGTATTACTTCTACCTCGACAGCACGCCTACCCATTCGTACATGAAATTTCTCTACAAGTACCCGCAGGAAGCCTATCCCTACTCGGACCTCGTGGCGACAAATCGCGGGCGCACCAAGGCGGAGTTGGAGTACGAACTTATCGACACCGGGATTTTTCAGGATGATCGCTACTTCGATGTCTTTGTGGAATACGCGAAAGCCGCCCCCGAGGATATACTGATCAGGGTCACCGTTTGCAATCGAGGTCCCGATACGGCTCCCATTCATGTGCTGCCCACTCTCTGGTTTCGCAATACCTGGTCCTGGGAGGGCGGAGGCTCAAAGCCGGTTCTCCGATCGATTGAAGGAGCGGAACACGAGACAATCTTCGCCCACCATACCGATCGCTTCTTTCAGAAGAAGCTGCCGGACTACACTCTCCAATGTCACGGAAAACCGGCACTCCTTTTTACGGAAAATGAAACGAACACCGAGCGTATCTTCGGCACGCCCAATGCCGGGGCCTATGTGAAAGACGGCATCAACAACCATGTGGTCAATGGAAAGCTCCAGGCTGTAAACCCGGAACAGACGGGGACCAAGGCCTCCGCGCACTACCATCTCAGCATCGGCGCCGGGGAGTCCGCGGTCATCAAACTGAGGCTTTCAGCTCAATCAACAGATGCGACGGGAGACGTCTTCGGAAATGCGTTCGACGAGGTTTTTGCGGCCAGGCTTCGCGAGGCCGACGAATTTTATCAATCCGTGATCCCTCCATCCGTAAGTGAAGATACGGCCAACATTATGCGTCAGGCCTTTGCCGGCATGATGTGGACCAAGCAGTATTACTATTTTGATGTCGACAAGTGGCTCAAGGATCACCACGCCCACCCGCTGCACGGCCATGGCCGCCAGTTCCGGAACCGGGAGTGGTTCCACATGATCAACGATCATATTATCTCGATGCCCGACAAGTGGGAGTATCCGTGGTACGCCTCCTGGGACCTGGCATTCCACACCATCACCCTTGCCCTGGTGGATACGGAATTCGCCAAGGAACAATTGGCCCTCATGCTTAGATCCATTTACATGCATCCCAACGGCCAGATTCCCGCCTACGAGTGGAACTTCAGCGACGTGAACCCGCCGGTCCATGCGTGGGCAACCCTGCTTCTTTACCGGACCGAGCGGGCCCTGCACGGAAAGGGCGACCTCGAATTTCTCAAGCGCTCTTTTGCCAAGCTGATGCTGAATTTCACCTGGTGGGTCAACCGCAAGGACCGGTTGGGCAGGAATGTGTTCGAAGGCGGCTTCCTTGGACTGGACAATATCGGCGTCTTCGACCGAAGCGCGCCCCTGCCCGGCGGGGGACATCTGGAGCAGGCCGACAGCACGGCGTGGATGGCCCTGTTCTGCCAGAACATGGTAGAGATGAGCATTGAACTGGCCGTTCACGACCCCACCTACGACCACCTCCTCCACAAATTCCTCGAACACTTCCTGTGGATCGAGTTGGGAATAAACCGTGTAAGCCATGACGCCATGTGGGACGAGGAAGACGGCTTCTATTACGACTTGCTCAGACTGCCCGATGGGAGAGCTCACCGGCTCAAGGTACGCTCCATGGTGGGATTGCTCCCCATCTGCGCCACCACCATCATCGAAGCGCATCAGAAGAACATGGCGCCGCACGTGGCCGACATATTAAACCAGCGCCTCGAACGCGTGCCGGAGCACCTCCGGCGCATGATTCCCATCGGACCGGCCCACAGGGGTGTCGCAGACCGTGACATACTCGCCATAGTGAACGAGCAGAGGTTGCGCAGGATCCTGGCTCGGATGCTTGATGAAAATGAATTTCTGAGCCCCTACGGTATCCGCGCCATCTCCCGCTACCACCTTGAACACCCTTACGTCATCCACGTTCACGGCAAGGAATATAGTGTCCGGTATATCCCTGCCGAGTCGGACAGCGCCATGTTCGGCGGAAACTCCAACTGGCGGGGCCCCGTTTGGATGCCCGTCAACAATCTCATCATCCGGGCGCTCCTTCAGTACTACCGCTACTATGGCGACACCTTCAAGATCGAATGTCCGACGGGGTCCGGCAAAATGATGACCCTGTACGAGGTGAGCAAAGAGATCGCGGATCGGCTGATCCGAATCTTTCAACGTGACGAGCACGGCAGGCGTCCGGTTTACGGCGGCACGGAAAAATTCCAGACCGACCCGCACTGGCGTGACAACATTCTCTTTTATGAATACTTCCATGGAGACAACGGGGCCGGCCTGGGGGCGAGCCACCAGACGGGTTGGACGGGAACCGTGGCGAAGTTGATCCAACTTTTCGGTTACGCCGATCCCCAAAGAGTGCTTGATTCCGATGGTTCCGTCGTGTTCGTGAAGCCGCAATAAAGACTCCACGGCCTTATAAAGCGGCGTGAATAGCCGGCCGGGCATATGTTCAAAATATGTTTTTCTTCGCGGCCTTCGCGTCTTCGCGTGATCCAATGCTTTTTCTCATCGGCGCGCGAAGGCGCGAACGCTGAAAGAAAGCCAAGGGAGCTGTGTACTTTTTCTTCTTGCCTTCGCGGGGTCTAACGCTTTCAAATTTTGCACGCGAAGACGCGAAGCAAACAGCACGAGAAGACCGAGGTCGAGAGGGTGTTTTCACTCGGTGAAACAAAAGCAGGTTGAACCTTCAGCCCGAACGCTCAGACCCTTGCTTCTTCGCGTTTTCCTGTCTTCGCGGGGTCAGGTTTCAAAGTAACTCGTTCTCCAGCAGACCCTTCCTACCTGAAGATCTCATCGAGCCAGTCGAAGAGCACTTGGGACGCCAGACTGCGGTTTTCCATGACGCAGTGATTGAAAGCCCCTTCGATCGCCGGCGTGACCACCAGTTTCTTCCTTGGGTTGGGCAGGTTGTCGATACAGATGTTCTGCTGCCGTTTGAGCTCCTCGCTCCCGTACTCCCCTTCGGCCACGATGATGAGGGCCGGGACGGCGACTTTGGCCGGGTCAAAGCAGAACCCTTCATTGGCCTGGACGAGACCGGCGGGTTTGTCCATCGGCACGCCCCAGCGCCAGCAGATAAGCTTGACGATATTGCGATGAAAGGATGGCCAGGAGTCGATTTCTTTCTGCGTCGCCTTGACGACGGGCATCGTCGCGAAAAGGGCCCGGCCATCGACGACGCAACTGTTCATGGCAATCGCCTTAATCCGCCGGTCGCGCATGGCGGCCTGGGGCACGAAACCACCCCCGGCGCTCAAACCGTAGACGGCCAGCCGCAGAGGATCGACGTCCGGGCGTCCGAGGGCATAGTCCACCACCACCTTCATGGGGACATTCATGTCAGGGCGGAAGACTTTCCCCTCCAGAGGAAGGAGACCCTGCCCCGGCAGCTCCACGGTCATGAAGTTGTAGCCGCGGTCATAGGCCTGGGGGGCGATCAGGAAGAACGGGTCCTCGGCGAAGGTCTCTCCTCCGCCGATCATGATCAGGGTCTTCACCGGTTTTGTCCCGCCGGAGGCCTTACGGAAGTAACCGGAGAGAACCGTTCCTTCGAAGGGGATTTCGAAGTACTCCATGGGAGGATCGAATAGCTCTCCGGCCTTTTTCAGGAGGCTTCTGCTCTTCCCGGCGTATTCCCGGAGACGCGGATCATCCGGCAACATCGAGATGAGCGCCACACGATAGTAGTAAGAGGCTCGCTGAAACTGATCCCGGGCGCTCACTTTGTGGCCTCCGGCAACCGACTGCTCGCCCCGCGCTTCGACCAGGCGCGCCGTTTCGGCCCACCCCGCCTGCCAGCTCGCCGCGTCGCCGTCCTTGATATTGGCGGCAGTGCGGAATGCCTCGCCGATCTCGCAACCGTGGTTTACGGTGGCGCCGAGAATAAGGGAGCCGAATGTGAAATCCATATCCTTGTCGTTGAAGTAGCAGAGCGCATAGGTTTCGTGGGCATCGAAGACCTTCTTTCGCTCGTTGCCCGGCATCGATTCCGTTTTCGAAATCTCTTTCTCTCCCGCAGCACGCGGGACACCGGTTTCCCCATTGAACAGCGCGAAAGACACCAGAAACATGACCGCAACCGCGACGACTCTCTTATGCATTTCAACCGCCCCTTCCGTCTGAGCTCAGCGCCCACGCATTTCCGGCTGCTCCTCAGGCCGGCCGTTCCCGGCCCGGACGCAACCGAAGAGCAGCGGATCATTCAAAATCAGAACCCTGCCTTCAAGTTCGAAATGGTGTCGCCGGCGCCTATTTTAGCGCAACCATCCGGCCAGGCAAGCCGTAGTTGCCAGGAGTATAGAGGAGAATGTATTGACATTATCGCATTAATTTTTAAGTTATCGGCATTTAGTTCGACAGATCAAGCTTACAACGGATGTCCGGAATGCCGACAACCGAGAGAAAATAAGGGCTACAGGTCGCGGAAATTCCGGGTTACATGCGGCGAGGTTTCAAGCCGATCGACGGCCAGTGCATTGTCAACATGTTTTTCACATGTCGTCACCCCCGCGCAGGCGGGGGTCCAGAGTGTGTAGGTGGATGAAAAAACACTGGATTCCCGCCTTCGCGGGAATGACGGCTTCTGGTCTGAACCTGGACGGCTTCTGGTCTGAACCTGTAAGAATTTTGTTGACAAAGTACTTGTCGAAGGGGATGGAGACCGTCGCCGGTCTGGATGGTTAATAATTCGGAGCAATTCAGATCTTCGGGGCGTCCGCGCCGACCCGGATGTCGGTATTCGACCTTCGGAGGGATCTTCAGCACACAGCCTTAGGGCGGTCCGCGACCGGCTGGAGCGAGAGGGACCGCTCGCGCAGGGCTGCTTAAAGGAGGACAACGCGAGGTTGCGGTTTTTTGCCGCCCGAAAATGAGAGGCAACGGCGCAAGGTTCAGCCGGGATTGATTGAGGGCGTCCCCTGACTTGCCCCAACGAAGCGAACAACAAACAAATGGAAACGGTTTCCCAAAGACCTGAGTTTCTGATCGTCTTCTTGATGTTCGTGTGAGCGCCGGCGCAAATCCTTTTCCAGGAGGACGCGAACGCCCAGTAACATGCCGGACTGAAGGGCAATTTAGGCAAGAAAGGCGCTTGAAATCCATGGTATCCAGGGAGCATCCCGCCATTCTCTCCCGGATCGTCCCCGGGGCTAAGCTGATAGTGGTTTCCAACAGGCAACCGGTGACGCATGAACGTGTTGCCGACGGGATCAGCGCAATCCGGCCTGCCAGCGGCATGGTGACCGGCATCGAGCCAATCGTAAGGGCCGCAGGCGGAGTCTGGGTTGCCCACGGTTCGGGGTCAGCCGACAGGTTGGTTGTCGATGGAAGGGATCGAATCCATCTTCCCCCGCATAAACCGCAGTACACCCTTCGAAGGCTCTGGCTGAGCAGGAAGGAAGAGGAAGGCTATTACTACCGGCTTTCCAACGCCGCCCTCTGGCCTCTTTGCCATATTGTCTACAAAAGGCCGCACTTCTGCCGTGAGGATTGGGAAATATACAGGGGTGTGAACACGCGTTTCCGGGATGCTGTTCTCGAGGAGGCCGGGAACTCCCCTGCCATCGTTTTTATCCAGGATTACCACCTCGCGCTATTGCCGCGGATGCTTAAGTCCGCCCGGCCGGACTTCAAGATAGTCCAGTTCTGGCACATCCCCTGGCCGAACCCCGAGGCGTTCCGGATTTTTCCCTGGGGTGAGGAAATGTTGGACGGGATGCTGGGGAACGACCTTCTGGGGTTCCATCTCCAGTACCACTGCAACAACTTCCTCGGCACGGTGGAACGGGGGATCGAGGCGCTCGTGAACTATGATTACTTCAAGGTTCAGCGAGGAGGCCATTCCACTTATATCCGACCTTTCCCTATCAGCGTGGATTATCGGCAGATCGGGAGGGACATGCGCTCGAAGGAAGTGGCGCAGCGCAAGGCGGCGTTTCTCAAGGAACTCGGTGTCGAAAAGGGGGATACGAAGATTCTGGTCGGGGCTGACCGGATCGACTACACGAAAGGCATCCCGGAGCGCCTCCGGGCGTTCGATCAACTGCTCAGGCAACACCCTGAATTCCGTTCGAAGCTCTGTCTCGTGCAGCTTGCGGAGCCGAGCCGCACGCACGTTGAAGAATATCGGAAACACAACGAAGAACTCGACAATCTCGTCGACGAGATCAACTGGCGCCACCAGACCGACCAGTGGACTCCCGTCCGGTTCCTGCGCGCGCATCACGACTATTTCGCGGTCTTGGCCGCCTACCAGATGGCCGACGTGCTCCTGGTCACCTCCCTTCATGACGGGATGAATCTGGTAGCGAAGGAGTTTGTATCCGCCCGGACCGACGGCGACGGCGTGCTGCTGCTGTCCCAGTACACCGGCAGTGCGAGGGAACTGGTGGACGCGCTGCAGGTCAACCCGTACGACATCGATGAAATGACGGATGCAATTATGCGGGCATGCACCATGCCGGAACCGCAGCGCCGTCAGCGCATGGGGCGGATGCGCGCCCAGGTCGCCAAGAACGACGTGTACCACTGGGGACGGAGCATTTTCGAGGAACTGGAGCGGGTCGGCTTGTGGGAGGTTGCCGCTTGAACCGCCCCACGGGGTACAGGCGCATCTGGGTCTTCGACTTCGACGGCACGATCTCGTCCATCGTTCCCGACCGGAACTCGGCATGCCTGCACCCCGAGTGGCGCGGGCTCCTCAAGGATCTCCTGCAAGCACCGGATTTTTCGGTAGCCGTCCTTTCCAGCAGGGAAATCGAGGACCTTTCGCGGCGGGTTCCATTGCCCGGCATCATTCTGGGCGGAGCAAGCGGGCTCATTTGGCATCTTCCCGGGGGGAAAAGGATCTGTCCCGGGGCAGAAGCGATGACCCGGCGGCAAGAGTCACTCTCGGCCATTGCGCCGCTGCTGTCAAGGCTTGGCGCCTTCCCTGGAGTAGAGATTGAAAACAAGGGGTGGTCGTTGGCCGTCCACTACCGTAACGTCCTTCCGGAAGCCGCGGCCGGGCTGCAGCCGCTGCTGGAGGAACTCAAACAGACAAAAAAGATTCGTGTTTTCAGGGGACCCTCTGTTGCCGAGGCGCAATTGCTTCTCCGGGGGAACAAGTCCTACGGCGTGCGCCGATTGTGCCGGCTGCTGGGTGTCGATCCTTCCATGGCTCTGCTGCTCTATGCCGGCGACGACGAAAATGATGCGGCCGCGATGCGATGGGTATTGAAAAAGGGAGGGGTCGCTTTCTGTGTGGGCAAACACGTGAACATCCCCGGAGCGCGGGTTGTGGAAACCCCGGGTGAACTGGCGCGGGCGGTCCGTGAGCTTGTGTGAGTTGTGCCCCGGTTGAACAAAGGCAAAGGAAGCAAGGTGGTGTAATGAAGACTTTCGAGGTAAAGGACTGTGCACTCCTGATGAGGATGAGCGGACTCCCCCCCGCGATGAACTTGCGGGAACTTCGGGACCGGGTTGCGGCGTGCGGGGAGAATGTGCTGTACCATCACTTTTGTGAGACCACCCTCCGTCCGACCTTCGACGATCCCGACTACCGGAACGACTTCGCTGCCTGGGCAAGGCTCCACATGAGAGACCGCGTGCTCGCCGAGAGGCTGGGGATCATCAACCCATATGCCTTTGACACGATTGAGCAACTTCGGGCAGTCGTGCTGGACATAATCGACGACCGCCTGGGAGAAGTCACGATGGTTCCCTGGGTAAGATCCGGTAACGAGTTCCAGTTCATGGAAGCCATCACGGTGATTTTCGATACCGGCGAGCGGATCCGAAACCCGCGCGAACTAGCTCCAGCCATCCTGAAAATGACTGATGGGAGCATCTATTACCATTTCATGGAGGCTTTGCGGCGCCCCCCTCTGGGGAAAGATGATTTTTCATTCTGGCTATCGGGGTTTGGCGATGAGTACGGACAATTAATTCGCCGTGTAGAGGCCATCGACTTCTATTTTTACGGTCTCGTGGACCTTCGCAGGGAACTGGCGCTTGCACTGACAATCGAGGAGGAGGCGTAATGATCACCCCCTTAGCCCAATACGAAGCGATCGTCGGTGCTTCTACCGTAGCGCAACTGCGGCGCCTCGGGAAGAAACTCTCCGGTCTTAAGGTCGTCCACGTGAATTCGACGCGTGAAGGAGGAGGCGTAGCGGAGATTTTGGAATGGATGGTTCCCCATATGAGGGATGTGGGCGTCAATGCGTCCTGGGAGGTAATCCACGGCGATCCCATGTTCTTCGATATCACCAAGTCGATACATAACGGTCTACAAGGGAAGAGCGTAGATTTTTCGCCGAAGGACTGGAGGATATACCAGGACGTAAATGAAATGAATGCCGTAAGACTGCGTCCTCTGCTGGAGGACGCCGATATTGTCGTCATCCACGATCCCCAGCCGGCAGGCCTTCTCAATTTTTGCCCGAACCGCAAAGGCCGATGGATCTGGAGGGGACATATCGATATCAGCAGTCCTTTCCGCCCCTTATGGAAGGTCCTTCGGACATTCCTGGAGAAGTACGACGCAAGCGTTTTCTCGATGGCCGAGTTCGCCCAGCCTCTCCCGCACCCCCAGTTCGTGGTCCCGCCAAGCATCGACCCTTTAAGCGAAAAGAACAGGGATCTGGACCCGGCGGCGCTTTCCGGCGTACGCTCGCAATTCGGTCTCGATCCAGACCGGCCGCTCATCGTTCAAATCTCACGGTTCGACCGGTTCAAAGACCCGATCGGCGTTATAAAGGCATACCGGCTTGTCCGAAAGGTGATTCCCGTCCAGCTCGTTCTGGCCGGCGGAGGGGCTGCCGACGATCCGGAAGGCAAAGCCGTCCTTGAAGACGTTCTGGAGGCGGCGGCCGGAGACCTCGACATCCACGTCCTTCTTCTTCCCATGGACGCGCACAAGACCATCAACGCTCTCCAACGGCTGGCCGACATCATCCTCCAGAAATCCACAAGAGAAGGATTCGGTTTGACTGTCACCGAAGGGATGTGGAAAGGCAAGCCCGTGATAGGCGGTGATGTAGGGGGCATCCGGCTGCAGGTCGTCAACTACCAGACCGGGTTTCTGGTGAATACCCCGGAGGGAGCGGCGCACCGTATCCGTTTCCTTCTCCACCATCGAGAGCGGATCTCCGAGATGGGTGAGGTGGCGAAGGAATTCGTGAGGGGGAATTTCCTTCTGACGAGACATCTCCGGGAATGTCTGACGTTGTTTTTTGCGACTCGAAACATGAAGAAGGAACGCACCCTTCACGTGTAGAGCGGGGAGCAAGGAGCGGGAACGGAATGATGAATGCGGAATGATGAATGATGATAAAAACAGGAGCGGGGAGCGGGAAAATATTGAAGGAAATGACGGGTTACAGCGCTTTGCGTTCCAGTTTACACCGTGTTGCGGGTGGGCAGAAGCGGAAGAGGCTGTGTCTTAATCACGCAATGTCCCTGTTTCCCCCCTGCCCGCACCTTTGCGCTCGCGGGTGAAACCGAAACGGCTCAAAGAGTCCCAAGGACAAAAAGCGTGATCGAATTGCCCGGGAAAGTGGCCCGCAAGCCGGTGTTCGACACGGCAATATTCGATGCGCGCACGATTGAGCTGAGTTTGGAAGCGCTGTATTGATACACGGACGCCGTTCTCTGCGGTTTGAAACCGGAAAGCGCGACTGCGCTCTTCAGCGGCCCCGATGTCTTGTTGATGACCATTATTGTCAAGGCTCCGTCCGATGAGCGCTGCGCGGCGTAAACGGAAAGGGAACCCTGGTTGGCGCTGACGGCCTGAACGCTCACATCCCCGAACCCGCTGCCGTTCCCGTCATAGTTGCGGTACATGGCGAAGGCGAATGCGCCGGGGTCGGTGTCCCCCGGTGGGGACCAAAGAGTCGCCAAATCCAGCCCTTCACGGCCGAAAATCCCCAAAACGTCGGCCTGCGCCAGCGCCCCATTGATATTGTCGAGCGCCCCCCAGTTATACTCCGAAATTGACAGCTTGGTGCCCGGATAGTTGTTCTCCACCCACCCCTGCATGCGTGGAATGAGCTGCACGGCTTGTGAGATCCAGCTTTCGTCAATGTATGACGGATCCCACAGGGAGCGTGTGGAGCGCAGCCTGAGCGCCTGGGTGCCGGGGCTCCCGGCCGGCGACAGGGCCACGTTGCTAGCTGCGGGGTAATAGTGAATGTCCAGATAATCGAGAATACGTTCCGAATTTTTTTGTTCGTAGGACTGCATTTGCTGGAGGTACCAGGGAACGAAATACGTGTTGTTGTGACTGCTGTAGTCATTTCCCGCCGTGCAGCCGTCCAATGCCGAGTAGAAATAGGCGCACCAGCCCCAGAGCACCGGACCGAGCGTTTTGGCGGTGGGATCGGCCGCCTTGACCGCAGCCGCGTATGTTACCGTGCTGGAGAGTATCTCATCATAGGTGGCAGGCTGGGGATGCACGTCCCGATGAGTGCTGTTCCACAACATTGGTTCGTTATCGAGATCATAGAAGGCGACACCGCCGTTTTGGGCGGAGCCGTATTTGGCAGTAAGGTGACCGATCCAGTCGGTGACAAACACTGTCCCGATCTGCGTGCTGGTATCCGAAGCATTATTGCCGGTTATGTTGGCGCCGTTTGCGGATACGCCGTTGCCGCAGTCGCTGTCATACGGGTCGGTGCTTTGTTGGGCGCCGTATATAGACACCTTGTAGCCGCAGTCGTATGGATGATTTCGGGGACTGTTGGCTAAAGGTGTCCAGCCTATTAAAGGCACGGTCATGAGGGTTTTCGTTCCTGTCTTTTGATTCTGTTCGACGAACAGGTCGGATGCAGATCCGTCCGTAACCTGATTCCCATTCGGAATATTCTCGAAATACCAGTCATTGCCTGTGTTGTGAATGTTTGCCTGCCAATTATACCGGGTGGTGGAGTTTCCTCCCCATCGTTGCACCGGCAATCGGAGCGTTGTCGCAAGGTATTGATCGGCGAAATTCATCCCGTAGATATTTTCGCTTATGGCATGACGGCCGGCGCCCACATTGATGCTGAGGTTAGGCCCGGAAGAAACCGGAGGGGACTCGGCGGTCAGTCTAATGTCGTCAAGATAGAACGTCGGGGTTTGCGATGCACCGGCGGATTCCTGGAATACAACCGCTCCGATTTGCGCCGGCTGGCCCAAAGAGGTCAAAAGAATCTTCACCTGCGTCCATGTGTTGGCTTTGATCGGCACGGTCGCCGCCGAGTTCGAGATGAAATTCTGACTGCCGTCAGCCAGCATTACGCGGACTGCCTGGCCGCCCTGGCTGCCCCCGTTAACCCAGAACTGGAGGTAATAGTAGGGACTGCTGTCGACAACCGGGCTTGCGGCGAGGTACAACCCTGCCCAGGCGGCAGTGTAGGTGACCGCGAGAGATTTTGAACAACCACTGTGTACCGGCGAAGTTGCGGCAAAATTCACCGTGGCGCCCCACGACCAGTTTTGCCATCCGGAGCTGAGGCTGCTTCCATATATTATCAGGTCTGAGGCGGCAGTAGAATCGCCGGTGGGAAGAAGAACAATTGGGATGATCAGAAATAATGAGACCGTCAGAGCTATTCGGCGCGCTCTCATATCCGTCTCCTCTCGGCTGCCATGTGACAATCCGGCGGAACACGCAAGCAACACTGAAGACTTCTTTGTAAATTCTCCAATCCTGATCTTTAGAGCTGCCCACTACCGGTTCATATTATGGATCTGCGCGCTAAAATCAAGCGAAAGAATTCAAGAAGCAAGGAGCGGGGAGCGGGAAGCGAGGAGCAAAAAGCGGGAAGCAAGGGCGCTTTTCTCTGTACCTTCGATGCCTGTGCAGTTGATCTCCATCTGTCGTTATGACTATGCCAAAAACCAGTCAAAGATGTTGAAATATAGAATTCAGATAGAGAAGTGATTCACCACGGCCACAAAAATTGCGCCGCAGGCAAGCGCGAGACAGTCGTGAGTCTTCAGTCGTTAGTCGTCAGTATTCGGTGCGGTGAGCACGGGAGTGCCGGATGCGCCGCCTCTTTCCTCCGAGCTTTTCTCTGTGGTCTGTGGTGATCACAGGAGCGTCTACCGGGCATGAATCTTAAATTCATCGCCGGGGTTGGCGGCACAAAAAACATAGCTTCCCGCAGGCGCATAGACTTCATCCGAATCCACGATGCTGTCAAACAGCACGTTGTCCGGAGTTTCGACCATAACCCTGCCGCCTTCCGGCATTTCGAAGTGGAGCGACACGCCTTTTTCCACTTTAAGCCATTTGTTATAACCGTCCTGCCCTATTTTAATGCTATTCACGCCATTGACGATTGTTCTGATTCCATCCGCCGCCGAAAACAGCAAAATACCCGATTTCGCCCAGGTTTCACCATTATTTTTGAAAACGCCAAGCCCGGTCTGATCTCGAAACGCAGTTGCCGCGATACCGGCGAAGTCGGCGCTTTCTATCTTTTTGATGCTCCCAAACTCAATATAGCCGGGCAGCGCATCATAAACATTCGATACAACAATCAACGGATCGGAGGTTTGTATATAAGGGGGAACATTTCTACACAGCCAGAGCTTTCCATCCATATTTTCCTTAAGCATTACCGGTTTATCAATTGCCTCAAGCCTTTGGAAAAACAACATATCAACGCCGAAGGACGGCGCAGAATGCCGGACCATGAAATCTTTTCCATCGACTGTTGTAAAATAACAATTTATATCGTGCTCATCGTTAGAGAAATAACTGCCGTTATGATGGAACACCAAAGGCAGCATTGACTTTTCCTTACCGGTCTTCTTACCCGGCATCGCAGAGATCACCAGTTCCTCTTTTTTCTTATCGAATGTAATCTTAACCGCAAAGGCATCGTTGGTGTAATACCCGGCATATTTCAGCTCCTCATCCGGAATCGGCTGGGGCTCGACAGGCCTTTTAACCGTTTTGGCCTTGGGCTCCTTTATTTTCCTTGCTTCCATGAGAGCATCGAGAATTGGGCGCGTTAACTCTTCCCCGGCTGCCTGACCGGATATACAGAGGGCGACAGCTATCCTTTCCTGGGGAACGATTTGCAAATTGGCGGAATAGCAGGAGGTATTGCCGCCCTTGCCGAGCACCTGAATTCCCTTCGCCTGATAATCGGAAATATCCGAGTATTCCCAGCCGAATGCACCCATCAACTGCGCGCCTCTCAATTTATTCGAGAATGGAGTCGGCTGCGCCTTGAGAATCTCTATTATCGAGGCCTCCGAAAGTATCCTTTTGCCCTCTGAAGAAAAGCTGCCGCCAAAGCGGCACAAATCCTCGGCCGTTGACGAGAGTCCGCCGGCGCCATAGACCGTGAGAGTCTCACGCGGGTACTTTTTACCGGTCTTGGGATCATAGTATTCGGCGACATTTGTCTCGCTCACTTCGCCGATGCTCGCGGAAGTGTCCTTCATATCGAGCGGGATGAAGACCCGTTCGGCCAGGAAATCGAGATATCTATTGCCCGAGACTCTTTCGACTATTATTTCGGCAAGATCGAAACCGTCGTTGCAGTATATCGACATCGCGCCCGGCGCATGCTTCAAGTGCTCGTCCTTAAGAGTGTCGAGCAGAATTTGATGCATTCGCGAGTCCGCCTTGTATCCGGTATAGCCTGACGTGCCGGGAATGCCGGAGGAATGGTTGAAAAGCATTCTCACGGTGATGTCTTGGTAGCGTTTGTCTTTCATCTCGAATTCAGGGATGTACTTCGTGACAGGTTCGTCGAGCCCCACTTTCCCTTCATCGACCAGCAGCAGGACGGCGACAGCGGCAAACATCTTGCTCACCGAACCTATGTTGAAGCGCGTGTGCGTATCGACCTGCCTGTTCTCCGACCGGTCCGCTACGCCAATGCCTTCCGAATAGATGATTTTACCTCGATCCATAACAGCAACGGAGCCCCCGCTTCCCTGCCCCGACGAGACCGCTTTCCAGACCTTTTCGCGCGCCGTGGTTATTACGCTTCCATAGTTAACGCCGTTATTCTCTTCCAAGGCCCCGGCTTCGCACGCCATCAAAACCGAAACGGCTACACAGAAGGCCCAAAAAGCAATCCTCACTGTTTTGGCCATGATTTCAGCTCCCAACTTGTTTAGTTTTTAGTTTTTAGTTTTTAGTTGCAAGTTGAAGGAGCCAAACAATCACCAGGATACAGAAGTGAGAGTAGGTCTCCGGGACACTGCGGCGAGAAACGGGAACCTCGGCCTCAGAATCTAATGCCGCTCTTTCGCCTTCCATTCTCTTACCAGACGTTGTGCTTCCGCAATTTGGGCCGGCGTCATTTTCTCGGCGAAACTGTCTCTGAAGTCTTTTCCATAATCCTCCGCATACGATTCACCTCCGTGCGCCGCCGCCAGATCAAACCACACATATGCCTGCACGAAATCCTGCGGTACGCCTCTTCCGTCGGCGTAGGCCCAGCCCAGTTCAAATTGTGCCGCATCATCCCCCTGTTCAGCCGCCTTTCGGTACCATTTGACGGCCGTGCCATAATTTTGCGGCACACTTTGACCGATGGCGTAGAGCCCTCCCAGTTCGCGTTGCGCGGGAGGAAACCCCTGCCTGGCCGACCTGCGATACCATTTGACGGCCTCGGCATAATCCTGCGGCACGCCCCGGCCCTCCAGATATGCTGAACCCAATTCAAATTGTGCTTCGTCATCTCCCTGCGCAGCCGCCTTGCGGAACCATTTGGCGGCCTCGGCATAATCCTGCGGCACGCCCTTACCGTCCGCATAGGCCAGGCCCAATTCAAATTGTGATTCCAGATCTCCCTGCGCAGCCGCCTTGCGGAACCATTTGACGGCTTCGGCATGATCCTGCGGCACGCCCCGGCCTGACCGGCACATCAGCCCCAAAATATATTGCGCCCCGGCAAGTCCCTGCTCCGCCAACGGCTTAAGCCGTTTGTAGGCTCGGGCATAATCGCCTCTGTCATACGCCGCTTCACCGTCTTTTAAACCGGCATGAGCAAGGGCCGCGAACCCCAACAACACCGTGATAAAAAGCAGGAATTTGAGTTTTGTCATTTACGACCCCCAAACCTGACGGCCCTCAAAAGGGAAAGAGGCAAAGCAGTGAACCAGGCGCAAAACCACATTACCGGAATAATCGGGAACAATGCACCAATTTTTGCATTATGCATTGAACTGCCTTTGTTACGTCTTTTTGCTTTGCTCTTCAATCGGTAAGGAGGGACAGCGTTCCCGGAGCGCCGGTATCGCCCCAACGTTATACACAGCTATATTAAGGGCTTATCCGTAAATAAATCCTTTGTGCCGGCATCCGGCTTTTGGATCGCTTCGGCCGCTCCTCAATCGCAAAATCCTCAACGCAGGCCGGCTACGCCCGCGGTTTTGCTCAATCGTCGCGACCAAAATCGGTCTCAAAATCCGGCGCGGTCCCTAAAAGGCCTATTTACGGACAAGCCCTTGTATCGGATGTGCCGTACGAAGAATTTCAACGGATTTAACCCGGAAAATGTGATCGGGAACCGGCAGCATAGCCGCCCGACCCTGTTCGGCAGCATTTTCCTTGTGAGTTTCGACCGGAATATAGTAAATTATATAAGAATTCGGCGTGCCGGGAGCTTTCCAAGAATTTCCTAAGCTGGAATTGTACTGGAGGTTTAAATGCAAAAAGCGCTTGCTCTCATTTTCCTCCCACTTCTTTTGATCGGCTTTGCCTCTTACGGCTTGGCTGATGAAGTCACCCTCAAGCCCTCAGCCGAGGGCACATGGACCATCTATAATTCGGGCGGAGAAGACATCGGGACACTCAGCAAAGTGGGGCAAGACAATCCCAAGGTCGAAGAAGGAGGGTACAGCCTTCGGCCAAAAGGCGGGGATTACCTCGGGGTAATTTTGAGCAATGGCAACTTGCAACTGCTCGTCCGTCATGCGACTGTCACTCCGAGCCAGATCCAGCTTTACCTGGACGTCCTGGAGGCAATAAAGACGCTCAAGTAGGGCACATGCCCATGACGACAATGGTGTTGACTTAAGTATCAAATTAAATGAGAGGGGGATTAAATTCCGCTATTTGACTTTTTCGCTGAGAGTCTTGCCTGCTTTAAACTTAACAACTTTCGACTCCGCAATTTTTATCTTTTCACCGGTTCGGGGATTGCGGCCTTCACGCTGAGACCTTGTCCCGACGCTGAATGTCCCGAAACCCACCAGCGTAATCTTGTCACCACCCGACAAAGCATCTGAAGCAGCCGAAACAAACCCGCTCAGCGCTTTTTCAGCCTGTGATTTGGTAATGCCAGCTTCACTTGCAATTTTTGCAACCAAGTCAGCCTTCGTCATTTCCTCTCCTCATTAAAGGTTTAGATACGGTGATTCTTCAATTTCCAGGCAAGTGGGTTAGCCATCCGCAAGTACTTCGCGCGAGATGTTATCTACGACTACAGGGCATTCGAAGTAGGTAAGGGACACATCCGCCCCGTACTTTTCGCGAACAAAGCTTTGCCAGTCCCGGGTATAAAGCCGGTCCGCATCTTCCCTGGAATTCCACAGATAGACACCACCAGCCATTCCTCCATCTTGGGACAAGATGTAGTACTTTCGGATAAGACCGGGCAAATCCCTGTAATTGTGTGCCGTACTCAGAAAGGTTTGCCGAGCCAGTTCCTTAGTTATTGGCTGTGGCAGCTTGAACTGCGCGATGACGGTAATCATGCTCACATACCTCCTGCAGCAAAGCGTTGTGGGTAAGACTCCGAACGGCAAATCCAACAGAGCGGCTGGACCAGCAAAGAACATTGAGGTTCGAATAAAGGCATCAGCCTTACCGCCGCGAATCTCGGAGGGCATTTTGCGGCCGTCCACCGATCTAAGATCTCAAGACACCTTGCAGGCCTGTCGAACACTCCCATAGACAAATCAAAAACACAAGTGAAAATCAACGGGAGCAATGCCGGGCGGTTTTTCAGGTCTGCTTCGATACCCCACCGGAACGTGGGATCAACTATTTCCGAAACACCTGAAACTCATGTCCACACTCCGAGCATCTCTTTTCCCAAATTTTAACCGTCGGGACTCCCGGAATCCTGCCCATCAAAGCAACGACGGTGGTAAATGACCATTTCGCATTAACATTCCGACTCCCACATTTCGGACATTTAACCGGCATCGGTATGTTTGGCATTATCATGGTTTAATCTCCGTTGCCGAATGACGTTGTTTCCGCTGGGAGTTTCGCAACAGGCTCTACTGCTTTGATTTTGATTTTTCGATCATGTCCCGTATGCCGCCTATGGCACCGAGAATAGCAGAAGCTTCATATGGCAGGTAAATTACTTTGTTGTCTTTCCCCGAAACCATCTCTTTAAATGCTTCAATATATCGGACAGCGATAAGGTAATTTGTGGGATCTCCTTCGCCTCCGGAGATAGATTGAGTTATCATTTTGATCGCTTCTGCTTCCGCCTCGGCAACTTTGACCCGAGCCTGAGCATCTCCTTCGGCAACCAGGATTTTGGCCTGTTTGCTCCCTTCAGCCTTGCTAATTTCCGCTGCCCTAATGCCTTCAGCTTGAAGAATGTTTGCCTGTTTCAACCCTTCTGCTTCCAGAATTGCCGCCCTTCGGTCCCGTTCTGCGCGCATTTGCTTTTCCATTGCATCTCGGATATCGGGAGGCGGGTTAATGTCCTGGAGTTCAACACGGTTGACCTTAACCCCCCATTTTTCTGAGGCATCATCCAGGATAGCTCTTAATTTGCTGTTAATCGTATCCCTCGAAGACAGTGTTTCATCCAAATCCAGTTCCCCGATGACGTTTCTCAAGGTAGTCTGGGTAAGCTTTTCAATTGCATCGGGGAGGTTCGCTATCTCATACACCGCCTTCACAGGGTCAGTGATCTGAAAGTAGAGGAGTGCATTCAGCTCAATCACCACGTTGTCTTTAGTAATAACACTTTGTCTTGGAAAATCATAAACAGTTTCCCTAAGATCGATCCGCTTTACACTTTGCTTTCGCACGATTTGCTTGCCGCTCTGGTCGGTAAACACATAGCGCCACTCAATTTGCCTGGGTTTGTCGAAGGGAGGCCAAAGGACATTGATGCCGGATGAGAGGGTCTTATGGTATTTTCCGAGTCGCTCGACCACCATAGTTTCACTTTGCTGGACTATCAGGAAACCTTTAATAGCGAAAACCATAACGAATAATGCCAGAATTCCCAAGACGATCAGGATACCCATTGTATGCTCCTCTTCAATTCAGGCCGGCCTCACATAAACCTTGTTGACCTCCACTCTCACCACTTCAACCTTGGAATTCTTCTCGATAACCTCTCCCTCCAGCGCCACTGCCCTCCAATCGTCACCCCCAACCAGAACGCGGCCTGTATTCAACTCGTCGTTAATGTCCTCGGTAACTCGACCTATTTTCCCGATCAGAGCATCAACATTCGTTTTTACACCAGGGGATGCCTTGTAGCAGTACCTGGTAAAAAATGGGCGGACACCGAAAAAAGCTCCGAGGGTACCGACGATAAAGGCCACCAACTGAATATTGATCCCAAAATGCAAAACCGCCGCAACCGTTGCCGCGAGACAACCGACCCCCAAGGAAGCAAGGACGAAGGCAGGAATGAGTATTTCGAGTATGCAGAGAATGATCGCCAAGATTATCCAGATGTGCCAGGCAGTCAGCATTGTTCACCCCGAGTCTTATTGCATAGAGAGAGATTTGGATAGCGGGAGTGTATCACAAAACGGGGTCAGTGAGAAATTCCGATACCCCGTGAGCAAATTGGGAAACGAAACGTCTTTGCCGCGGTCTCATTTCCGAAACACCTGAAACTCTTTACCGCACTCTTCGCATCTCTTTTCCCAAATTTAGCCGTCGGGACTCCCGGAATCCTGCCCACCCATGGGACGATATTAGTAAAAGATAGCTTGGATTTCACATTCCCGCTTCCGCATGCCGGAGACTTTGCCTTTATTTGTGGGATTAACCGGTCGAACGAGTTATTGACCGTGCTAATGTTGACGTGCGCCGTTAACCGGGCGATTACACGCGGGATTCATCCGGCACCGGTTAATCATTAGCCGGGTGCACGGGAAAACGGCGATCTCGCCGTTGATGGAAGTGAACGGAATGGCGCGAAGGCCGGCGACGATCACGCCGGTGGACAACTCAAACAGGGGAAACCGACACCATGAAGATTGCTGTTTCGATCATGCTGATGGCACGGACAATTTCTCTTCCGATCAGCTCGAGCTTAGCCAGCGTGTCGATCCGTGGCTGGACCGAATCCAGTTCGGATTTGGCAAAGATTTCAGTAAAGAGTCCACAGGCATTAATAAGGCTGATCAAGACAGCATCATGAGGATCAGGGATGTCGTCACTGAGAATCAATTCTCTCAATCGCGTCTTGACCTCCTTGGGCTCAGTATTATCGATGATCGGATAGCGTCGAACTTCAAATACCCAGAGAATCTTGCGATCTTCTTTTTTCAAGATTCGCTTTTCAATCAATCGGTTTAAAACCAGTTCTTGAATCCATGCTCCCTGCTTAGCAAAATGACCCAACCAATGAATGGCCGGCCAACGACCAGCATAACTTCGGATTTCGCCGAGGACACGGTTAGACAAGATGTCGCCTGTGGGTGTCTCATCGACAACAAAAAGTGAATGAAGGTCCGTGTCGATCCGATTGAGTAAAGCCAGATCCGTGAGAACTGCGCCTGCCAATGCATAGTCCAGAGAAACAGGGGAAAGCTGGTTCATGCCTCCCTGGTCATCGAGCGCAAGCAACAGAATCTCTTCGGCGAAACTGAGCATGGCATCCTCTCATATGTTGCAATCATGAACTCACAAAGTTGAACACACGCTCGAATGTAGGCCGAACGGGGCGGACCGTCAAGCGTCAAAGACGCTGGCGCTCGGCAGATGGAGCCGTCGTATCCCGTGATCCAACCACTCGATGATGCCCGGCGTGTCCCCAAGGATCGCAGACTCCTGAGGCGATGATAAGAAATTGCTTTTTCACGATCCAGGTGTAGCAAGCGCGGTGAAGCAAGTCAAAGACATTTTCTCGATCTTCCGACAGGTGACGGCATCCGAAAGAGGTCCAGAGAGGGTCGGGCCTAATGCCGCTAACTTAACACAATTACCTCGAGCCGCTCTGGAATATGGCGGTCAGACAACGCAGCATGGATGATCCGGATCAGGCGAAGGCAGCGCTTCGATATGTCTATTATGTGATGACGAAGATGGTATCCCGAGATTTTGATTATGCTGCTCCACATGATTCGGGGCGGCATTCCGGGACGAGAGTATCAACCCAGTCATAGATTCGATCATCAGGCGGCTGGTAAAGGTCGGGGCAAGGGTGGTCGGCCATGCCTGGAGATGGCATGTCCATGTTGCATCCGCTTTTTCACTCGCCCGGCACTATCGGATTCTACTCGCCTGAACCCCTCAAGGCGGACAGGCAGGAACCAGGTTACACAAAACTCCAGGGATGGAGGTGCGTCCTTGTATCTGAAAACGCAAAAGCCGCTCCCCTCGCCGTATAATTTGCGTATTCCAATCGGAAATTGTATATTTTTTCAAGGCGCGAGCGCGCGGAGGAAGTTTTTTCGGGCAAAAACCCCACCCGAAGAAGCGGTTGGAATGGTTGGCGCTGAAGTTGGTGTTATTCCGGTTATAAGACTCTTTTGACGAGGAAAATTAATGAAATCATTAATGATCTCTATCGCCATTCTGTTTTGTCTCTTATCCATGGCGAACGATGCCATGAGCGGCCCTGCCGATATCACCGCCGCCGCCAAAGCGGGCCTGCCCACTTTCCTGGCGCGCATACCGGCCGGTTCGATGCAGGAGTACGGCTTCAACAATAACGACTCGCTCGACAAGGCCTGCCTGGGCGATCCTTTCAATCTTCATGTGATTACTCCGGACGCTTTATTCAGCTACAGCGAAGGGGTCCCGGTAGCATCGATTCTGACTGTGATTGACCAGTGGTATTTTCCGGTCATGATCCAGGATCAAATCAGGTGTTTTCTGATAGTCGATCGCATGGAAGGCAAATGGGAAGCCGTTTCTCTGGGATATGCCGCCCTGGCCAAGTTCATGAATCAGGTAGAAACGGAATATCCTGCCGAAAAGGGGTTCAGCCCGACCCTCATAGCTGTTTTTCAGGCAAAGACGTATCTGGTGATGATTCCGGAGTCCGGCAACATTTTGTTGCAATTGCCGCCGACGATGACTGCGTCGGCTTCAGGGAAGACCGTCCCCGGTTCGGGGCAGATCGCAGACATCCTTGAAAGTCTGAAACCCACGGTCGTGGAGGCGATAAAACAGCAATGACAACGAAGAAGAAGACCTTCACAAGTTTATGTCTGGCGGTTTGCGTGCTGGCCGGCCTGCTTTGTGCCGATTCCGCTTTCGCCACCGTATTGAACGTCAAGCAGCATTACCAGGAAGAAAATCAGTGGTGCTGGGCTGCAACCTCGCAGGCGATCCTTGAGTTCTACGGAATCATTCAAACACAGACCGCGATAGCCAAGTACGGCACTGACTCAGAGAATATATGGAATTATATATACGGCTCCGGGACCGACCCGGTGCGCAACGGCGTTGACTTGATTCTCAAGAATTTCGGCGGGCCTGCTACAACCCGTTACGCCCGGTATCTGTCTGAAACCGAGGTGGAGAATCAGATAGATTCATTGCGGCCCATCGCGATCCGATGGGCATGGGACTCAGGGGGCGGGCATATTCTGGCCATCAAGGGCATGGCCGGGAGCACTCTTTACTTGATGGATCCCTGGAACGGCAACGCCCAAATCAGCACCTATCTTTGGGTCGTCAGAGGTGATTCGACTCATACCTGGACACATTCCCTCACTATGAATGACGCCCCCAGCGAAACCATTGCCGTTATCGTCAATCCGTTCTCATCTTCGATCACCAGCAACGAGGCAAAGGCCGGAGCCACCATGCAGTCTCCCGGAGCGGCCTTGCCAACGGCAACCGGCGTTGCCTACGGCCTCGTTATCAATCCTACGATTACCGGACTCCGGGCCGCTACCACTCCGGCCTCAACCGGCGGCGTATTTTCAGTTACTCTGACGAGGCTTGCCGCCAATACCACCTATCATTACCGAGCCTATGCCACCAGCGTCGCCGGAACGGCCTATTCGCAAGATTCGACATTTACCACCTTAGCGGACGAACCGAAGGCAACTGCCGCCACCGCAATAACGGCATCCGGCTTTACAGCGAGTTGGAGACCCCCGTCAGGTGATGCGCCAATCAACTATTACAACCTTTACGTGGCAACCGACATTGGTTTTACAGATGTGATCCAAAACGTTTCCGTATCGGGTACAAGTCATCAAGTGACCGTTCCGGATGCGGGAACATATTATTACAGGGTCAACGCGGTCAATGCTGGAGGGACCAGCGCCAATTCGAAAACAGCTACGGTGAACGTTCGCTAACAGCGCAGCGTTTCAAACCCGGCTTCAGCGCTTAACCTGACCTGTGAAACGAGGGTGCTTCCGCGACAAGCGCGCCTTGAATCACAGCTATGTTTCGTTCGCTCTATAACAGGATGCCTGACCGCTCATGCCAAGTTGCGTTCAAGACGCATCTTTCGAGCAAAAAAGAGCGGGGGAATGATTCCCCCGCACCCCCCGGAATTCGGCCACGCGCGAGGCCGAGCGCTCGGCGCTGTCGGCGAGTGGGCAC
>Ga0326728_10008029_pt1 | contig 26577 bp, 16 predicted proteins | sample MB3enrmetagenome_FD_207602 | JGI IMG/M metagenome (GOLD analysis project Ga0326728, IMG submission 207602) | Lab enriched peat soil microbial communities from McLean, Ithaca, NY, United States - MB31MN | ecosystem: Environmental > Terrestrial > Soil > Wetlands > Peat | place: USA: New York...
GTAGTATTTTCAAGGGTCATCAGCATGACCTGGCTCCTCGTAAGGTCGGTGATAAGGCCGAGGCTCTTCAGCTCGTTTAGCGCATCCTGTGCCGGTTGCATTTGCGGATCTTGCTGAATGGCCTCCTTATAATAGTTTCCTGCTTTGGAATAATCACCCTTATCACTGCTGTCCATGCCGTTGGCAAAGTTCATAAATGCATCAAGGTTGGTGGTGAACGGCTTTTCCAGATTTACCCTCTGCTCAGGTCTGAGCTCGATCTTCAACAGGTCGATGATCTCGAAGAGGATCTTTTTTTCAAGGATAAATATATCCGCCAGCTTTCCTTCAGCCTCGGGCTGCCCCAGGACATGCTCATCCTTTACCCCGAGGAGGTTGGACTTGACCTGAAGATCGGCAGCTTGTACGGGTAGGATATCACCCCCCACCAGATAGCTTGCGCCCAGCAGCATTCCAACCCGGGGGGCAGAGTCCTCAGCCACAAGGCCCGATGTGCCGAGGTTCAGCTCTTCCACCAGTGCCTGGAGCTTCACCCGTTCTACGACCTGGATCTTGTCGAGCTGTGACAGGTCGGTCATGAGGAGAAAGGCAAAGCCCTTCTGCAGGGGGTTCAATGTATCCTTGCCCGTTGTGTTGCGGAAGTAGAGGACTGCCACCGTGTTCGGTGAATAGACAGTCTCCCGTGACTTCTCCTGCTCTATGGCCTGGTGAGCCCAGGCCTTGTCGTCCTTGGTGACTACCTGGCCCGCTTGCACTGGGGAAGAAGAAAAGAGAAGAAGACATATGCATGCTGATATGAAAAATATGAATTTATTCATGACTTAAAATCTCCCAATTTTATAATAAATATAATTATGTGTATATTTTATGCAGATTATGTGCCATCTCGTAACAATATGATATTTTATATTTTAATTTTTATCTCCCCTCCGAAGTGTGTAAAGTAATAGCACTTTCTCATCTCAAGTGGGTAAAATTGTTTTGCTGAAATCCATCTTGCCTGTGATATGTCATTCCACTCTCGCCTGCTGGCTTCCATTCCATTTCATGGTTGCATCATTCCTACCAGATCGGAACCTAGTAAAAGCGTGGGTATCGACGCGGAAACCAAGGTCACCACCTCTTTGCTAGACCAAGTAACAATGCCCTAACTATAGACATACGATAATTTAGTTTGACCAGTAGATCGTTACGTTAATATAATTATAATATTACGTAAGCCCAAGTCAAACTTTTTCCAGCTGAACGGAACAGGGGCCTCGTTAATTTCGACAACACCTTTGGGTATCCTTTCCTTGAGTTCTTCCTTCTATACAACACGGATGTGTCGAAGGAACATGCGTGCTATCTTAGAGAAGTCACATTCGATCAAATTCAGCCAAGAGTCATGCTTAGGCGTATGAACATATTCGAAGCGTCCTGGTCGGGTGGTGAGGTAACTCATTGTTTCATTGGAAATGATCAGAACTATATATATATTGGCTAAGGCGATGATTATTGCAGAGTTTGTTGAAAAACTCAAAGGAAGATAAGTGACAAATAAAACGACCTCGCAGAATGCACGACGTTGGAAATATTTCTCCACATAATCATCACAGAAGTACAATATAAAGTGCGTGCCATTATGTGGATTCTAAAAAAATTGCTCACGAGCATAGATATCATCTCAAGAGTTACACTTTGCCTACACCGAAGATTTCGAAACAAAACATCTACTCCTGATTGTTCCGCTGAAAGTGTTGATCTATCGCAGTTATCAATGGTTCATAGCTGATAACATTGAGATTGAGTACCTTATACCCTCCTCCAGAGACTTTTGATCCTATAATATCAGTCAGTTAACTTCTCCAATACCCGCCCGTGGTCCTTACTTAAATTGGAATTCACCAACATGGAATTCGTATTAACAAATCGGCATACATAATATGGTGCCACCATATATCTCAGCACACGTATCAAGGGATTCATAACCCTGCGCCAGTTCGATCTCGTGTAGTATCCCGGTTGTATTGTCGCTCCTTCAAATACGCTTTTGAGAAATGATATTCGCATTAACCTTTCACACGCTGGACTTCTTCTGGATGAGATTTTATATGTTTTTCTTATTTTATGGTTAGCCAGAAGTATTCGATAAAGGATAAGCGGATTATACATATTAGCCCCTGAGCTGAGTATGCATGTCAATGTCTTGTGGGGGAGATCAATCAACCTCTTAGCAAAGTATTCCAGATCAACGATATGCTCGATCACATCATGGGATACAATAGCATCCACAGTCAGGCTATGCTCAATGCAATAGTTTACTAGGTCGTCTATATCGCCCACTACATAATGGTTTGCTTCAAGTCCATTCTCATGTGCTATCTCTTGAGCGTTCCATTTGCTATCGAGGTCGCAGTATATGACGGTGTGGACACCCATTCGTTTCGCCTGCATGGACAACATACCCGTACCGCCACCATAGTCCACCAGTGTCATCTCATGCAGGGGTTTGTTGTTTGCACTCATAGCGATGAGTGATGCGAATAATTCATCGGCGCAGTTTGATACGTTACGCTTCATATATGAGCGAGACCTCTCAATTATCATATATCCCCAACCTTTCTGAGCGGTATGGCCCGACCTTCAAGAATCTCTCTCTTCCTTGCACGGCGTACATTGAGCACAGATCTGATGAGATTCCTATACTGATGATTTATCGCAGAAATCATCAGTGGCGATTTTTTGGAAAGGACTGATCATTAATCGAAGATATATTCATTGGGTTTGAATTAAAATTGCACTGCTGGCAGGCACATCAACCCAAGCCAAAGAGGATGTAATCGGAACATTGTAAGTAGTCGTTGCAGACCACGAGCCATCACACTGAATCATGCTGTCCCCAAAGTAGAAGCCGTTATCGGTGTCCAGGTTTGCGGCAGTTAGCAACAAAGCATGAGCACTTTTAGCCGAGCTCGGTAAATTGAGCGTGACCGCGACTACATCTGTTCGACTATTGTTCAGTAACACGATCGCGGTCGTACCATCGGAACGAGCGACAGCATAACTGAACAGCGCTTGAGCAGATCCAGAGACGCTCATCTCCAAAACATTGCCAGGTCCCATCATTGAAAACAGCAACATACCATAATATTCAGCGCGGACACCCACGATGTTGCCAGAATAATCGTCGGCGATCGGAGTATATGCGGGGATATCTCCTCCGCCATGAAAGTTGGCACCAACAACTCCATTCTGCGCCAAGGTGAAGCAGTACTCGACTATCCACAGTGCAGTACCAAATGCATCACTTATTCCTGGAGCTCCACCGTTGTAAAAGGAATTGGTCTCTGTCATGCGAAAGCCTTTGGCAATATTATTGTTCTTCGCTGCTGTGGTGAGCGCGACCAATGTGGGTGGCAAAGTCGTGTCCGGTGTCAACAGAAAATCAATGGTTGAGGTGGCCAATCCTCCATCTGCGCGATAGTAATGTTGAGTCAACTGTTCAATTTCGTTGCCCCTATCATTGGCAAAGGGGATCGTGTAAACAGACGAATTGTAGGCAGAGGCCGGTCCAGAGAACACAGCGTCAGGAACTGCGGCCTTAATTGCCGTCACGTAAGAGTCCCAATCGGCCAGGAAATTCGTGAAAGTGTAGGTCGTCGGCCTTAGACCGTTTGATTGATAAATATCTGGTTCGTTGCCAATTTCAAAATTTTCAAGACGATCACCCAAAGATTGGGCAGCATATGCGGCTTCGGCTGCGGTTAAGTCTGGTGTAGAGGTTGTGGCATTCAAACCATATATCACCTTCCAGTTGGTGGCTCGCAAAAAGCCGGCCAAGCGATCGATGTCGGAAGGGGCAGTGCATCCATCTGTACGACCTGAACCATTTGCTTCCCAAGTTGTCTCATCGACACTGTAGCCACCGATTCGCAATAGTCCCGGTCCCCATTTTGAGAACAAGGCAATCAGGGGAGCGTTGTCTGCGCGAAAAAGGTTTTTAGACAACATAGACTTCTCGTAACTAAATCCTATAAAATCCGGGCCTACAGATCCTTGCTTTTTGGAACTGACTTTGACTTGCGCGTGCGATGTGGTCGCCAATGTAGGCAACGTTGCCAGAGCCTGTCCCGAGTCCTTACTGCACGTGAAGTTGATTGCACTAACATCTGCTCCATTAATCTTCACTGCCTGGCTAGTCGGAGAGAAAGTATATCCAGTAATGGATGGAGTAAGAGTATAAGAGCCATTCACCAAGGTAGTTAAACTATAGTTACCACTTGCATCTGTAGTGGCCTTTCCTGAACCATTGCCTGATAAGGTGACAGTCACACCTTGTTGAATATCACCACTTACTGTCCCAGAAATGCTGTATGTAGTAGCTGTAGCTGTGAAATTAATTGAGGTTATGTTGGCTCCATTAATCTTAACAGCCGTGCTGGAAGGATGGAATGTATACCCAGCAAGTGATGGGGTAATAGTGTAAGAACCGTTAGAGCGTCCTGTGAAGGTGTAATTCCCGCCAGCATCTGTTGTAGCCGTACCTGAGCTAGTGCCACTCAGGGTCATGGTCACACCGGACGAAATAGCTCCGCTCACCATGCCTGATATGCTGCATAAGAAAGAATTGCCACTTCCACCTCCGCCACCACAGCTTGACAGGAGTATAATGATGGAAAAAACTGCAAGAGACCGGATGATGAACAAGGACCCAGATGTGCCCGTAGACAATCCCCCTCACATATAAAAATGGACGTAACAATCACAGGTGTCATTAAATCGTGTATGCCTAAGGTTTCCCCGTCTGGTTAACTATGAATCATGACAAAGAAACCCATTGATTTAACTAGCAATGTCAATACCAATTAATAATAAATAATATATGTTATTTTAATTGGTTATAATTATTATCACATTATAACAAGCTGAATCAATATGTATTTTAGTTCTATGATAATAGAAATAATTTACCATTTACGTTCAAATATTTCTCTGGGTAATTTCTGGTTGACTCTAACTGAAGATTACGTGCTCCCAGCTGGCTATACGTTACACCTGCAAAAAATGTGCGTTGGCGAACTATGTTTTTATTGACAGGGGCCTTTTAATGGGTGCCAAACTCAACACTTTGCCAATACTGAAGATTTCTAAACATTATCTCTACTCGTAAATAAACCAGATGAAGTATAAAGAGCTATAAGTACTTTTCACTCAGATAAAAGCGTTGATCTCTGCGGAGACCGTTAACGGCTCTTATGATTGGGAGAGTGAACCTTTTAGATGGCTATCAAAAAAGTCCCCATCATAGGGTTTCGATATTTTTATGTGATTGAATATCAATCAGTTAAAAATTAGATAAAATAATTTTTGAGGTTTTTCAACAGTTTCGCATGTAATATATGGTTTGAAAGTCCAAACTCCGGTTATTGTCTCTAGCGCGAACTCATCAGTTTCTCAGGACATTTTAAATGTCAGCCTTCAAATTCAAATGCCGTTGGTTAGTACCTTGAAGCGGATGGGTTCAAGCTAGAGGAGACGAGCTTGTAGGTGAACGTCAATCTGAGGTGACATGATTATAAGGTAGTGGCAGCTGATCTCACCTTTACCTCTCATAAAGCTTTTGTTTTTTGAATATTAATAATCAATATTATAGCTGTGCCCAGCAACGATTTACCAATTTTGAAGGTTTCATTTGTGACCCCCCGCAATCCAAAATCCAACACTCTCCAATCAAGCCGGAAATGTCCCCACTATGGATACATTCGCACTGACGTCGAAAACCTTAGCGAACGTGGTTTGCAGGCTCTGGTTATAGTAACACGCATTGACGGCTGACTGAGCCAGCAGATTGGCGGCGGCCTCGTCTGAGGCAGCCGTTAATATAGCCAAAACCTGGTCACCAACCGTCACCGAAATTGGCGGTGGCGTGGACAGCAGGGCAACGAAGTAATAGGGTTCATTCGGCGTGAACTTGTCGTAGGAGCGCACCACGTTAACAGTTTGCACGCGTTGCGCCCCGATGACCTGTGACTGGGAAATTTGCGTCAGGCGGTAAATCCCGTTGTTTTGGGCTTGCATGCTTACCTTGTCATCCAGATACAACGTGTAAGTGCTGGCCGGTCCAGGATAAATGTCAAAAGTGATGGGATTGACCGTCAGTTGGCCCACGTATTGTTCGACTTCCCGATGGGGAATGATGCCGCCGGCCCGGATATAAACTGGAACGAGGTTGATAGGGACGTACCAATTTATTGTTTGTCCGCCCAATGACGGGCCTTGCAACGGTGCCGTGTTGTCGGTGTATGCATACCAACTGCTTCCCGCCGGAAGATAGACATCCCGATTGTATTGATTTCGGTTCACCACCGGCGCGACCAGAATGTTTTGCCCGACCATGAACTGGTCGTCAAGATGCTGGTAAACATTGGGATCAGCACGGTCGGTTACAAACAACGCGCGGCAGATCGGCAATCCCGTCTGAGTTGACAGATAAAGGGCGTCATAAAAATATTGCAACAACTTGTAGCGGATTTGAATGTAGTTGCGGCAATTGGACAACACTGGTTCACCATAGGCATACACTTCCTGATACTGTTTGTTATAACCATCATAATGATTTCGGAACCAGCCGAAAAATGCGCTCATGGTCGTCCAGCGTGTCAACAGGTCGGCATCTGTGATGCCGCCCAGAACGGACCCGTTCTGAATGTAGGGGTTGCCGCCGTTAAAATAGCCAACACTGGCATCGCCGTAGGAGCCGGAACCGGTGTCGTAGCCGACACCATGTCGGGAAATGGCAAACCCCCCGACGTCACTGCCGGCCATGGGCTGGCCGGAAAGTCCAAAATTGAGAATTTCCGGGATCAAGATCGAGAGAAACTCCCAATCGGAAGCCGAGTCGCCGGTCCAAGTGGCGGCATACCGTTGAACCCCCGCATAACCGCCGCGCGCGATTATAAAGGGACGCTTGTCCACCCCGCTGGCCTGGCGCAGGGCGACGATGCCCTCATAGGTGGCACTAATGAGATTGAGGGCAAACACATTGTGGATGCGCGCATGTGGAACCATGGCGTTGCTGGTAAAATCATAAACCAGCAGGTCCAGCGCGAGTGTTTTCCACGGCATCGGATCCGAGACGCTTTGCACTGTGGCCGGATCGGTCATGTCCTGCCAGACCATCTCCAAGCCCGCAGCAAGGAGCGGTTGGTACTGCTGCCCCCACCACGTGCGTACGTCCAGGCGACCCAAGTCGGCATAGTAGCCATAGGTGCCCGAGGGAACTGGATTAAGAGGAGATCCCGGCAGATATGGATTGGTTCCAAAATTGTCACCATAGTTTTCATTGGTGACAAAATATCCGGGAGTTTGAGGTGGTGGAAAATCCGCTCTAACATCCTGGAAAAACGCGTTGATAACCTTTCCACTATTCAGGGTGCTGTAGGGAGTATTGTTGCCGTCTTCGTCCGGTTTCAGGCTCACAATGCCCGTAATATTTGTACTGGCCTTGACACCGATTTTCGCCAATTGCGCAAAAGTGGGGGCTCCGCCACCGGGGAACTTTTTGGGACTGGCGGTAAAGGTCCGGTAGTTGTTCTGAAAGTCCACATCAATGTGGATGCCATCCAGCGGAATCTGATTGTCGAAGTGAGCTTGGGCGGCGGCCAGCACCTTGTCATGATCATAATAACCATAGCACCCCTGGTGATAGCCCAGCGTGTACATCGGAGCCAAGGCGGGCGGACCAGTCAAGGTTACATACTGTTTTAGCACGTCCGCAACATTGTTGCCCGCCAGGAAATAATAATCAATTTCCCCGTAGAGGGCACCGAAATAATACTTGCCGTGCATGTCGCCGCTGGCAGCGGAACTGGCACCGAGGTTGAAGTATGTTTGGGATTCGTTGTCGAGAAATAACCCGTAGCAATAGGGCACACCGGTCGGCTGGCCCTGTGCATTCAACGGGTTCGGGTTGTCCTCAATGAGCAGCGGAATGGAATTATAGAGGGGTTCGCTGGGATTCAAGGGCCCTGGCTGGCTATTCGAAGGAACCACGGAAGATGCACCTGAGTTGGCCCCGGAATACTTGTAATTGTCATAATTGAACATCGTCAGTGAAGATTCGTTCATCCGCAGGGTGCTCCCGCCCTTCTCGCCGAAGCCAAAATAGTTGGCGTTGGCAGGATAGTTTTTAAAATTGGCGACTGCCTGCTGGTTGGGATTGTTCCCCGGCAGATAGATCAATCCCTGGTCAGTGTCGGTGCTGATCAATTGCCCACCGAGAAAGACTTGAACCTGAAAAGGTTGTTTGAGCACATCCAAGCGGATTCCGCCCAGGTTCACCGAGAGTTTTTGCTGATCGTTCTGTAGAATATTCAATGCCACATCGCCGAGGTTTGAGTTGATCACGGCAAAGGAGCCATCGTTGGAATAATTCCCGGTGGGGTTGAAGCGAACGCGAAACGCTGTGGGACCCAGGAGGTATATTTTAAGAACAGGGGCGGCTAGACCTGGTCCGGGGCTGACCCCGGTAAGGGTAAAGCTGTTCGCACCAGGGTCTTGCACACAACTGGCAACATTGCCAAAAGAAGTCCAAGTTACACGGCTGTTCGGAGTAAATTGGTCAACCCGAACAAACTGATAGGAGGAATTTTCGGAATTAAAGTTCATGGTCGCCTTTCAAAATAGAGCAGCCAAGTGATTTAATGAGCACTGATATTCTGGAATTTGCTGGCCGTGGAGGTAAGCATTAACTGTGTTTGGATGCAGGTTTGCCAGCTTTGCAATTGATCGTTGGTTGAAACCGGCTTTCCCCTGATAGTCATGATGCTCAAGAAACTTCTGTTTTATTTGAACTCGAGTCATAAATCATCTTGTACGAACGTTTTGCTCTTCATATTGAAGCCTCCTTGTTGATACATCAATCGTTCCTTTTTTTGGTAGGAGAATATGAATGCTCTAGCGGGCCTCCAACTTTTCTTAGACATTTAAAAGATTCATTATATCCAACGCAAAAAATGCATTATATCTGGATATTGGATGTATAAGCTGATGTATGTTACTAGGGTGTAATAGTGAAAATCAAAGGCGCAATGTCAAGACTCTAAAATAAATTATATCATATTCTTCTGATGTAATCAAGACAAATATTACAATAGGATGAAATTAATTAATAATAGATTTTGTGAATTCATAATGCTAGCCCATACTGAATATGGCCAAACATAATCTATACTTGGCAATGTATCATATGAAGTAAAAATTACTATAGTACAGGTATCGTGCCACACTCAACGCTTTGATCACACTGAAGATATCTAAATATTATCTCTACTCGTAGATGAACCAGATGAAGTATAAAGATCTATAAGAAATACAAGGCCTTTGCATAACATAATATTGTCGCAAACTATGAGTTTTGTAATTGGCTCTGATGTTCTCATTAACGGCCGATTACCTCTATGCAATTATATACGATTATCGAATACTGAGTGATATCTCATGAAACTCCAATCAAAATGACACTTCCTGAAAATCGAAAGAGTTCATTGACGTCATTGTTCGTTGGTGGTTATCTGGATCGAAAAGATTGACTGGGGCGGGACAGTATGTCAACGGAAGCAATATCAGCAAGCAAACAGAAGCTGGCTGACGTGGCGGTGGTAATCCCGACGGTCCTGCGCCCATCACTGTTGCGCGCCGTACGTTCGGTCTTCAACCAGAGTCTGGCAGGACACATTCAGATTTTAATTGGGATCGACTACCGCCAAGGGGAAGCCAACCTATTGGACACCCTGGCTTACGAATGCCCACCTAACGTCACCCTCACGACACTTGACCTCGGTTATTCAACCTCACGGCGGCATGGGGGGTTTTACCCCAACTACTACAGTGGAGCCCTCAGAACCATTTTGAGCTATGCCGCTAATAGCAAATACGTCGCCTATCTGGATGACGACGACTGGTGGGGACGTCATCATCTATCCAGCTTACTTTCTGCGATTTCCAACAAGGACTGGGCGTTTTCCTACCGCTGGCTGGTTGATCGTGAAACGGGATGGCCAATCTGCCGGGACGAATGGGATTCGGTAGGGCCAGGGGTTGGGATCAATCAGCAGCGTTTCGGTGGTTTCGTCAGCCCCAGCAACCTGTTGCTCAATAAGGATACCTGTCATTTCATCCTGCCTTACTGGTCACTCTCCCCTTTTGCAGATGGTACAGGCGAGGACCGTCTGGTATTCCAAGCACTCTTAAAACACCCATCTCGGGCTGCTACCGGCAAGTACACCTGCTACTACGAAATACCCCGCGAAGTCCAGGAGCATCCACATCATGCACGTGAATTTGCCGCCCGAAATATAAGTTGGATATATAACCGAGCCCAAATCGACGTTATCATCCAGCTAGCAGATGAGGCATCGACCGCAATTAAATGCCATGACATCGACACCACTGTCGCTGCCTGTCAGCGCGTCTTAGCCTTGAATCCCCACCATGCTCAGGTATTACATTGTTTGGCTCTTGCTGAATGGAAGACAGGACGCATGTCCGAAGCGCTTTCACACATTACCCATGCGCTGGATGTCAACGACCATGACCCCGATATCCTCTCCTTATGGTCCGAAATTACTGGGATCCACAGAACCGACATGGCGTCTTAGCACTCTAGGAGCTCCAGTACCACCGAAGTTTGTCTTGACTCCTTTCCGCTAAGGCAGCACGGACACGTAGTATGACTTCATCCCAATTTCCCATTTCTTTCTGGTTGAAAAGACGGAGCGTGTCGGGATACCAGGGGCTGTCATCGCGTTCTACGAGCCAGCGCCAACAACTGTTGAACCGGTTCAAGAGCCACACCGGCTTACCCAAGGCTCCTGCCAAATGAGCGACTGCCGTGTCCACACTGATAACAAGATCCAGATTCATAATGAGCGCCGCCGTATCGGCAAAATCGTGGCAATCTTCCATCCGGTCAATCAGATGAAAAGCGTCGGGGGCTCGCGTTCCTTCTTTCTGAAGGGAGAAGAATTGCACGTTAGGCACATCCATCAATGGAGCCAGAACCTCTGGTGTAACGGATCTTGTCTGGTCCGTCGCGATAAGATCAGTCGAGTGCAAGTGGGCACGTGAACTTCCCGCCCATACGAGTCCGACTTTTAAAGCGTCGTTCGCCAACGCCGCAACTCGGTCCCGCCACTTGGCCACATCGGCCGGGTCGGGGCTCAGATAGGGCAGCGGGGCCGGTATCGTCTCAAGAGTTGTATGAAATGCCAAGGGCAGGCTCATGATTGGACAGTGAAGATCGAAAGGTGGAAGGACATCACCCTTGGCCACAACCTTTTCGACGCCATCTAAAGATTGAATGACCCGCTTCAACGGAGGCGGAACCGCCATTATTACATGGAACCCGCACTCTTTGACGAGAGGCACATAGCGGCAGAATTGCAAGGTGTCGCCGAATCCCTGCTCGGCGTGGATTAAAAGGGTTCGCCCTTCGCCGGCTTCGCCTTGCCACTCAGGCTTGGCAAAATCATGGAAGGCATGACGAAGTTGCTTTGATTTCCAGCGCCATTCATACTCACGCCATCCTTGGTCGAAGCGCCCCAAAGCCAACAAGGCCATCGCCAGATGGATGTGAACCTCGGCATCGTACGGTTCGAGGAGTAAAGCCTCTTTATAAGTCGCAATAGCTTCCTCAAAACGTCTGGCATCCTTCAAAGCGTTGCCCAGGTTGTTGAGGGCTTTTGGGTAATCCGGACGTAAGGCCAAGGCTTTCTGGCAATGAAGGATCGCCCCTTCAAGATTGCCTTTTAATCGCAGGATCGTGCTCAGATTACTGAGAGCTTCGGGGTTCCCTGGGCGAATGGCGAGAGCCTGCTGGAAAAAAACCGCAGCGCTGTCCAGATTGTTTTGCAGATAATGGATGACGCCGAGATTATTCATGTACCCATAATGGTTCGGCTTGAGGATCAAGGCTTGTTCATAGCAGGTGGCCGCTTCGGACAGACGGCCTGTTTCTTTCAGCGTATTTCCCTTATCGTTTAATACTTCAGCATCTTGCGGGTTAATTTCCAGCGCTTTGTTGAAAGCTGCCAAAGCGCCCGCCGAATCACCTGTTTTGCTTAAAGCTTTGCCGATATGCCAATGGGCTTTGGCATGATCAGGCTTAAGAGCGACAACCCGCAGCATGAGAGGTAAAGCGACGGCAAACTTCTTCTGGGCCATCAGTATCATGGCATAGTTATAGATGATCACGGTTGATTGAGGTGCAAGGATCAAGGCTTTCTCCATCCAATCCTCTGCCTCTTTCGTCTTTCCCAGTTGAAGGTCGATGATGCCTCGCATACCAATGAAGTCGGGATTCGCAGGATTTTCGTACAAAACATCGGCGCAAATCTTCTGCGCCTCCTCAAGTTGTTCTTGACGATTATCCCCCGTTTTGTTGAAGACCAATGCCTCCAACGAGGTCATTTGATTGATCAGTTGTTCATTCATGATCTTTCACTTCCTATTCTCATGGGTAAGACAAAAAGGGCGGGGTCATCGTCAATTCTTGACTCAAGACCCCGTCTTAATGTGAATCCCTGGACTATACCGATAAGTCGACTGGTGAATAGCTGCCAGAACTACCCGTAAGGCTCATGAAGAGATTCTGTAAGTTGTTATATGTATCACTATTCCCAAGGCTCGATGTGTAGGCGGACAAGGCCTGTGCAATGAGACTATTTGTCGACGATGAGCTTTGGTCGTCAAGGTAAGCCTGCAGTTCCGAGGCGCTCAGCAGACCATCGCCGTTGGTATCATACTTGGAGATGATACTTTCGGCGCTTGATGTGGAGCTTGTCGTGGAGCTATCCATCCCAGAGGATTCCGGGGGCGGCGGCGGTGCCATTCCCACGTTTTGCGGGGCCGATATGCCGTTGGCTGCAAGGAATGATTGGAACTCTGAGGCGGTCAGTGTCCCGTCGGTGCCGTAGGTGGAGATGGCATTGGTGGTGTCGATAGTATTGCCAGTTGCCTGAGCCATATCCGTAGCCCAGGTGTCCAGCTCTGCCTGTGTCATCGTGCTGCTGCCGCCGGTGATGGCATTGAACAGATCAGGGGGCGTAGTACTGTTGGATGAATCCTGAGAGGCAGGTGGCTGTACACCGTTGGCAGCAAGGAATGACTGGAACTCCGAGGCGGTCAGTGTCCCGTCGGTGCCGTAGGTGGAGATGGCATTGGTGGTGTCGATAGTATTGCCAGTTGCCTGAGCCATATCCGTAGCCCAGGTGTCCAGCTCTGCCTGTGTCATCGTGCTGCTGCCGCCGGTGATGGCATTGAACAGATCAGGGGGCGTAGTACTGTTGGATGAATCCTGAGAGGCAGGTGGCTGTACACCGTTGGCAGCAAGGAATGACTGGAACTCCGAGGCGGTCAGTGTCCCGTCGGTGCCGTAGGTGGAGATGGCATTGGTGGTGTCGATAGTATTGCCAGTTGCCTGAGCCATATCCGTAGCCCAGGTGTCCAGCTCTGCCTGTGTCATCGTGCTACTGCCACCGGTGATGGCATTGAACAGATCTGTTGATGCTGAACTGTCCGATGAATCCTGAGAGGCAGGCGGTATGCCTGCAAACCCCATACCCTGCTGCATGGTGGATGCCATGAAAGAAATGAGTTCATTTAAATTCAGGCCACTATCTCCGTCATTGTCATAGGTAGAGTTGGTATTGCTCGTGTCGTTGGTCTGGCCTGTTTCCGATGAAATCATTTTCTCCAATGTTTCGAGTTCCGACTGAGAGACATTACCGTTAGTTGTTGACTGGGTCTGCAGATAACTCTGATAACTGTTGTAACTGCCGATTCCGTTAACCATGATATTCCTCCTTAGTTTTTATATATCATTCGCGAAGGCTATTTGGGGAGAGATAAGCCAAATTTATGCCAAGAGTGGCGTAAAATCAGTCTGAAGTGTTCGTTTGAGGATTAGTTAAGTTACGGATCTATCGTTCCGGTTAATCGTCTGATCTCCTGTCATCAAGTACCTCATGGTCTCGCTTGAGCATAAGGGACTTCCAGTTCTTGATCTGATTGGGATGGACATTGTGCTCATCTGCAATCTCATAAAGTGTCTTTTCAGCCTGGAATATATTCAGCAACCACGTTGGCCTTGAAATCACCAGTATATCGTTTGCGCCTTTTCATTGTCTCCATACCGCCCTTATCTTCTGACATTGACGTGTAACTTATCAGATACAACCATCACTGATCCTACCAAGCATTTTTATTGATGTTTTCTTATTCAATTCTGGAAACGATTACCCTGATCATAGGCAATTTTTACCTCCTTATAGTCCGAGCACGCCAAACATAGGTCACGCATTTATTCCTGCAGAGAGGGAAAAGACTCATAATAATCACCCACATAAGCGGTAAAGCACAAATAAGGGTAAGGAGAATCAGTATTGCGCACACTTCTGAGGTTGCATAGGTCTCATGAACCTGCTCGGTGTGCCTGTGCGCACAGGAAAAGGACCTGAATTCGTGCGGGGTCTGCAGTGACTATTCGTGCGAAAAACTTAACGGACTTCTCTCAATCCTACCGATGGAGGAGCCGAGGAAGAACCTGGAGGCAATCAGGGAAGGCAGGTAGATGACGATGGGGGATGCTCTCAAGGAAGAAACAAGGGCATCTCCCTCCCCCTATTGCACCACTGCCATGATAAGTGAACCTTACACCAGTAACCAGTATTACATATATCCTATGAAGATCTAAATCCCAACCTGGTAGGGCAACTGTAGAGATAGCTATAAGATCTTGAAGCTCAGGTCATACCACATATATAACCAGAGTCGTGACAATGGCATACTATCAATGCTTCTTCTAAAAGGATTTGATTTGCAATATATTGCCCTGGACTAAAACAGTTTAGGGCTGTGGGGAATGCTGTGGGGAAAGATCTTCAACTGCTTATGAAAGATATTTTAATTTCATCGGTAACTTATTGAATTAATTACTGGTAGTGCTGGCAGTCTACTGCGAACCACTCTCTACACCAAATTCCCTGTTTATCAGGGAATTTGCAGGGAATTTTGTCGTTTCTGGGACCGAAATTAAAAAAGTGGCGTCGATATGATGACTCATTCCAGTGGGTTGCAAAGGAATTCCCTACTCAACCTAGCAGGGAAATTTTTTATCATATCAGGGAAATTAAATCGCGGAACAGGGAATTATCAAGCTAGGCACATATGGCATTGTCCCGGGGTAAGAGCGTGCCAGGATTCGTTACTTTGTGAATGCCACCGACAAAGGATAGATCTCAACTCAAGATATGTACATTTTAGAGGATCAAGAAAGCTATCATCTATTACAGAGATCATAAATTTGATAAGAAAAGCATCAGGCTTATAGATGTAACATTCTCTCCTTTATCTTACACAATTTTACAGGGAATTGTAACATCTTCGTCGTATGAGTAGATAGCACACAACCGGTGATACCCATCAGCAATAATAACCTTACCGTTAGTAGAGTCCCTTACTAAAAGAAGCGGAGAAAGACTTTGCCCGGATTCTATTTTTCTTTGATCTTTTTCGACATGAACGTTGCTGATCCCAAGGAGTGATAGTCTGGATGCCCTGAAAATATCTTTTGCTTTAAACTCTGTTATCGGGGCGCGCTTCAATTTTTCTATGTATTTATTGGTTGTAGATTCATCGAAGATAAGGTTCATATATGATTTAGCTGCTGGATAGTCGTGTTCTTCTGGTTCATCCAGCCACTTGATTTCCACTTTCTTCTTCGACATATTGGAAACCTCCTCTTAACGGGAAGTGTTTGATGCTTATTGTAACATTCTTCAATAGAATTTAAAGAGAGAAAAAAGGATGTTAAACATGAGAAAAGAGTGGCCCTTCCGGCTCCCAATACTCCAGGGTATTCTGCCAATACAGAGGTCACAAGTGCCCATGGATATCATGGCTGGCATTACGTTGGCAGCCATGGCTATTCCCGAAGTGATGGGCTATACCAAAATTTCGGGAACACCCGTAATCACTGGTCTTTACACGATTCTGATTCCTATGGCGCTGTTCGCTCTTTTTGGTTCCTCACGTCACCTAGTCGTGGGTGCCGACTCTGCGACAGCGGCCATTCTCGCAGCGGGCCTCGCGGGACTTGCATCCGCCGGTTCCAATCAGTACGTGGCACTGGCTTCAGTTCTCGCATTGATGGAGGCGGGGTTACTGATTCTGGTGCGCGTGATTCGCCTGGGGTTCTTGGCAGATTTTCTTTCACGCACAGTGCTCATAGGATTCTTGACCGGCGTCGGCATCCAGGTCGCGCTGGGTGAAATTCCCGGAATGCTGGGCCTGAAAGGCGGCGGGCATGACACCTTGGGTAGGATGCAGCTTGTTTTTCAGCAGATTGAGGGGGTAAATTTTTCGGCGCTGGCCATTGCGCTAAGCGCGCTAGTAATCATCGTCGGTTCAAAGAGGACATCAAAGAAAATACCGGGCACGCTGATCGCCGTGACCGGCGCTATAGCCGCCAGCAAGGTGCTGGATCTCCCTGCGCATGTACATGTACTCGGTTCCGTGCCGAGCGGCCTGCCGAACATCGGATTGCCCGAAATCACATGGAGTTGGGCGCTCACCCAGAAGCTGCTTCCCACAGCCTTCGCCATGTTGGTGGTGATCCTGGCCCAGAGTTCCGCCACGTCTCGGGCCTATGCTGCGCGCTACAACGAAAGCTTCAATGAGAATGCCGACCTCACAGGCCTTGCGTTGGCGAATATTGGCGCAGGTCTGTCCGGCACCTTCGTAGTGAATGGCAGCCCGACCAAGACCCAGGTGATCGACAGCGCTGGCGGACGCAGCCAACTGCCGCTGCTCGTTACGATGGTCATGGTGCTGCTGGTGCTCCTGTTTCTGACGGCGCCCTTGGCCTACATGCCGGAAGCGGTACTTTCGGCAGTCGTGTTTCTGATCGGTTTCGATCTGATCGACATCAAGGGGATGCACCGAATCTATCGTGAGCGTCCCTGGGAATTCTTGGTTGCTCTCATAACCGCAACCACCGTTGTCACAGAGGGAGTAGCGCAAGGCATACTTATAGCCATGCTCCTCTCACTTCTCATCCACACCCGCCATGGCTACCGTCCGAAAAATTTACTGATTATACCCGACCAGGTGCAGGGCTTGAGAACCTGCCCAGTTGATTCGCTGGCTCAAATGTACCCAGGGTTGATAATTTATCGCTTTAACCACGGCATGTATTATGCGAACGCGGAGCTTCTTGCCAAGCAGATTACGATGTTGGTGAAGGAAGCACGACCGGCCCTTGCCTGGTTTTGCATCGATGCCGCCGCTGTCGACGATATCGATTTTTCAGCGGCTGAAACTCTACGCTCCCTTTACACCAACCTGAAGGAGCATGGGGTCAAGCTAGTCTTCACTGAGCTTTCGGACAATACCAAGAAGTGTCTTGATCGCTCCCGGATCACATCCCTCATAGGCGCGGATGGATTCTTTTCATCCATTGCAGAGGTGCTCGACGCCTACACTCAAAAGATAGTTGACGGCGACGTAACAACATGAGATGGCGCCGAAGTTAAGATTCAAGCTATTTGGGGAGAAGAAAGCGATATCTTCACCAGTATCTTGGACTGTCTTACCCTAAACAGGGGGTGATATCTCCACTGTAGGCATTGCTACTCAAGTAAAGGTCGCGTGAGGCTCTCACAACTAAGGCAAATCAGCAGGCTTGTTTCGATATTATCAAGATACATTAACTTTCAGGGGCTTAGAACAGTCCACAATCATTACAGTTATGTGTACTATGATTCGAGTTTCATGTTCTTATAGATATCGTTACTTCATCAGTTTCATCGAAGAGTATAGATTATGTTAAGAACTATTCAATATTGTTAAAGGATTGCTCTTGGAACGAAATCAACGGTCTCTAAGATAGGTTTTTATACATAACGGCATCCTCCCTCGGATCTATGCATTAGGTGCCTTTTTCATTTGCCCCAACGCCATGCTGGAGGCTCACCTTTGAGATAGCATATTATTACAAACCCGATCGTGATGACCGCCGTGTATATAAGAAAAGTACTTGTGTGTTGATGAGGCTTAAACACGAGGATGCCTATTAAGATAAGCACCAAGAACATCATCAAGACTACCCAACCTTGCCAACTGATGGGAAGGCCCCAGCCCCAACCATACCGTTTAGCAGGGAACCAGTATTTCGAGTTTTGCATGTGTCTCACCTCCCAAAGTCCAGCATGTATACGAACATGACGCATCAACCGTGGCTGTATATTGTAATATACGGAGATAATAATACATATTAATACAATAAAACATAATGAACATATATAATTCAAACGTTGTCAATAACCCTTTAGAAAATTGATTTGTTTTTATCTATACAATGAAAGCGATGATAACTGCGATTCTTCACGGTTTTGAGAGAGCTGAAAACCGATGGTTCTGTTATAAAACCTACACAGCAAGCCACTCTATGCCTGACCATGCAGTATGGCACGTGATCTCCAGTTTATGATAGGGTTATAGTGATTAAGAATATCCTGTTATAATTCTTAAGTTCTTATCTAAAAATGCCGATATTAGTAACAACACCATGAGTTAGGCTTCATTATGTTGATTATGTAATTTAAACACTCTCTACAGGAGGAAAAAATGATTAAATCTGTAGGAATTTTCGCTGTAACTATTTTTGTCCTTTTTGCCTCGTATGTCTTTGCTCAAAGTACCGACAAACCGGATATCCATGTAGGCGATCGTTGGTCCTGGCAGCATACAAATGGTTTAGCAAATGAGAAGGACTTCACGCAAATTGAGGACATTGTCGGAGTATCTGACAATGAAATCAGTACACGAGTGCGTGTGAAGGGAAAGCCTGGTAGCGGGATAGCAACGTATACCCGTGAATGGAATCCTGTGGACGTTATTTCAGCACAATATAGTCCCTATCTCAAAGAGCTTACCTTCCCATTTGATGTAGGAAAGAAATGGGATGGTAGTGCCGACAAGATGTTGTATTCCAATGGTAAGCATGGCAAATTCTTTCTGAAGGCAGAGGTTGTTGCCTTTGAGAAAGTCACAGTTCCTGCAGGGACGTTTGACGCATACAAAATCAATGTGGTTTTGGATGCTTCTGGCACAGACGAAGATGCAAATATAGGAAACACAGTCGAAACCTACTGGTATGCCCCATCCGTCAAACGATATGTTAAACTCGAAAACACATTTAAACGCGACGGACGTGTGAGAAGCAAGGATATTTATGAGCTTCTTGAGTACAGCCTGCGATAAACTCGTAAGATTTTTTTCTTTAGCCGGTTGTGCGACAGTGCTGCTTGTCTTGGTTTTAAGTTGTGTTTGTCCAACGCAACAAAAACAAGTGTCTCCAGCAGCAGAGGTGAAGAAGTCTGAACGAGATGAAACATTGCCATCGGTGAAACCTGTAACTCCCCCTGCTACTCCTGAGTCAAAGGCATCATCCAAGCAAACGACCTCGCAGGAAATTGAAGTTCACAATAACTCGCAGATTGATACTGTCCCTATTGAAAAGGAGTAGAATTATGTTAAGAAAACTTCTTCTTTTCATCATAGTTGCGTTTGGGATTTTGGGGACGGCATGGGCCGATAATTCGGTTGGCGTCCCGGATGTTCATATCGGAGATATGTGGAAGTATCGTTCCATAGACGGTTATACTGATGAGACAAAGCTGGAGTTCTCACACCGCATCGTTAAATTGAATGATAAAGAAATAATCATACAGATACGAAACAAGAATAAATCGGCGCGAAAACTTCAATTTCTAACCCGTGAATGGAATCCAACTGACATTGATGGTACAAAATTTGAGCCGTTCTATCCTGAATATAAATTTCCGATGAATGTTGGCTACACTTGGAAACAGGAATTTAGATCTCTCGATACTCATGGATCCTCATTTTCATCGTTTGTGAGAGCAAAGGTTGTTGCTTTGGAGAAAGTGACTGTGCCTGCGGGAACTTTTGATACCTATAGGATAGAGAGGGATATAGAAACGCGGAGTAGCAGTGCAGATGCTAACGTTATAACGGCACATATCATAACCTGGTATGCACCCGTTGTAAAAAAATATATACGTAGGGAATTAACTTATTTTTCCAACGGACGGGAGCGCGACAAAAATATTGATGAACTCCTAGAGTATTCGCTTCAGGAAAAATCAGTAGTGCAAGCAATTGATGCATCAAAACCCGCTAGTGAAAATGAATGATTGAGTCCGGTTTCATTTTATACCACCTCAAGGGCTTTTCCAGCCAATAGCCAATGAGCGAAGGGAAAACATATATGAAACTTATTCGATGCTTGTTAAGTTTACTCATCGTGTTCTTGATCACAGTCGATGTGCTTGCCCTCCCCCCGAACGAAATCCCAATGTATGGTGGTATTAACAAGACTGAAGAAATGAAAAAGGCTGATGCCGACTTAATCGCCGGGGTTGAAAAAGCCGGTTATTCTCGACAAAGTGCAGCTCAAGAGGCCGTTCGGAAAGCCTGGATTTATTTTGAGAAAGGTGATTTTTTAACCGCCATGAAACGTTTCAATCAGGCATGGCTTCTTGACCCAGAAAATGGAGATGTTTACCATGGTTTTGCTTTGATTGTGCATCAACGTGACAATGCAATTTCTGAAGCAGAGAAGTATTTCCATATGGCCTTATCCAAGTCGAGAGTCAGTGTAAACGCATATGTGGATTATGGCCGATTTCTTTGGCTACAAAAGCGGTACGACGAAAGTCTCACTCAACTAAACAAGGCACTTGAGATATCGCCGAAGGCTTATAATGCCCGCGCCCACATTTCCTTTGTTTACTACAAGAAAGGCGATTTTGTACAAGCCTGTAAATGGGGCAAAGCTGCCAGAGCCAATAATGATCAACTTGAGACAGGTTACCTTGAAAACGTGTGCAGCCAAGCTGGGTCTGAGCCGTGGCAAGTGGAAGATACTGACTCAAAGCAAGTGCCTGCCGCTGATTGCCGAAATGAATGGTTACGGCCTTCTTCTCAGACTATGAGCATGGGTTCAGCGATCTTGTTTATGCTTACTGATTACAAGAACAAGGAGCGTCATTTTTCAATGAAACAAGGTCCCAATCAAGTTGATGTTTATTACCTGAAAGGCATTCTCCTTGTAAAAGGCTATTCCGAAGCTCAAATCGAAAAGATCACCCAGGCTACACTTTTTTGGATGCCTATGGCTTTTTCGGTTCCAACTGCGATATTGGGCGATGCTGAACCTAAGGGTCCATGCAACGTCGGAGGGAAGATGCCATTTTCTATTAAGTCGTCAGGAGCAATAATGCTGCAAAATCGGAAGATATCTGGAGCTGTCGGCCAACTATTCCGGTCTACCCCTAGTGAAATATCCTACGAGTTTGACGTTTCATTCGACCCACCAGCACCCCAAGAAGCATCTGTTCGATATGCCGGGACTATGTCATTCGCACCACAAGAAGAGTCTCTGTCCGATGATACTGATATCACCGGCTATATGGTTGTAAGGCATTCTCCGCCTTTCCCTGTCGCAGGCAGTCCAGGGGTTCCAGCAAAGCTTGGTGAGCTAAGGCGACTTCTCGCGTCAGGGCAATGACAATCTTTAATTATTTCTGCTCGAATTGGATCGAACTCAACTGGCCAATTATAGAAGACAAGCGTTGATAACTGCGATATCGTCACGGTTTTGGCTAGCCTGAAAACTGAAGATCTGTTGATGAAACCCATGATACTTCCTACCCTCCAGAGGATGTTTTATTCATATCTATCACAGCGATATTTTGAATATCTGTGCACCTCTTCCACGGGTGCCTGCATACAGATTACCGTAGTAATCTGCAACCAAAGCAGTGATGAAGTCATGAATTTGAGGCACTGGGTATGCAGTTACAGAGCCTTGTATGTCTATACGGATGATAGTACTAGGAAAACCAACAACATAAATATTTCCAGATGAGTCTACAGCGATAGGACTTAAAAGATGTGGCAGCTTGGTTATAGTGCTCACTGTCCCATCTGTGGTAATTTTTCTAATCATACTATTGCCAGTATCATTTACAAAAAGATTGCTACTCTTATCGATCGCCAAATCTGACGGTCTATTGAAGGTTGCCGAAGTGCCAACTCCATCCGAACTGCCACATGTCCCGCTGCCGGCAAATACTGACATGATACCCGCTACATCAAACTTTACGATGCGGTTGTTTACTATGTCAGCAAGAAACAAATTTCCAAAACTGTCTATTGCCAGACCTCCGTTGCCAATTGATGGATTGGAACTGGAGGTTTCCCAGTTCGAGGCAAAACTTACAAGTTTACCTGATGTGTTATACTCTATGATTGATGCACTCCACATAGAAGGAGCGATCGATATATTGTGAAAAGATCTGCTGATCCCAAAAATATTCCCGACACTGTCAATTGCGATTCCTTCGAAATTAGCCTGATGGGCTGAAAGTGTCGTTACAACCCCTTCCTGAGTCACTTTTCTTAACGATCCTCTATCAGAAACAATGATGTTGAAGTAATTGTCCAGTGCCAGATGACCTCCGCCCCAGAAAACTGCGTCAGTACCAGTGCCGTCTACAGGATTCTGATTATCGGTCGCCGATCCGGCAAGTGCAGTGATACCTGAGATGGTCCCTAGTTTTACAACTAATTTAGTGTTTGAACCATTCCCCGGAATGCTTTTTATTCTTACAGGAAATTCATTATTTGTTGTAAAACCGAAATTTCTGGTGAAAGTCAGGGTATTCCCAGGCTGTTCAGGTTCGGATTTTCCTGTTGAACTTTTGTCCGGTCCGCTCCTTCCTCCTTGGCATCCCGGAAACAAAGCAATTGAACCAAGTAACAAGATGACAACTGCTGAATGAAATAAGTCTTCAAAGACATTGTTCTGTCTTCTCATTATTCCCTTCATTATCAATAACAATTTCATTTTATATTGAGAATAGCGTTATTTGTTTAGCTGTATTGTCCATATCGGCAGAAATATATCAATATCTTAGTAGTTATATTACATGATCCTAAAGAAAATAATCTATGTGAGAAATATCAAAGTTATTTCAAGATGCTGAGAAGATGTTCTTTAGGCATGTAAGGTTTCTATATCTATGATGATATTTAACTGAAGGAATTAGAGATTATTTATCCATAATCACCGATTAGTCCATACTGTAGATAACTGCGATAACTGTTCGGATCTGAATACATCTAAAAAACCGAAGATCTGTTAAAGATATCTGTACTTTTAAGTCCTATAACTGGACTTTTAAGTCCTATAACTGGAGTAGCAATCATGGCAGAGACCGTTGAAAAAGCTGTTTTTAAAACGAAGGATTTCCCAGTTCTTTGGTTAGTTGGTTAATGCGTAGTCGTTTGGTGGAGATTTTGGGTTTCGGAATGTCCCAACATAAGGTAGTGAAATAAACCTTGACAAGTGCCTCTTACTTATTATAATGTATGAGTAAGAGGTAGATGATATGAATATCGTAGAAATCTATGAGACGTTCCCGACCAACAATGATTGTATAAGGCATTTAGAGAAGATACGCTGGAATGACAAGCCTGCATGTCCTTATTGCAAGTCCACAAAATCAACACCGATGCCCAAGGAAAACAGGCATCATTGCAATAACTGCAACACGACCTTCAGTGTTACAGTAGGCACAATATTTCATCACACTCGCATACCTTTGCAGAAATGGTTTCTTGCCGTAACCCTCGTTTTGAATGCCAAGAAAGGGATTGCAGCTAGACAACTTGGCAGGGATCTCAAGGTCAACAAAGATACTGCATGGCGTATCGGTATGAAAGTGCGTGAGGCAATGAGTCAGCATGAACAGAGACAGTTATTAACAGGTATTGTTGAGGCAGATGAAACATACATCGGCGGTAAACCACGGAAAGGATCTGCACCGGAAGGTGGATATAAGAGAGGCCGTGGAACAAAGAAAACGCCCGTTGTCGGTCTTGTTGAGCGTAATGGATCTATCAAGGCCGAAGTATTCAAGAACAAGCCGTTAAACATCAAGAATCTTAACTCTCTAGTTCGCAAGAGCGTGGATATATCAAATGCAATCCTCATGACCGATGAATATAAGGGCTATCTCGGAATCAAGCGAATGATGCCCCATAAGGTGATAGATCATACTATGTGGTATGTGAATGGAGACATCCATACCAACACGATAGAATCCTTTTGGGCCTTATTGAAACGTGGAATCATTGGGCAATATCACAAAGTCAGCATCCGTCACCTTCCAAAATACATAGATGAGTTTTGCTATCGGTGGAATCATAACAAACAAGATGGTTTGTTTGAATATACACTAGAAAGAGCGGTGAGGTGCTAAATGAATGATAAGGTTTTAAAGGCTACCCATTCAGGGAAACTATTCATAGGCAATACTGAGATTCCATGCCATGTTCTTGAGAATGGAGAACGCATATTATCTACAAGGGGCATAATGAAATCTCTTGGAAGGACATGGAGAGGACGAAAATATTCTGGTACCCAATTGCCAGTTTTTTTAGAGGCAAAGAACTTAAAAACATATATTTCTGATGACTTAGCTACGGTACTCGCACCCATTATTTTCAAACCCAAAACAGGATATTCAAGTGAAGGCTATAAGGCTGAAATTCTGCCAATAGTCTGCGACATATATCTTAAGGCAAGAGATGACGGAACTTTAACTCCACAGCAAGAAACCATTGCTAAAAGCTGCGATATCCTAGTGAGGGCCTTATCAAAGGTTGGAATCATAGCCCTTGTAGATGAAGCTACAGGATATCAAGAAGTAAGAGAGAAGGATGAACTTCAAAAAATTCTGGCTGCGTATATATCCGCTGAGTTATTACCTTGGACTAGGCGTTTCCCAATTGAATTCTATAAAGAGATGTTTAGACTTAAAAATTGGCCATATCCGTTCTATCTAGGCAAAGGTGTACCAAAAGGGCCTAGATATGCTGGCAAACTAACAAAACAACTCATCTACGAAAAACTTCCTCCTGGCGTACTGCAAGAACTTGAGCGTAAAAATCCACCCAACGAAAAATGGCAACGCAAACATAGACACCATCAATGGCTGACCGAGAATATTGGCAACCCCCATCTTGAAAAGCAAGTAGCAGTGGTCACAACACTTATGAAAGTATCTCCTAATTGGAAAGTTTTTGAACGCAATTTCAGGCGAGCGTTCCCTCAGGGGCCAGAGCAGATGAAATGGATTGAAGAGGAAGAGTGATTAATAATACCTAATTGATAATGGTGGAACTTCATTTGGGGGAGTCATTTTTACTTTTGTCCACGTCTAAATGTCCTCCTGTTTGGTCATTCCATTTCAAGGCCACTAAATGTCTATGGCTTGGTGTCTCTTTTAATGGCTGACTTATTGTCTTTGTCTGACCATTCACTATAAATGAAAAAGAAACAATCCGGTGCTCTGGATCAAAAAGGAAACTCTTTTTACCATCACTGCCAAAAACTTTATTGATTTTACCATTTGGTGTTTTTTCATCAAGCACAAGAAATAAGCTGCCAACTGAACGGCTAAATCGGCTCTGTAAATCTTCTTTGTTCTCTTTTTCAATTTCATCATTACTTATTTCTTCATGATTTGCAGCTTCAGGAGAGATAGTATTTCCTTTTTTAGCCAGTTTGCGACCGAATAGAAACCGATATGTAAATTTGAACTCGTGTTGCTCACCTTCTATGTCAGCCAAACACAATAAAACCAAGCGAAGGTTATTATATTCTCGATCTTTCAAGGTGAATGGGGGTGGTTCTATAACAAAGTTTCTTCCAGGCTGAAGAGTTCTTGCTAATGGAGAAATTGCTTGGGTATTGGTTGCATCTGGGGTTGCAATGCTATAGCGGAGATTATTCACTTCGGGAGAGCCAATGGCATTGTTTAAATCAATATGGAAACTGATGTATTCTTTGCTGATATCATCAATAACAAGAGATGCCCCAATATTGGGATGATCATCTCCACTCTTTATGGACTTATCTTCTCTTGGAATTGCTGCCTCACGATCGGCCACCCATATAGAAGAAAGAACCCACAAACCACCAATACTTCCAAAAACAAAACAAGCAGCAATGACGGCGCCTATAGAAGAAAGGTGATTCCCTCGCTCAAATGCTAACCAGTAACCAGCCTTAATTAACAGGAGCAAGAAAGCAAAAGCATAACAGCATCTAGCCAATGTATACTCATAAGGGAGGTTCACGTAGGCACCTCCGCCAAGAGTAAGTGCAATAGCAAGCCCGAAAAGTATACCAGAAGCCCATCCAACAAATGTTGGGCTAATAAAAATATTGAACAACATCTAATGATTTTAAAACTATAATTCTTTTTGTCAAACAAATATTCATTTACTATCCTACCGTTAAATGGGACATTCCGTTGGGTTTTATATAGGATCATTCTTCTATTTATGGTCTTAACCTTCATATATTCCCCTTCAGGCAAAGCCATAATTCGCTATCTTCCCGATGTTGTGCACCATGCAGTACAGCAGCCACTGGATATT
>Ga0326728_10008031_pt1 | contig 26574 bp, 28 predicted proteins | sample MB3enrmetagenome_FD_207602 | JGI IMG/M metagenome (GOLD analysis project Ga0326728, IMG submission 207602) | Lab enriched peat soil microbial communities from McLean, Ithaca, NY, United States - MB31MN | ecosystem: Environmental > Terrestrial > Soil > Wetlands > Peat | place: USA: New York...
CATGGAAAGACCATGTCAACGCCATGATAGAAGGTGACACGCCGACTTACGTCATCTCACGGGAAAACCTGATCAAGAACAAACTGGCTGCGGGCAGGGAACAAGATATTCTCGATGTGAAGCAAATCCAAAAAGCGGCCGTATACGCTCCAGAACAGCCAACGCAAGAAACCCGGAAACCCCTTCTCAAAAAGAAGAAGCGCAAGGGAATTGAAAGCTAAAGGTACTTTCCTTACGTCCCAGCGGTTCTTGTAAGCGACCCGAGGCCGTGATTGTGCCCGAGCGTGGACGCGCCCGCATTCTACGCCCGTGCTCGCACCCATGCCGAAGAAACCTTGGCATCCCGCCCAGCGGGACGCCACCCGTCGGAGGCGGGCCGTTGGACGTCGACGTTACCGGATCGTCTCCATCTCTATTTCCAGGTCGAGCCGGCGCCACGCCCGATCGGCAGTCAGAGCCGGGATTCGACGCTCCCGCGCCAGCGCGAGACAGGCACGATCTCCCAACGAAAGCCCTTTCGCCTGCGTCGCCGGGACCAGCGCCGCTGCCATCACCGCCTGCTCGGTTGAGAATTCAACCAGTTCGATCGGCGCCGCCAGAAGCTTTTCCGCAATCAGGCCCACATTTTGACCGGCACGCGCGAAACGGCCGAGCACCTCGGAGAAGTTTACCGTCGACATGCAAGCCTCGCCAAGCAGTTCACGAACCCGCTGATGTCCGCGCTCGCGCAGCAGGAACGCCAGCAACGCAGAAGCATCCAGGGCGATCATGGCCGCCTTTCCTGGCGCGCTTCGCGGCGGCGTTCACGAATAAGCTCATCCGTAAGCCGCGGCGTCTTGCCTTTGAACAGTCCCGTGATGAAATTCTGCAACGATTCCGCATCGAAGGGCTTTCCCGTCTCTCCCCGTACCGCCTTCGCCAGAATCGCGCGCGCTTCGGCCTCCATGCTGCGACCCTTACGCGCCGCGCGAAGCCGCAAGCGCCTCCGAGTCGATTCAGCCACGTTTCGGATATTCAGGTTCGCCATGCTTGCAATGATAGCGGTGCTAGCGTTCCGCGGTCAACCCTCCCCTGGGTGGCGTCCCGCGTAGCGGGATCCCGACGGTTCTTGTCGTGATGTATGCGATGGGCAACCGCATGAGTGTTTGGGCCTGGACGCGCCGGCATTCTACGCCCGTGCTCGCACCCATGCCGAAAAAACACCGGCACGTGCGCGCCACCGCCGTCGGAGAAGGAGGAGTTCCGGGCTGGACGGTAAATGCGCACCTATTTTGATCGCCGATATGCCAGAAAGTTAATCCTGGTTTATACTTCAGGCAGAGGTTCTGATTATGGGCATGTTTCAGGTCCGCGTCAGGGTGTCAAATCCGAGCGAGCGGTCGCGATTTTTCGATGAAGATTTTTGGGTTGACACGGGGGCGCTTTATTCCTTCATTCCCGAAGCACGGCTGAACGACATTGGGATCCGCCCGCTGCGAACGCGCGAGTTGATTCTCGCCGATGGCCGGCGCGACCGGCGATCGCTCGGAGAGGCTGTGTTAACCATCCCCCAATTAGACGAATCGCTTACTTGCCCCGTCATCTTCGCGCCGGCGGATTCGCTCCACCTGCTCGGCGCGACCGCGCTCGAGAACTTCGGCGTGCAGGCGGACCCGACTACCCAGCAGCTAAAACCGATCGCCGCTGTCATCGGCGGTTTTCTCGCGTCCGCTCCCCGGCGGGGCTGAGGCGCATATCACGGTCGGCGCGTTCAGAAGAAGTCAGCGGACCGCGGGTGGCGCATACGTCCGACGGTTCTTGTCGGGATGCGTGCGACCCCGCGGCCGTAATCGTGCCTGAGCGTCCGATCTCTAGCCTATCTTCTGAGAAACTCCCCCTTGACACACGATAACGCGCTGTGCTACAGTATATGACGAGTACAGCAAGACAGAGGGATGAGTCTGATCCCAAGAGAACTGAGTCATTGGAGTCATTGGGCGATTGAGTCATTGAAAAGAGAAGCTTCCTTCGATCTCAAGGGCGGAATGACTCAAAGATTGCAATGACTCAATGGTTGGAGAACTATCGGAGGTTTTCGGTGGCGCTATGAAATGCGCTATGCTGACAGTACGCCTGGGACTAAACGGTGGGGTTCTGGGCTAGTCCCTTCGGGGCTGGAGAAGGCCCAAGCTCCCGAAGGCCGACGGCCTCCGCGAGGGCGCATGTCCCGTTCGCGAAGTTTACTCCGAGCGAACTGCCGAGATCTCTTCCGTCTGCGAAGGGACGGCAGAGCGGAGGGCTCAGGAAAAGCTATGCGCCTAACGACATTTGAAAAACGAAGCCACGGATTTTATTGAAAACAAAGGAAGTCGGTTTGGAAGATACAGGAACGAACCCACGGGAAGGCGATGGGCGGTCGGTGCAAGCAGAAGCACTCGGCCATAGGCGGGAAGGCTGTCAGCAGGGGGCGGCGATGTTCGGCTGACCAGGAGGAGACGGATGCCCGACCACGATTTGAAAAACGAAGCCACCGATTTGCTTGAAAACAAAGGAAGTCGATCGGTGAAAAGTAAGAACGAACCCACCGGAACGCGGGGTGCGGTCGGCCGTAGGCAGGAAGGCGTCAGCACTGGGCGGCCACGTTCGGTTGGCCAAGGGGAGGCGATGATCGACCACCGATTTTGAGAAACGAAGCCACCGATTTGCTTGAAAACAAAGGAAGTCCATCGGTAAAAAGTAGGAACGAACCCACGGAACAGGGAACAGGAAACAGGATACAGGGTTACTGGGGGACTTGGGCCGGCGGGTGGGGCGACCACCACGCTGGTGGCACTGAACCTCGAATGCGTTCCCATGGTTACACTTCTGGTATGTAGGATAAAATTAATTCCGAACATAATTAATTATTTTTAGCAAGTTTTGGCGACCTTGGAGGGGAGCCGGTGTTGCAAACAAAAGAGTTATTTGAAACAAAGCCCGTTTTGAGGACTTCTTTTTCGTGCCAAATCGTGCCAAATGGTGCCAAGGTCCGAACATTATCATGCCAAAGGTTGCCAAAATGTGGCAGAAAAGAGGGGGTTTCCCGAAACGTTTTGCGAAAAAGTTGTCAACTCCTGCCGACCATGTCAAGGTGGCTAGGGCGCTCTGCCGGAGGAAAAAACACGCGAATATGGAAATGAGGATTAGAATGGAATCCGGGCGAAAACGCTTGGGGCCAAATGGGAGAGACCGGGTGATCTGGGTTCCCTTTGGGATCGGATTCACCAAGCCGCGCGACTATCTCAACATGGCGCGCGTGGCATGTCAAAAATCAAGTGTCAAGGGGCATGCAGCGCACATGAAGACCCTCGATGAATACCTCGCCCTGGCCGCTCAGAGCCACGGGCACATGTGTCCGGGGCAGGTGCTGGGGGTGCGGATGGCGATGCTGGGGCTCAAGGAACTCGGCCTCGATGATCCCGTCAAGCATCGCAAGCGCCTAATCACCTTTGTTGAGATCGATCGTTGCGCGACGGAAGCGGTGAGCCTCGTAACCGGTTGCCGGCTGGGCAAGCGGTCGCTGAAGTTTGTCGACTACGGGAAGGTCGCGGCCACGTTCGTCGACCTGGAAACCAGCCGCGCGGTACGCGTGGTGGCGCGGGACGACTCGCGCGAGAAAGCCAAGGCCATGTTCGAGGAATTGTCGGACCTGCCGAGGCAGCAACTCGAAGCCTACAAGGTGATGCCGGACTCGGACCTGTTCATCGTCCGCTGCGTGCGCGTGAGGCTCAAGCCCGAAGACCTGCCGGGGCGGCCGCGCTCGCGCCGGGTGTGCGAGCAATGCGGTGAAGGCGTCAACGACGGACGTGAGCGCCTGGTGAATGGCCGCATTCTTTGCCGCAGTTGTGCGGGAGAGAGTTACTATGAAGAAGGGAATAGCGAATAGGGAACAGGGAACAAGAGAGGGAACAGGGAAGAGGCAGCGAAGCGGGGATAGCGAACAGGGAGTCTTCTCTGTTCCCTGTTCCCTATTCCCTGTTCCCTCCAATGAACCATGAGCGCAGACGAACCTGTCTACATTCCGAGCCCGCCGCCTGAGGTTCGAACGGGCCCTCCGCCGCGCTTGCCCATCGTGACGCTGGTTCTGCTGGCGCTCAATCTGCTGTTCTTTATCTTGATGACGCTGGCCGGTGGCTCCACGAACGCCAGCGTGCTTCTTGATTTCGGCGCCGCCTCCAAGGCCTTGTTCCGTCAGGGCGAGTATTGGCGCCTGGTGATGCCGATGTTCCTGCACATCGGCTTCTGGCATCTTGCCGTCAACGGCTACGCGCTATGGATCTTGGGCCGGATGCTCGAGCAGGTTTACGGCTACGGCCGGTTCGCGCTGCTGTACGTGCTTTCCGGCATCGGCTGCTCGTACCTCTCAATGATGCGGTCGGACCACGTTTCCGCCGGGGCCTCCGGCGCGATCTTCGGGATTGCGGGGGCCATGCTCGTCACCGGGTACCTGCACCCCCGAGCCGTGCCGCGACGCTGGGGACGCGTCTTCGGCGGAGGCATGCTTCCCCTTATCTTGTTGAACCTCGTGCTGGGCTCCATCATCCCCATGATCGACAACTGGGGGCACTTGGGCGGCTTGGTCACGGGGGCTCTGCTGGCGTTGCTGATCCCGCCCCCCGGTCATGAAGTAGAATCCGGCGCCGTCGCCGAAGAGCCGTCGCAGGCGATTGTGCTGGTTCCGGTCGTTCTCGTGGTGCTCTCCTTGGCGGGCGCTGCCAATCACTATCGGGTCTCTCGCGTTGAGGCCCGTTTGCTGCAAGAAGGCGAGCGGCTGCTCAGCGCTCGCCAGAACGACCGGGCCCGAGCCGCTTTCCAGGAGGCCGAGCGGCTCGCCCCTCGCGACGAACGTCCCCACCTGGCCCTGGGTTCGCTCGACCTTCAGGAACACCGCGCCGGGGAGGCGATCGAGGAGTTCAACCAAGCCCTTCGCTTCGATCCCGATTCCCCGCGCACTCGACTGGGACTCGGCGCGGCCTACCAGCAGAAGGGCGACCTCGCCAAGGCCCAGCAGCTCTATGAAGCCGTGTTGGGTAAGAACCCGCACGACGCCGATCAACAGGAGGTGTTCGCCGAGCTCTGCCTGGAGCAGAAGCTCTACGATCAGGCCATCGATCACTTCCAGCAGGCGCTGCGGTTGAAGCCCGACATGGCGGTCTCACACAACAACCTGGCCTGGCTTTACGCGACCAGTGAAGACCCGCGGTATCGTAATCCCGCGCAGGCCCTGGAGCACGCGCGCCAGGCCGTCGAACTCACCAACTGGAAAGAGCCGATTTTCATCGATACCCTGGCGGAGGCCTTTTACGCGAACGGGAATTTTCCGGAGGCGGTACGGGTGGAAGCCCGGGCCCTCGATCTCGATTCCAAGAACGCCGAATATCAGGACCACATGGCGCGCTACCGCAAGGCCGCGGGCGCCTGATGCCGCCGCAGAAGCGCCTCACCCGGCGTGCCTTCCAGGAATCTTGACTAGGCTACGTCTACGCTACACCTTGGAATGGCCGACGCGGACGCTGGGCATGCCGTCGGGCTCGTCGGCGAGCTCGACGTCGTGGAAGAGGTTGGGGCTCTCCCGCCGCAGGGCTTTCGCGACTTCCACCGCCAGCAGCCGGATCTCGGTGTCGGCGTGGGGGCTGCCGCGCTGCTCGAGGAAATTCCGCCAGGCGCGGGCATTCCCGGTGACGAAGATCTTGGTCTCGCAGGCATTGGGCAGAATCGAGCGCGCCGCCTGCCGCGCCCACTTGCGACGGTCGCGCGGCGCCATCTCGGGGTGCTTCTGTTGCACGTAAGCGGTAGTGGCTTCGGCGAGCTCGAGGTAGGCCTTGCGGACGCACTCGATGGTCTGCTGCCAGCGGGCGCGCAACTCCTCGTTCTCCCGGTAGAGCGGCGGCACCACGTAGCGCGCCTCGCTTTCGTCCACGTAGCGCTGCGAGAGCTGCGAGTAGCCGAAGCCGGCGCGATGCCGCACCAGCTCATGGGTGAGGGCGCGGCTGACGCCGGTGAAGAGCAGATTCCACACGGCGTGCTCGAGCACGCTGCCGTGCTTGGACGAGAGGATGTTCTCGAGGTACTCCTGGTTCGACTTGCGGCCCTTGCCGAACGACATGTAGCAGGTGCGGCCGGCGATCTCGTTCAGGATCTCCGCCGCGACCTGGGTGTCCGTGCTGAAGGTCAGGCCTTCGTCGGAGAGAAAGCGAGCCAACTCCCCCTGGACGACCTCCTGCCGCCCGACGACGTAGACCTTCGGTTTGGTGATGTAGGGATCCAAGTCAGCTTCCGGTTCTTAGCCGGGATTTCTCACCACGAAGGCTCAGGGGATTGATTCATTGCTTCATTGATCCATTGAGTCATTGAGGAACCGAATGGCGGCCTTCAATGGCTCAATGAACCAATGAATCAATGGATCAATCCCCTACTGCTCTTACTGTGCCTTCGCCTCCGGCGCGGGAGCGCTGTCCTTGCGGAACCCGGCGTACTTCCGCCGGAACCGCTCCACGCGACCCGCGCTATCCACCAGCTTCTGCTTGCCGGTGAAGAACGGGTGGCAGTGCGAGCAGATTTCCAGGTGCAAAATGTCGCTCTTGTAGGTGGAACGCGTGATAAACGTGTGTCCGCACGCGCACACAACCGTAACATCGTGATACTGAGGATGAATACCTTCTTTCATGGGACTCCTTCTTGGTAGACGACAATGTTTTATTGTACCGGCATGGGCCAAAACTTTCAATCCGTACCCGGCGCCCCACCGCGCTTGCGCTGCGCCGCCTGCGCCGCACAAGCCGATCCGGCGCTCATCGCGCGAGCTATTTTTCCCCTCCTACCCCACGACCCCTGCTGCGATGAAAACCTACACTGTGCTTCTCGACCTGGCGCGACGCCGGCGCAGGCGCACCACTTCATAAATCGCCAGCCAGATATCAGCCAAGCCAACGCCCGAGACCGCGCCGCGCACAAAGTAGTTGCGGGCCAGATTCGAAACCCATGGGTAATGGCCGATGAAGAAGTTTCTCTCCCATAGCCCCATCCAGGGGAACACGAAGAGGAAGCAGCCGATCTCGAAGCTGAAAAAGACGTAGAGGATGGTAATGGCTCGGTTCATGAGGTGGCCCGGCAAGCGGCGGCAGATCCCCGCTGGGGGTCCGCGACGGTGCGAGCCCACTTGCCGCCACCACAGTAGAGTCCAATCCACATGCCGAGCATTGTACCGTGAGTCCTTCACTTTGTCAGTTCCTCAATAATTGAGTCCTTCAGCCCAAGCGGCGCCGATGTACCATGTCAACCTGCAATTCGGCCCTGCAGCGGCGCGGGCCAGCCACCCAACTACCGAGAAGACAGGAAAAAATCAACAGGCAAAGGGCAAAAGGCAAAAACCAAAAATAAAGACCGCGTGGTGGAGATTCTCTCTTCCAGTTGTTGCCCTTTGCCTTTTGATTTGCTTTTCTTGCTCCCACCGGCCTTGCCGCCCAGGCGGAACAGGTTGACGCGCGGCGGAGGGGTTGCTACGATTATTATCAGCCTCAATCAAGGAGCAACAGACCATGCACAGAATGACCCGCCGCGAGCTTAAAGAAGACGAACTCCTGACCACCTTTGAGTGGTTCCAGCGGTTCGGCAAGGAGCATTACCGGGAGCTATTCGGCATGATCGCTGCCGGCATCTTGATCGTGGGTTCGGTGATGGGGTGGAAAGACTACACCGCGCGCCAAGAGGCCGCAGCCAACATGGCGCTCGCCACCGCGCTGAGCACCTACCATGCCTACGTGGGCGCTCCAGCTCCGGGATCAGGCGTGACGGAATCCTACGCCACGGTCGAGGAACGGGACAAGAAGGCGCTGGCGCAGTTCAGGGATGTCGCGAGCCGCTATCGGCGCCAGAAGGCCGGCCAGATAGCCCTCTACCACGTGGGAGTTTGCCAGTCCGACCTAGGTGATTCTGCCGTTGCCATCAAGACCTTGCAGCAGGCCGCCCGCTCTTCCGATAACGACATCGCCTCGCTCGCGCAGTTTGCCCGGGCCGGAGAGCTGATAAAGACCGGCCAGCAAGCAGAAGGGTTGAAGCTCTACCAGCAACTGGCCGACCATCCCACCCTGGCTGTGCCCCGCGCCACGGCCTTGCTGGCCATGGCCGACGCCCAGCGCGCCACTCAGCCCGCGGAAGCGCGAAAGATCTACGCCCAGCTCCAGGTGGAATTCGCTTCCGACGCGACGCTGGCGAGCACCCTGAAGGAACAAATCGCCAGCCTGCCGCAGTAGCGAGTCTTTGGGCTCGGTGAGTGAAGAGATACTGAAGTTCTCGAGGAAGCCCATGAACTGCTGGGGCTTCTCATCCCATGGGCCTTTGGATCGGCCGTGACGGTTGGGCCGAGATTGAGACGCCATAGGGGAGATGAATTCTGACTATTGGTATTCTGCACGGTCAGACTCTGACCGCTCCCTGGAGTTCCACTCCGTCATGGCCGAACCTTCTCATAAGCTGGAAGGCGTGGTTGAGGAACAGGGAGCGGAAACCCCGGAAGCGCGGGTCCCCGCCGTCGAAGATGCCCGCACTTTCAGTCTCTGGGAACGCCTGAAGATCTGGACCATCAGCGTCGTCGGCTATCTTGCCGTGCTGCTGATCGGCCGCAGCCTGCGCTGGGAAATCTACGGGCGCGAAAACTATGAAGCGGCGCGGCAGTTGGCCAAGAGCTTCATCGTCACCTTCTGGCACCGCGAAATCTTTTCCGCCATCTGGTACTGGCGCCAGCGCGGCATGGTGGTGATGGTCAGCCAGAATTTCGACGGCGAGTACACCAGCAAGGTTATCCACTGGCACGGCTACGGGACGGCGCGCGGATCGAGTTCCCGCCGCGCTTCGCGCGTGGTGGTGAAAATGATCCGCACTTTGCGCGAGGGCCGTGAAGCCGCCATCACGCCGGATGGCCCGCGTGGCCCCCGCTTCGTCGCCAAGCCCGGCGTCGTGCAACTCGCCCAATATAGCGGCGCCGCCATTCTCTGCTTTCATATTGCCCCGCAGCGCTCCTGGTCGCTGCGCAAGAGCTGGGATCAGTCCGAGATTCCCAAACCCTTCAGCCGTGCGGCGATCTTCATTGCGCCACCTATCCTGGTGGGGGCCGACGCCGACGCGCACGCGCAGGCTCGCAAGCTGACGGAGGTTCAAAGCACACTGGATGAGCTGGTGCGGCAGGGCGAGGCGTGGCTAGCGGGGGAGAGCAAGTCAAGACGCAGGTGAAAGGTCAAAAGTGAAGGCACCTTACCGGTCAAGTTAACCGCGAGAACTTGCGGGCGAGTTTCGATTCTCGAATTTCGGGTCTCAGACTAGGCGGCGCCAAGCCGCTTCAGCTCGTCGTAGATTCTCTCCACCTGGGCGCGGGTATTTTCGCGGCTTCCCGAGCAGTCGATGACGAAATCAGCCCGGCGACGCTTTTCCTCCACCGGCATTTGCGATGCGATGCGCCGCTCCGCCTCTTCGCGCGAAATTCCGGTCTTCGCCATCAGCCGCTCCATTTGCTGCTCCGCCCGACACCACGTCACGACCACTTTAGTGAAGCGACCGCCAATACCTGCCTCGAAGATCAGCGCCGCGTCCACGAGGACCACGGCGTCCGGGTCTTCGGCGTGGTAGCGGCTGGCCAGTTCTTCGACGCGGGCCATGATTTGCGGATGGACGATAGCGTTGAGTTGAGCGAGTTTTTCGAGGTCGCCAAAAACAATGGCGCCCAGGCGGCGGCGATCGATTTCGCCCGAAGGGTCGAGAATCGCGGTTCCGAACGTCCTGACGATATCCTGATACGCGGGCTCGGACTTGCGGAGGCACTCGTGGCCGATCCGGTCGGCGTCGATGATCCGGGCGCCTAATTCTTCAAATATGCGGGCCGCCGTACTCTTGCCCGAAGCCACGCCACCCGTCAGCCCAAAGTAGAAGCTGGATCCGCTCATGAGGAAGCCGTGAGCCTTCAGCAGTCAGCCATCAGCGATCAGCCAAATCTCGCTTGCTCGTCACTTGTCACTCGTCACTCGCCACTGCTTTCTTCGCATCCGCGCCGCCTCTACGGTATTCGACATCAGCATGGCGATGGTCAGTGGCCCGACGCCACCGGGCACGGGCGTAAACGCACCGGCCTTCTCACGCACGGCCCCGGGTTCGACGTCACCCACCAGCACCGATCCCTTGGCCTCGAGCTGGGCCAGCGGCCCGCGGGGATCATGAAAAACCCGGCGAATCTCCTCGGGCGTGCTCAGGCGATTGGTGCCCACGTCGATCACGGTGGCGCCCGGCTTGATGAACTCGCCGCTGACGAACGCCGCGCGCCCCATGGCAGCGATAAGGATATCAGCCTCGCGCGCCACGGCCGCGAGGTCGCGCGTCTTGGAGTGGCAAATGGTCACGGTCGCGTGGCGATGAAGCAGCATCATGGCCACGGGCTTACCGACCATGTCGCTGCGCCCGATCACCACGGCGCGCGCGCCCTCAATTGGGATGCCACTGCGCTGGAGGATCTCGATGATGCCCAGCGGAGTGCAGGGCGCGAGGCCTGGCCGCCCGCTCACCAACTTGCCGAGGTTGAGCGGATGCAAGCCATCGACGTCCTTGGCGGGGTCGATGGCCTCGAGCACGCGCTTGGTATCCACGTGCGGTGGCAGGGGGAGCTGCACCAGGATTCCATCGATCTCATCACGCCGGTTGAGCTCATCCACCAGGCCCAGGAGCTGTTCGCTAACGGTTTCCTTCGGCAACTCGATCTTTTCGCTGTAGAGACCCATCGACTCGCACGTTCTCACCTTGCTGCGGACGTAGATCTGCGATGCGGGATTCTCGCCCACCAATACGGCCGCCAGGCCGGGCGTGACACCGGCGGCTTTGAGCTCACGGATACGGCCCGCCAGCTCCGCCTTGATTTGGTCGCGAATCTTGTTGCCGTCGAGAAGGCGCGCTGCCAAACTTCCCCCCATGCTCCCGAGCAGACGAGTCTAACATACCCGGAAGGGCCGGGAAGGGCCGGGAAGGGTATGGTGAGCCGCGCCGGCTCCGCGGAGGACACATAGGCTCAACAGTACGCCGTCAGGCAGGACCGATAGCCTTTGGCGCCCTGAGGTTTACGTCGCTCAAAAGGGTCTAGACGATCTGCCACAAGGCATCACAACCTGTGTGACGCCGACCGAAAGTCAGTGTTTCTCCTTAGCGAACTGGCGCAGCAGCGATCCGAGCTGGTCGCGTACGCGGCGGAATTCCGCCAGCCTTTCCTCTTCCGGGCCTTGGACTGCGGCCGGGTCTTCGAGGCTCCAATGGATGCGTTTGGTAGCAGCCGGAAAGACCGGGCAGCTCTCCTTTGCGTTATCACAGACGGTTATCACATAATCGAACCCCTGCCCCGCGAACTCGTCCACGGATTTCGACCGGTGGCCCGAGATATCGATCCCGATTTCATGCATCGCGGCAATGGCTTCCGGGCGCACATAGCTAGGCTTCGTGCCGGCGCTCGCGACGTCGAACGAAGCGCCTCCATCGTGTCGAAGCAGCCCTTCCGCCATCTGGCTTCGCGCCGAGTTTCCTGTGCAGAGGATCAGAACTCGCATGGCTCATCACCCTTCCCAACGATCTCGGTGCTCAGGGTTATTCTTGGTGTCGGCGTTCTCCGTGAAACCCACTCAATCCGGATAAGCCTCAAGCTTGACGGCAACATGCGGCGTCCCGGAGGACGATGCCGTCTCGACGGAAACCGTCTCCTCATCACCATGAGTATACTTGCTGAATCGAAAATGCGAATTGGTAGTCTCACGAACTTCAAAATCGGGTCGTAGCCTGCTGGTCACCCAGCGATTGTAAGCGTCGGGAGCATAGTTTGAATCAAATTCCCAACTGGCGCTTGCCCCCCGCCCTTGCCGCGTAAGCGGATGTTGGCTTACAAGACGCGAGTCAGGCGGAAGGGTTCGCTGTTGGAGGTCACTGGCTTCTTGCTGCAAAGACATGTCCGAGTTGGGCTTCGGCGCGCAGCTCGGCAGCGTCATCCAAGCTGCAAATACAAAGACAACAGTGATGGATTTCAGAAGTTTATTCACGGGTGCGCTCCGGGCGATGCTTCTTGAGCGACAAACTCAACGATCTTTTCCTCGATCCGGTCACGAACACGGCGGAATGCCGCTAGCCTTTCAGCCGCCGTGCCCGGTGCTGCGGCAGGATCCTCAAAACTCCAATCAAGGTACCAAATCGCGCCGGGAAGAACCGGGCATTTCTCTCGCACCTTGTCGCAGACTCGGATGACGTATTGGAAGGACTGCCCCAGAAACTGAGCCACGTCCTTCGCGTGCTGCCCGGAGATATCAATCCCGATTTCCTTCATAACCTCCGCCGCAACGGGATTCAGTCCCGTGGGCTCGGCTCCTGCGCTAGAGACATCGAAGCCATCGCCGGCGAGATGTCGCAAGAACCCCTCAGCCATTTGGCTGCGGCTGGAGTTCTCCGTGCAAACAAACAACACCTTGGTCTTGATCATGGTTCCTCCTTCATGTCCTTCTGACGGTGGCAATCGCCCCGTACCGTTCAGAGAAGTGATTCACTAGCCCTGAAGCAATTTCGCTTCGCCTACCGGCGCGGGACGCGGTGAGGAGAACAGGCGCTGGAAACGGAGAGAGACCCCCACCAGGCCGATAAGTGCCGGAACTTCCACCAGCGGACCGATAACCGCAGCGAAGGCCGCGCCCGAGTGGATTCCAAAAACGGCCACCGCCACCGCGATGGCCAGTTCAAAGTTGTTGCTTGCTGCCGTAAAGGAGAGCGTTGCCGTTTTGGAATAGTCAGCGCCCAGCTTCTTGCCCATGTAAAACGAGATCAGGAACATCACCACGAAGTAGATCAAGAGGGGAAGCGCAATGCGCAACACGTCCAGCGGCAGTTGAATGATGTATTGCCCCTTCAGCGAAAACATCACCACAATGGTGAAGAGCAAGGCCACCAGCGTGAGCGGGCTGATGCGCGGTACAAACTTCTTTTCGTACCATTCCCGGCCCCGCGCGCGAATCAGGGTGAAGCGTGTGAGCATTCCAGCGAGAAAAGGAATGCCGAGGTAGAAGAAGACGCTCTCGGCGATCTGCTTCATGGAAACATCGACGATCGTCCCTTTCAAGCCCATCCACGACGGCATCAGGGTAATGAAAAACCACGCGTAGACGGAGTAGAACAGCACCTGGAAAACGGAATTGAAGGCCACTAGTCCCGCAGCGTATTCGGTGTCTCCCTGGGCGAGTTCGTTCCACACAATCACCATGGCAATACATCGCGCCAGGCCGATCATGATCAGACCCACCATGTATTCGGGATAATGCCGCAAGAAGGTGACGGCCAGAACAAACATCAAAACGGGCCCAATCACCCAGTTTTGCAGCAAAGAGAGCAACAGTACGCGCTTGTTCCGGAAGACCTCGCCCATTTCTTCGTACCGGACTTTGGCTAGGGGCGGGTACATCATCAGGATTAAACCCGCGGCAATGGGAATTGAGGTCGTACCCACCTGAAAGGCGGTGATCGCTCGCACCAAGCTCGGCAGGAAATAACCGGAAGCCACGCCCAGGGCCATAGCGAGAAAAATCCAAACGGTAAGGTACCGGTCAAGGAAGGAAAGCTTGCGTGTCAGGTGTTCTGCCATCGTTTTGCGCCTTTCGATGATGAATTCGGACGATTCGCGCGGATAGTCCTCGGGCTGCAGGACTGTGGTGGCACATGCGCCGGGCGCTACGTGCTGGGCTTCTTCGCCCGCACGAAGGCGCTCATGAACTTGCCGTCCACCAAAGGCGCAATAGCATCCACGTCGATCCCACTGCTGGAAAGCTGTTCTCGCGCGTCCTCGACGCGGTAAATTCGCGTTGGTTCCACGGTGACAGCTTCAAACCCCGCGCGGGCGAGCTTCGCCAGGTAGGCGTTCTCCTCCAGCGCTCCCGCCATGCAACCGACCCAGAGTTCCACGCTGCGGCGAATGGCGGCGGGAACCTCCCCGCGCACCACGATGTCGGAGACCGCGAACCTTCCGCCGGGCTTGAGTACGCGGAAGGCTTCCTGCAACACGCGGTCCTTGTCCGCGGAGAGGTTGATGACGCAATTCGAGATGATCACATCCACCGAATTGTCGGGCAGCGGGATCTTCTCAATTTCACCTTTCAGGAATTCCGCATTCTCCACGCCCGCTTTCCGCTGGTTCGCGCGGGCCAGCGCCAGCATTTCATCGGTCATATCCAGACCGTAAGCCTTCCCGGTGGGGCCTACGCGCTTGGCTGACAGCAGTACGTCGATGCCGCCTCCCGACCCCAGATCGAGGACGGTCTCCCCGGCCTTCAGTTCCGCCAGCGCCGTGGGGTTACCACAGCCCAGTGAGGCCAACAGGGCCTCTTCCGGGACTTCACTGGCTTGGCTGCCGTCGTAAAGGTTCGAAGTGATCGGGTCAGCGCAGCCCTCCACGGCCGCCGCAGCGCCGCAGCAGGAACTGCCGCCCGTGACGACACGCAAGGCCGCCTGTCCATACCTCTCTTTCACCGCTTCCTTGATGTCTTCCGTACTCATTTGCTTTTCCTTTCCGCGCCACACCTCGGAACCGGCCCGAGGGCGACGAGTTCGCCTGGCTCGATGGCCTTGTTCCGGGTGCAGCACTCCGCATACAAGAAGTTCATGACCTCCTGCAGGGCTTCCAGGTTCGCCGTGTACCACAGGAAGGTCCCCTCCCGCCGCACCCTGACCAGTTCCTCATTCTTGAGCTTGTCGAGGTGATGGGAGAGGGTGGAGGCGGGGATTTGCAACTCGTCCTGAATGGCGCCAACCACCAATCCATGCGGATGAGCAGTGAGCAGCAGTTGCATGATACGCAGGCGGGGCTCGGCGCCCATGGCGGTGAACATATCCGCATAGCGGGCGACGGACGGCGAATCGTTGCGAGCTTTCATAATTCGATGATACCGGAATTACGCAATAATGCAAGAGGTTTTTTTGCATCTCGTGTCCACAACACGAGTGTTTACAGAGGGAAATGGGACGACCGGAGTTTCAAGTGAGGCAGACTCCCATCGGGTCTTGGCATCAGTAACGAGTGGTCGGCTAGCGTTTATTGACGATTCCACACGGGCAATCCGAGGTCTGGGCGAGCAACAGAGTACTCGGAGACTATTCGCCGCGTCCGACAGAGCAGGCGCACAGCGGTAAATCGGCGGATCCCGCGCTCGAAGCCATCCATTTATTGAAGTAGCAAAGGGCACAGCCGGGAAGAGGTTTCCGAACCACGTAGCGTAACTAAATTTAGCTTAACGCAACGCTCTTGGATGGCCGGGCCCTTTCGATTATAATGAAGCATCGGCCTTGCCGAGGAATCCTTGCGTGCCGGCCTTCAAAGCACTCGAGAGCCTATGTGGCCGAATGATTCGCTGGAGGGTGAACCTTGGCTGACCCCGTTGTTACCCCGGAAAAGCGAGTAGAGCAAAAGACCGTGTACAGCATCACGGAGATCATGAAGATCCTGCCGCACCGCTATCCTTTCCTGCTGGTGGATAGGATCATCGAGATCGAGGAGGAGAAGCGGATCGTCGGTCTGAAAAACGTCACCATCAACGAGCAGTTCTTTCTCGGGCACTTCCCGGGTGCTCCGGTGATGCCTGGCGTGCTCATCATTGAAGCGATGGCCCAGGTGGCGGGCGTCCTGATCTATCGTGACATGCCGGACAAAGATACCAAGCTCATCTATTTCTCGGGCGTCGAGAATGCAAAGTTCCGTCGTCCGGTGCTGCCGGGCGACCAACTACGGATTGAAATGGAGCTGCTCAATCGCCGCAGCAATTTCGGCAAGATGGCGGGCCGGGCCACCGTGGAAGGGAAACTCGCCGCGGAGGCGGTGGTACTGTTCTCCATCGCCGATCGTCCCAAATGAAAGCACACCCCACCGCCATCATTCATCCCCGCGCCCAGGTCGCCTGCTCGGTGACGGTGGGCCCCTACACGCTGATCGGCGAAAGCGTCGAGCTAGGCGACGACTGCGAAGTGATGTCGCACGTGGTGTTGGAAGGCCCCACGCGAATCGGCAAGGGCAACCGGATTTTTCCCTGGGCCGCCATCGGTCTTCCTCCCCAGGACCTGAAGTACAAGGGCGAGCCCACGCGTCTGGAAGTCGGCGACGGGAACATCTTCCGCGAATTCATCACCGTGCATCGCGGCACGGCGGGCGGCAGTGGGGTGACGCGCATCGGCAGCCACAATTTGCTGATGGCCTATGTTCACATCGCCCACGATTGTCAGATTGGCAGCCACGTTATCATGGCGAATGGCGCGTCGCTGGCGGGCCACGTCGAGATTCAGGACCACGCCACGGTGGGCGCCTTCTGCGGCATTCATCAGTTCACCCGTATCGGGGCCTACAGCTTCCTGGGGAGCTACACGATTGTGAACCAGGACATCCTGCCCTATTCCAAGTCGAGCGCCCCGCGTCCGGTGGAAGTACTCGGAGCCAACCGGGTGGGGCTGGAGCGGCGCGGACTTGCCCCGGAGGATATCAACGAGCTCCAGAAAGCCTTTCGGCTGCTCTCGCGCTCCAAGCTCAACACAACCCAGGCGCTCGAAGCCATCGAGGCAAGCGGGTTCGAGTCGGAACACGTCAGGTTTCTGGTCGAGTTCATCAAAACCAGCGAGCGAGGAGTGGCAAAGTGATTGGGGAGGTGACTTTGACTCAACTTAAACTGAGTAGCGATATAGGACCCCGCGTCCGATTGGGATATGCTCGTTACGTTGAGGAGGTCTGACCATGGACGTCGAGCGAACGATAGAGTTCATTCTGAAGAACGAGGCCCGCATGGACGCGCGCGCGGCCCGTATGGACGAGCGCTTCGACGCCAAGTTTGCGAAGGCCGACGCCCGGTTTGTCCAAGCTGAGAAGCGGTTGGATCGCCTCGAGCGAGTGGTGGCTCAGAACAACAGAACCGTTACCCGACTGGCCAGTTATGGTGTCTCGCTACGGAGCGACGTGCGCCGGGTCGAAAAGGGGCTCGCCCAAATTACTGAGAAACTGTCCGAGACTGACGACAAGTTAAACGCCCTCATCGAGATCGTCGATCGGAACATTCGCGGCAATGGTAAACGTGGGGAAATTGACTGACGGCAAGTCGGATCGTCAGGGGCAGCTCGCCATTATCGCCGGCAACGGCCGGTTTCCCTTTCTCGTGCTCGCGGCAGCCCGGGACCAGGGTATTGAACCATTGGTCTTCGCCATCAAGGAAGAGGCGTCGCCGGAGCTTGACCGCAGCGCGCAAACCGTCCACTGGCTGAGCCTGGGCGAGGTAACCAAGTTCCTGGGGCTCCTCGGTGCCGAGCGCGTGGAGCGCGTGTTGCTGGCGGGGCAGGTAAAGCACAGTCAGCTTTTCAGCTCCATCCCGGCTGACGGGTTGGCCACCCAGGCGCTCACCAGTGTCGAGCGCCGGACCACTGACGCCCTGATCGGCGTCTTTGTCCGCATGATGGAGGCGCGGGGTATCGAGGTGGTGGACTCGACGCTTTTCCTGAAGCCTATGCTCGCCGGCGCCGGCACGTTGACCGAACGCGGCCCCGACCCGAGCGAAATCGAGGACATTGCTTACGGGCGCGAGATGGCCAAGCAGATTGCCGGGCTCGACATTGGCCAGGCGGTCGTAGTTGCGGACCGCGCTTGCGTCGCTGTCGAGGCCATGGAGGGCACCGACGCCGCCATCGAGCGCGCCGCCGCCCTCTGTAACGGACGACGCCTGGTTGTCGTCAAAGTCAGTAAGCCGGACCAGGATATGCGGTTCGATGTCCCCGTGGTGGGCGCCAAGACGATCGAAGTGATGCGCCGCGCCAACGCGACGGCGCTCGCCGTGGACGCGGGTAAGACACTCCTGTTCGAGCGCGAGCGCATGATCGAAGAGGCGGATCGGGCGGCGATCGCCATTGTGGGAATGAGTGACTGATCCGGACAATTGGTTTACTGAGTCATTGAGTGATTAAGACCCAGCGAGATTTCTTTTCAATGGCTCAATGAATCAATGGCTCAATGATGCAATTCGATAATCCTATACCGGTCGCCGTCATTGGCGCGGGCGAGCATGGCCGGAATCACGCACGCCAGTTCAAGAAGGTTCCCGGCGCGGAATTAGTCGGCGTCTACGATCTTATTGCCGAGCGCGCCGCCGACGTAGCGGCGGAGTTGGCCGTGCGCAGCTTCGCCAGCTTGGGCCAGGTTCTGGAAGAAGTCCGTGCCGTAAGTATTGTGATCCCCACCACGGACCACGCCTCGGTGGCGCACCGGGCTTTTGACCGTGGCGTCGACGTGCTGCTGGAGAAGCCCATCACCCGCACGGTCCAAGAGGCGGACGAGCTCGTCCGGCGCGCTCAGGAGCAGGGGCGCATCCTGCAAGTGGGCCACCTGGAGCGCTTCAATCCCGGCGTGGTGGCGGCCAAGGCTGTTACCCAAGGGCCGCTATTCTTTGAAATCCATCGGTTGGGCGTTTTCAGCCCGCGCAGCCTCGACGTGGACGTGGTGTTTGACCTGATGATTCACGACCTCGATCTTGTGCGCTGGATGGTCCAATCGCCCGTGCGCGACGTGCGCGCGGTTGGCTTGCCCGTGCTATCGGACAAGGTCGACATTGCCAATGCACGGGTGGAGTTTGAGAATGGGGCGGTGGCCAACTTCACGGCCAGCCGCGCCAGCACCGAGAAGGTGAGGAAGTTTCGCTACTTCCAACCGAACGAGTACATCTCCATCGACTTCGCGCGGCGCGACGCGCTGGCCATCAGCGTCGACCGTACCGGCCCGGCGCCGGGAATCAAGTTCCGCAAGCTGGAAACGGCGCCGGCAGAACCGCTGCGCGCCGAACTCGAGGCGTTCGTGGACTCGGTCCGCACGCGCTGCCCTCCCCTCGTGGGCGGGCAGGAAGGACGTGAGGCGCTGGCACTGGCCGAGCAGGTCATGGATTGCATCGAACAACACGCCAGAAGATTGAACGTTCCCCTGGGGCGCTCGGCCGGGAGCAGCGGCGAGTCTTAGTTCCGATGTTTCGCAATGGCGGTGACGATGCAAGCGGGGTTCGGGATTCGGAATTCGGGATTCGCAGAGGAAGATTGGGGTTGGGCGATTTGTTCTGCGAAGTCCGAACCCCGAATCCCGAACCCCGCTTGCATCGTCACCGTATTTGTGAAGTGCAGCACTTAGCCATTTTGGATTGATTGGAGGCTTTGGGTTGAAGGGCAGGGAGCCCGTTATCCATAGTTTGGTGCTCAACGAACCCGCGCCTTTGCGACGGGCCTCGGACGTCTCACTCCAAAGTCCGAAACCGAGAACCCGCAATCGCGACGGTTTCGGATTAGGGAAGATGACTGAGCAGACCCAACTGCACCTCATCGTCGAGCTCGAGACCGAGGTCGAGCGCTGGCGCATGCGTGCTGTGCTGCTGCTGTCGGTCTTTCTCCACGCTCTCCTCGTCATTTTCTTGCTGGTCGAGCCGAGACTCTTCCGGGAACTCGCGGCGGCGCTGGGCATCAACATGGTGGCGGTGGCCCCAGAGCCAAAACGGGAGACAACCTTTCTCTACCTTCCGCCCGACCTCCAAAAGCAATTGAAGCAACCGCGCACGAACACTCTCTCGGACAAGGACCGCATTGCGCAGGGCCGCGCGCCGCTGGTTGACCCGTTCGGAAATCACATGCCTTATTCGCAAGGCAACACGAAGCTTCCGGAGCTGGCGGGAGGAGGCAAACCCTCGCCCCCCGCTGCCGCCCCCACGCCGCCGGGCGGCGGTCCGCAGCCTCAGGAACAGCCTGGGCCTCCCGGTGAGTCCGCCGAGAAGAAGGAGGAGCCGAAGCTGGCGCTGAATGACGTCGCTCCGCCGCCAGGAGGCGGAGGCGGGCTGCGGCTACCCCTATCGACCCCCGGTGAGGCCATCCAGCAGTCGCTCCAGGCTGCCGCGCGCGGCCGCGCCTCGGGCGCCGGTGCCGGCGACGGTGATTCCATGGGGCAGTTTCAAAATGTCAATCCCAATTTCTCCACCGAAGGCCCCATCATCCTTTCGGACACCCAGGGCGTCGACTTTGGTCCCTACCTCGCCCGCGTCGTTTACACCGTCAAGCGCAACTGGTACGCCGTGATTCCGGAGGCGGCACGCCTGGGCCAGAAGGGCCGTGTCTCCGTCGTCTTCGAGATTTTGAGGGATGGCTCCGTACCCCAGCTCCGCCTGGTAGCTAGTTCCGGCGCTGACTCCCTCGACCGCGCCGCGCTGTCCGGCGTCCACGCTTCTATTCCCTTCCCACCCCTGCCCACCGAGTTCACCGGCCAGCACCTCGTCTTGCAGTTCTTTTTCCTGTACAACCTCGGCTACGGCCAGTAACAACCACCTTGCTAGGCAAGCACCCGGGCCGCTCGCAGGCGCCACTCGAATTTTTGCTGCGCATGGCAGGATTTGTGGCATTAAAAATGCGTTATTGACAGAATAAATATTTTCGTATAAGATGAACTCATGAGTGGCAATTCCGTCCCTACTGCAAATGCTACGTATCCGAAGGTTCCAGCGGCACTGCATATCCATAGAAAGAGGGCCCTCGACATATACTCAATATGAAGGAACATCCCACGATGTTGATGAAAACAAAGGGTATGAAAAATGGGATTTAGGAACATCCCACGATGTTATTGAAAACAAGCAAGTTAATCTTCCTATCCCACGATGTTGATGAAAACAAGCAGGTTATCCTACTATTGAAAATTGCAATCCCTCCTGTTGCGCCTATCTAATCTAATCGACACGCAGGCCGTCTCAGGCGGCCCGAGAAAGCCGCTGATACTCCTGCTCCGATTCGCCCGGCAGCAACACCCACAGCGTGTAAATTCCCAGTGCCGTGCCGAAGGGTGGATGGATCAAGGAGATGATTCCGACCACGATCGCCAGCACGCGCGCCCAAGGGCGACGGTCGAGCAATCCCCATCCGGCGGCAAAGCCGGCGATGGCGCTCGCCAGGAGTACTACGCCGATGGTTGATGCCATCGGCCCGACGAATCCTCGGTATTGAAAGGGAACGAACCGCATGGCGTAGCCGGCGAACGATAGGATCGCGAGGCCCGGAATGAGCCGTAGCGCCGAGATCGCTAACCACAGGATGCCAAGCAGCTTCAGGTGGCGCTCCATGCGGGTTTCCATGCGCCGCAGGGGCGTCGTCCCCAGCGGTTCACCACAGACGTTGCAGAAGCTCTGTCCCAATTGAGTTTGCGCACCGCACTTCCCGCAATACATAGTCACCTCCTTCGCCTGTTCATTCAGGGTCCGTCATCGAATAGCCTATCCCATCGCCTGCCGGAGCGACCCCCTCACCCGGCGCTCCCCACCCTCTCCCCGAGGGGGAGAGGGCAGTGAACGCGAAGGGTGTCGCCTTTCTTCATTCTGACTTCTGACTTCCTGTCTTCTGCTCGTCACTCGTCACTTGTCCCTCGCCACTGTTTCCGGGGCGCCGGGAATGTTGTGCTGGCCGGAGTAGTGTCCGGTCTTGGCGTCGGCCATGCGGATGTTGTATTTGTCGAGGATGGTGGCCGTAGCCTGCTGGTACTGAACGAGGGCCTGGGCATAGGCGGCGCGGGCCTTGACCTCGTTGCCCTGCTGGCTGACGTAGTCACGTTCCGTCAGGATCACGTTGAACACCGTCGATTCTCCCAGCTTGAACTTTTTCTGCTCGGCGTCGAGCGTTTCCTTAGCGTACTGGGTGGCTTTGACCGCCGCATTGATCTGCGCCTTGGCCTGAGTGACGGCGATTTCGGCGTTGCGCACGTCCTGCTCGATCTGGTTCTTGCTGCGCTGGAGTTGGGTCTCGAGCTGGCGCTGCTCGAGCATGGCGCGCGCGGCATCGGCCTGAGCGGAGCGATTGCGGATGGGAATGGTCAGGTTGACGCCATAAGAGTAGTTGGGGTAGGTGCCATGGAACGTATTGCCGAGGGAGTCCCAGATTCCGCCGGGCGCCACGCTGACGATGTTGCCGCTGGCGTCGCGAACCAGGCGGTCGCCACTCAATCCCGAGGGTAGCCAGGTGGCGTAGGCGTCGAAGGTGGGCAGCAAGCGGTTGCGGTTCGACTTGATGGTAATCTCCTGGTTGGCCAGGTTCAGGTCTGCCTGCTCGATCTCCGGGCGGTTTTGCATGGCGACCTTCAAGGCCTCCGGGAGGGCCGGGATATCGTCGGCTGTCGGCTCCGGCAGCTTGTCCGTCGCTTCAATTTTGGCGGCCGCCAGTTCCGGGCTCACTCGCTTGGAAATAGCCGTCTTGATGAGCTCCTGTTGCTGGCGGTAGGTTGTCTCCGCCACCACCAGGGCCTGCTCGTCCGCGGCGGCTTCGGATTCGGCTCGGACTACTTCGATGGGAGCCAGAGTGCCGATTTCCACCTGCTTCTTGTTGTCCTGGAGTTGCCTCTCGGCGTAGGCGAGCGCCTGCTTCGCTACCCGCACCTGCTCTTTATCGGCGAGCAGGCCCGAGTAGAGGTTCAGGACCTGGACAACGGTGGTGATCACCTGCTGCCGGAAAACGCTGTCGGCGATCTTCAGTTCGTTGTGCGCCTGGCGAATGAAAACGGCGTTGGCGCGGTATCCGAATCCGTTCAGCAGATGCTGGTATATGCCGACCTCCAGGCCGCTGGGCGTCTGAGGATTGAACAGCTCGCTGATCGAATTGGTGGATTGCCGCTCGCCGAACAGACCGACGAGGTAGCTGGTCCCCGTGAGGAATCCCTGGCCATAGTAGGTGCTTAATGTTGTGGTCTGGTTGGTGGTGACCGGGATGCCGGTGAGGGCCGCGTAGTTCAGGGGCGTGGTGCCGTAATCCCATCCGAAGCTGGCGCCAGCGGTGGGATCGCAGCAGCCGACGGCGGGGATGCTGGTGGCGCCGCCCGCGCCGGAATAGCCGCCCGCGCCGCTGCTGCCGCCGCCGCTGATGCCACTGACGCCCCCGCCGATGGCGCCGGAGAACAGCGCTGACGACTGAAAGGCGCCGCTGACGCCGCGGGTGGCGCCGCCCGCCCTGGCACGCAGCAGGTCGGTTTCGGCAAACGGGATCTGGTAGCGCGCCACGGCGATATCGAGGTTGTCCTCAAGTGCCAGCACGATCGCATCGTCAATGCTCAGTTCCAGCTTGCCGTTGCGGATGAGCGATTCGAGGCGCGGCGAGTTCACCATCCGGGCGGGGGCCACGTAAGGGCTGGCGTATGCTCCGAAAAAGTTGGGGAAGGCGGTGTTCATCTTGTATTCGATAGCCGGAGCTGACCCGGTCTCCGACTTTGGGGTCGGCGCTGAGGTGGCAGGTTGAGCCGGCTGCTGAGCCCAGAGCCCGGCCGGCTTCGCGCCCAGCGCTACCCACGCGCCGAGTACCAAGGCGGCGGCCGTCCAGCGGTGCTTATTCAATCTCATCGTTCTCTCCTCATGGGTCTGGCTTTCAGACCTGAAAATGGACACAAGACTTTAAGTACGTATTTGTTAGACGCGGAGTTTCAGCCAAAGTTTGGCCTTTCCCGCCGCGGTTGAAGAATCCCGAGATCGGGACTGGAGCGAGCGTAGCAAGCAGCTTGATGCCGGCGGCGCGTCGCGGCACTCGATGGCGTCTCCCGAGCCTTTCCAGCTTACCATCGATCCAATAGCGGTTTTCAGCTATCAGCCCTCAGCCATCAGCATGCAAGGCCGCCATCAGCCGGAGATCCTCCTGCTGACCGCTGATCGCTGGCGGCTCTCTGACAACCGCTAGGTGATGCACCTAACTAAATTCGCGTCTGCGGACGGTCCGCGCCGAAGCACCCGCCGAGACAGACAACTCAATCGGCGCTTCGGACCAAACACTGGCAAGAAATTGACGGAGATGCGCCACGCACGCTCTTTCCCGAGCGGAAATCACAAACCAAGCTTGAAAGTCGGCAGGTAAAAAGGATTAAGATATGCTCCTGTGCTCATCAGAGTTTGAAATCCTACCATGCCAGGAGGAATGCCGTGAAACTGAACAGTTTTCGCTGTCGGCTGGGGTTGCTTGGAGTGCTGGCCGTCTTGGTGGCGACAGAGGGTCTCAGAGCCCAGCAGGCCGCTACCCAGGAGCCGACCAGAAACGCCAATGCCTTCAGCTACGAGAATGGCAGCTCGCTTTTCAAGGCCTATTCTTATCCCTTGGTGCCCGAGGGATCCTTGAAGAATTCGCCGAAAATCAACGAGCTGATCCGGGACGGCAAGCTGGAGCTTTCGCTCGAGGATGCACTCGCGCTGGCGCTTCAGAATAATCTGGACATTGTCGTGGGGCGTTATCAACTTCCTCTGGCCCAGCTCGACGTTCTCCGCACCAAAAGCGGGGGCGCGGCGCGCGGCGTTCAAGGAGCGGTGATTTCGAACGCCCTGTTCACGGGGGCCATCGGCACCGGCATCAGCGGCTTCAGCGGCAGCAGCAGCGCCACGGCGGCCGCTTTTTCCGGCACCAGCAGCGCTATCAACATTGGTTTCATCGGGTGCTGTGATCCTTTCGCCGGGTTCAGCTACGGATGGAATTATGCCCAGACTCCTCTCAACTTCACCGAACTGATCGGCCAGAGCGTCGAGGGCAGCCACACCGCCAACTACTCCACCTTCTACGGGCAGGGCTTCCTCTCGGGCACCAGTTACGCGGTTAGCGTGTCGGGCCAGCGTCAGACTACAAACTCGATCTACTCGCAGTTCAATCCCTCGATCGGAGCGGGTCTGGCCATCGGTCTCGACCAGCACCTGCTGAAAGGCTTCGGTTATCGCGCCAATGCGGTGTTCATCCGCATCGCCCGGAACGACCTCAAGGTGGCGGACAGCGTCTTTCGCCAGCAGGTCATCGCCAGCGTCGCCCAAGTGCTCAATGCCTACTACACCCTGCTGGCGGATAAGGACCAGGTCCGAGTGGCGGAAGCTGCCATCCGGTACGCCCAGCAACTCGTCGACGACGACAAAAAGGAGGTAGAGGTCGGCCTTCTCGCGCCGCTGGATGTCGTCCAGGCCGAATCCCAGCTCGCCAACAGCCAGCAGAATCTGATCGTGGCCCAGACCACTTACCTGCAGCAGCAGGAGGTGCTGAAGACCATGCTTTCCAAGAACGTCGATTCCCAGCTTGCGGCGGTCCAGATTGACTCCACCGACCAGCTCCCGGAACCGCGGCCTGACGACGTACCGGCGCTCGAGGAAGCGCTGAACGAGGCGGTTCAGAATCGTCCCGAGATCGAGCAGGACCAACTGAACCTTCGCAACCAGGAGTACACCATCCAGGCCAACCGCAACGGCATGCTTCCCACCCTCGACGCCTTTGCCACCTATGCGCCGTCCGGGCTCTCCGGCATCAAGGTCCTGCGCGACGAGAATTTCAACGTCATCGGTACCGTCCCGGGCGGCCTGGGCGATGCCTTGTCGAACGTCTTCAGCTCCACGTATCCCAACTATTCGGTAGGCTTCACCTTCAGCGTCCCGTTGCGCAATCGCGCCCAACAGGCGAACGCCGCCCAGGCGCTGGTGGAGCAGCACCAACTGGAGACCATGCTCCAGCGGCAGAAGAACCAAGTGGCGCAGGACGTGCGCAACGCGGAGATCGCCGTCACTCAGGCCAAAGCCCAGATCAATGCCGCGACCAAGGCCAGGATCTACGCCGAGCAAGCCCTGGACGCCGAGGTCAAGAAATTTAGGGCGGGGACCTCGACCACCCTGAATGTTATCCTCGAGCAACAAAATCTGGTGACGGCCGAGGGCAATGAGGCCAAGGCTCGGGCAACCTATGCCTCGGCGCTGGTTCAGTTCCAGCAGGCCACCGCTACGATCTTGGATGTGCATCACGTCACCCTGGCCGACGCGAAGACCGGACAGTACGCTCGTGTACCCAACATCCCGGGCACGCCGCCGCGGTCGAACCCATAGCGCCCGAGCAAGCGCGCTTGGACTGATAACTGACGACTGATTACTGACTACTTTTTCTCGATGCGCAATCTCTGTCTGGTAATCGCTTACGACGGCACCGACTTCCACGGCTGGCAGAGGCAGCCCAACGCGCCAACCGTTCAAGGTTGCCTTGAAGAGGCGCTGGCTCGCATTACTGCGGCGGAAGTGAAACTGTATGGCTCGGGGCGCACCGACGCCGGGGTCCACGCTCGAAACCAAGTGGCGAATTTCAAGACGGGGTGCCGGATTCCCTGCCAAAACCTCCTGAAGGCGCTTAACGATCTGCTGCCCCCGACCGTCAGGATTAAGGAAGTGCGTGACGCGGCGGAAGACTTTCACGCGCGCTACCACGTTCGCGCCAAGGTCTATCGTTACCGCATCCTGCAAGCGCCGATCTGCTCGCCCTTCTTGTGGCGATTCGTGGAGCACTGCCCGTATCCCCTTGACCACGGTCCGATGGGCGAGGCGGCCCGGCTGCTCGAAGGCGAGCACGACTTTGCGTCTTTCGCTGCCGCCGCCAGTCATGAGGAGGAAGAGCACGATGGGGCCGAGGCGGTTTCGGAGGCGCCACTGGAGGAATCGACTCCGAAGCCGGGGTCCACGGTTCGGACTATTTTCTCCTCGCGCCTGCTTTGGC
>Ga0326728_10008032_pt1 | contig 26574 bp, 22 predicted proteins | sample MB3enrmetagenome_FD_207602 | JGI IMG/M metagenome (GOLD analysis project Ga0326728, IMG submission 207602) | Lab enriched peat soil microbial communities from McLean, Ithaca, NY, United States - MB31MN | ecosystem: Environmental > Terrestrial > Soil > Wetlands > Peat | place: USA: New York...
CGCCGGCTTCCAACCCCTCCCGATACCCCGCCAGGATGGCCGCGCACGCATCCTCATGCGCGAGGGAGAGATGGTTTCCGGAAATCGCCAGGTGGGCGCTCACCGCCAATCGCACCAGGTCGACGGTGTAAGGCATGGGGTAGGCTTCGTCGAGGTCATTCACACCCCAAATCAGCCGCCCCTCCTTATCGCGCCAAGTGCCGAAATTCTCCACGTGCAGGTCGCCGACCGCCAACACCCGCGGGGCTCGCGCCAAGTCGGGACAGACGTGGTCCCACACCTGCATCCAGCGGTAGAATGTGGCGCGCAGGAATTGGAAAGGATCCTCAGCCATGCGCGTGTGTTTTAACGCGAGATCGGCGGGAATAATCGTGATGCTCTTGGCCAGCCATGCTTCATACTTCTTAGTCGCTTTTTTGATACGCATTGGACGCTACCTCCCTGACTGTGCATGCACGCGGTGGAAATACTCCTCCACCCTACGCAGGTCTTCCTCCGTGTCGACCCCGATCGTGTCGTGGGGGGTTTCCACCACCGCAATGTCTATGCCGTTCTCGAGGAAACGCAGTTGCTCAAGCTTCTCCAGTTTTTCCAGCGGCGACGGCGGGAGGCGATGGAAGGTTTCGAGTGCCGCAGCGCCGAAGGCATAGAAACCCTGATGCTTGAAATATGGCGCGTGGCCCGAGCCGTCGCGGTCGAAGGGGATGCGCTGGCGGGAGAAATACAGCGCCCGCCCGGCGAGGTCGGTCACCACCTTTACCACGTTCCGATCCAGGGCCGTCTGGGCATCAATCGCCACCTTGAGGGTTGAAACCTGCGTGGCGGGCGCCGCATCGAAGGGTTGCAGCAAGCGCTCCAGGTGGCCGGGAGTGATCATGGGCTCATCTCCCTGGATGTTGACGTAAATCGCGGCGGGTTCCTTTGCCATGACTTCCGCCATGCGATCTGTTCCCGAGCGGTGCTCGCGCGAGGTCATCATGACGGGGATGCCCTGCTGGCGGCAATAGGACTCGACCTCCGGGGAATCCGTTGCCACGAGCAATTGGTCAAGGCACGCCGCCTGCCGAGAGTTCTCGTACACCCAGGCGATCATGGGGCGGCCACAGATTGCCCGCAACGGTTTGCCCGGCAACCGCGTGGATTCGAGCCGCGCCGGTATCACTCCTAGAACTCTCTGCATCGTAGGGATCCAAGGGCAGCATATGCTTAGATAATACCCATTTGCAAGCCCTCGATGAACGCTGGAGGGGAGTCCAGGCCTCCCCGGGAAATTGGCTTGGCATCGGGGCAGGCGGTATACTCGCAAGACCATGCGCACGCGCTCGACACTACCCGTGGGCAAACTACCGCCCGCTGTGCTCCGAGGCCTGTTGCACGGGTGCCGCCCGCCCATGTCCTCCGGCGTGGTGATTGGCCCGCGTTACGGGGAAGACGCCGCGGTCATTGACCTCGGGACGAAATACCTTGTCGCCAAGACCGACCCTATCACCTTCACGGAGGAGCGCATCGGCTGGTACGCCGTCAATATCAACGCCAACGACATCGCCACGCTGGGCGCCAGGCCGCGTTGGTTCCTAGCCACCCTGTTGCTCCCGGAAGGCCGTACCACCGCGAAGTTGGCACAGCAGATTTTCCTGGATATCCTCCACGCTTGCCACGCGCTCGGCATTGCGCTGTGCGGAGGCCATACGGAAATCACGGCGGGGTTGCGGCGCCCCATCGTCGTGGGCCAGATGCTGGGCGAGGCGAAAAAATCAGAGTTGATTCGAAAGGAGAGCCAGCAACCCGGCGACCTCATCATTCTGACCCGGGGTGTCGCCATAGAAGGCACGGCAATTCTTGCGCGGGCAAAGGGTGTGGAGTTACAGAAAAAAGTTGGCCGTGCCGCCGTCCGCCGCGCCCAGCGATGGCTTTTCGACCCCGGCATCAGCGTGATTCGTGACGCACGCCTTGCCGTGCGGTTCGGAGAAATCCACGCCATGCACGACCCCACCGAAGGCGGACTGCTCTCCGGCTTGGCGGAGATCGCCGAGGCCGGCGGAGTGGGGCTGCGCGTGTGGAAGGAGAAAATTCCTCTCCTGCCGGAAACCCTGGCCTTCAGCCGGGCGTTGCGATTTGATCCCTTGGCCCTGATCGCCTCGGGCGCCCTGCTGGTGGTCGCCGCCCCGGCGTCTGTTCCCCGTCTGTTGCGCGCTTACGCCCGGCGGGGGATTCCCGCCACCGTTATCGGTGAAATCCGCCGCAAAAAAGAAGGCCTCTGGGTGGTGGAGAACGGCCGGGAAACACGCTTAAGCGTCCCCAAGCGCGACGAAATCGCGCGGCTGCTGAGTTAAGGTTGACACCCTTGAAAAAAGCGGTTATTTGCGGCATTTTACGAAGCTGGGTTTGGCGGTCGGAGGCGCTATTTTCAAGGCTGCGGATGGTTTGGCTTTGCCCCGAATCCATGTTATATTAGGAGAGTGAAACAGGTCATTTCTGGCAAGTTACAACGCCCTCTTGGGAATGTCTCAACTCTTAAAAAATGGGAAGAACCCGTGCACGGTTAGCGAAGATTGAGGCGCCCTAGTGACGCCCGTCCATTCAAGCTTGCAGATGGGGTTAGAGTCGGACGGACTGTGCTCCTACCCGATGGGGCCGATAAATTGTTTTCCCTCTGAAACCACCATGAACGCATGGCAAGAAATCCTGGGCTATTTGAAGGGGAAGGTGAACACCCAGAGCTATCAAACCTGGCTTCGCCCCACTCGCTTCAGCCACCTCAGCCAGGAGGCGTTGGTGGTGCGGGTTCCCAACCGCGAGTTCCAGGATTGGATTCAGGAGCACTACGGTAGCCTGATCAATGAAGCCCTTTCGCAACTCCATTCGGACGTGCGCAAAGTTCACTACGTGGTCGAGGAAGACTCAGAAAAGAAACCCCTCGAGGCCGCGGACGCTAAGGCTTTTCAAGCCAAGCTGGATTTTGAGTCCGTCGACCACCAACTGAACCCGCGCTACACCTTCGATACCTTCGTTGTCGGCAACTGTAACCAGTTCGCCCATGCGGCGGCAGAAGCCGTGGCGGACAGGCCGGCAAAGGCTTACAACCCGCTGTTTCTTTACGGCGGCGTGGGGCTGGGAAAAACGCATTTGATGCAGGCCGTCGGCCATATGATCAAGGGCAAGTGGAAGGAGATGCGGCTGGCTTATGTCTCCTCCGAGAACTTCACCAACGAGGTCATCAACTCGCTCCGCTACGATCGCATGGTCTCGTTCCGCGATAAGTATCGGAATGTGGACATCCTGCTGATGGACGACATCCAGTTCATTGCGGGAAAAGAACGGACGCAGGAAGAGTTCTTCCACACCTTCAACACCTTGTATGAAGGCCAGAAGCAAGTCGTGATCTCGAGCGATTGCCCCCCCAAGGAGATTCCAGGCTTGGAGGAGCGCCTGCGCTCGCGTTTCGCCTGGGGCTTGACGGCCGACTTGCAGGCTCCCGACCTCGAGACCAAGCGCGCCATCCTGGCGAAGAAATGTGAAACTCAAGGCGTAGCGCTGCCCGACGACGTCAGCGATTTTGTGGCGCGCAAGATCAAGTCCAGCATCCGGGATCTCGAGGGGGCCCTGACGCGCCTAGTGGCTTATTCCTCGCTGACGGGCACCATGATCAGCCTCTCCATGGCACAACAGGTTCTGAAGAACTTGGTTGATCTGGAGGATCGTAGAGTATCGATCGAGAACATCCAGCGCGCCGTGGGGCGGGAATTCGGTCTCAGCTTGCCGCAATTGAAGGCCAAAGATAACAGCCGGGCGGTTTCTTACCCCCGGCAGATCGCGATGTTCCTGGCGAAAGAACTGACTACAGCGTCGCTGCCGCAGATTGGAAGGGAGTTCGGCGGGAAGCACCACACGACGGTGTTGCATTCCATCAATAAAATTGCTGAGTTGCGGGAGAGTGACAGGGATTTGAACAGACTTCTCAACAAGCTACGTGATAGTCTGAATTGAATTTAGCTGGTAATGCAAATCTGGTCCGAGTGGGAGACTTGTGAATTTCCGTGGGGGCGTAAGAATTTGGTGGCTTTCCACAATTTCCAGAAAGCCATCCACAACCGAAATGCCTCTAAGTTGCTTCCCCTGCGGAGGTTCTGGAATTTTCCACAAATTCACCGTACTACTACTAAAAACTATCTCTTGAGAGAGAATATATATGGAAATTTCTACTAGTAAAAACGACCTACTCAAGGAACTGACCCTCACCCAGGGTGTTGTGGAAAGAAAGACCACCATCCCGATTCTTTCGAACCTCCTCTTTGAGGTTGATGAGTCCACCCTGCGCATTAGCGCCACGGACCTTGACCTCGGAATTCGCTGCGGCTGTCCTGCCAAGGTGAAAGAGGGAGGGTCTGGAACCATCCCCGCGAAGCGCTTGTTTGAAATTATTCGTTCTCTACCGGATGCCGAGGTGCGCTTCAAGCTTCTCGAAAACCATTGGGTGCAGGTTAACTGCGAGAGGTCGTCATTTAAGCTGGTGGGAATGGCCCGCGATAACTTTCCCGTGTTGCCCGACATCCCCAAGCCCTTGGCCTCTCTCCCGGCAAACGTTTGCAGCGCGATGATCCAGAAGACCATCTTTGCGATTTCCAATGAGGAATCCCGCTACACCCTCAATGGCGCCCTGCTGCTCTTGAAGCCGGAGAGCGCCAGCATGGTGGCCACGGATGGTCACCGCCTGGCGCTGGTTGAGCGCGATGTGCAGGTGCAGGGTCTGAAAAATGAGTTACGTCTCTTGGTGCCGAAAAAAGCGATGGCGGAACTCTTGCGCTTGCTTGCCGAGGTGGAAGAGGAGACGCTGGTTGATATCTCCAAGGACGAAAGCCATCTTTTCTTTCAAATTGGCACCCGCGTTCTGATCTCGCGAATGTTGACGGGACAATTCCCGAACTATGAGGCGGTCCTGCCGCGGGATAACACCAAGATTGTCGAGATGGACAAGGACAAGACGTCGGCGGCGATTCGCCGGGTGGCTCTGCTTGCCGATGAGCGCTCCCACGCCATCCGCATGCAGGTGGAGAAGGATCGGGTGGAAGTCTTTGCTTCCAGCGGTGAGTATGGTGAGGCGCATGAAGTGCTCGACGCGACTTACGACCAGGATTCAATGCAGATTGGCTTCAATTACCAGTATCTCCTCGATTTCATGAGCGTGGTTGGGGATGGCGGAAAGATTCGTTTGGAGTTGAAGGATGAACAGAGCGCCGGGCAGCTTCGGCCGGCGGAGCAGGATGCTTACCGGTATCGTTATGTGGTTATGCCGATGCGCATCTGAGGAGAGTGAGCAGCGTGCGGCCTCGATACGGCCTGTGAGCGAAGGCAAGAGGAAATCGTATCCTGAAACTACCCTACAAGTCTCTTTTGTGTTGCCGCGCCATCGGCCGACAGGGAGATTTTTTCTCTGTCGGCTTTTTTGTGTAGCAGGCCTGATGTAGAGGCGGCCTTACACCGCCATGGCGGGGTGAACCCGCCGCTACGGTGCGGGTGATAAGAATCAGCCAGGAGGTTGTTCAGTCACGTGAGCAAGTCTAAAGATCCCGAGGATGACAACAAGAACAAGCCCAAGGAGCCTGAGGACAATAAGAATCAGGCCTACGATGCCGATAGCATTAAGGTCCTGGGCGGTCTGGAAGCGGTGCGGAAGCGCCCGGCGATGTACATTGGCTCCACCGGACCGGTGGGATTGCACCATCTGGTTTGGGAGGTGGTTGACAACTCGGTGGACGAGGCCCTGGCGGGTTTCTGCGACCTCGTGACCGTGGTGGTCCACGGCGATAACTCGGTTACGGTCACCGACAATGGCCGCGGCATTCCGGTGGGCATGCACAAGGAGGAAGGCCGCTCCGCTGCCGAAGTGGTCATGACTGTTCTGCACGCGGGGGGCAAGTTCGACGCCAAGTCCTATAAGGTCTCCGGCGGATTGCACGGGGTGGGCGTCTCGGTGGTGAACGCTCTTTCCGAGTGGCTGGAACTCGAAATCTGGCGTGACGGCTACACGTGGGAGCAGTCGTATGAGCGCGGCAAACCGCTTGCCGACATCAAGCGCGCCGGGAAGACCGAAAAAAAGGGCACGAAGGTTACTTTCTTTCCTGATACCCAGATCTTTCCGTCCATCGAATTCAACTTCGACACTCTGTCCCAACGCCTGCGGGAGCTTTCTTTCCTGAACAAAGGATTGACCATCCGCCTCAAGGATGAGCGCAGCAACAAACAGAATGAGTTTCATTACAACGGCGGCATCTCCGAATTCATCAAGCACCTCAACAAAAACAAGGATGTGCTCCACACCACACCGATTTACGCGGAAAGCGACCGCGATGACATCCACATGGAGTTCGCGCTCCAATACAACGACGGTTATGCGGAGAATGTTTTTTCTTTTGCCAACAACATCAATACCGTCGACGGCGGCACCCACCTTTCCGGCTTCCGCTCCGCGCTGACGCGGGCCATCAATCAGTTTGGGCAGAACCAGGGCCTTTTTAAGGACGTGAAAGAGAACCTCCAGGGTGAAGACGTGCGCGAAGGTCTGGTGGCTGTGGTGAGTGTGAAGCTGCCGCAGCCGCAGTTTGAGGGGCAGACCAAAGGGAAACTCAACAGCGATATCCAGAGCACCATGGCCAGCTTCGTCTACGAGAAGCTGATGGAGAGTTTCGAAAAGAACCCCACGGTGGGACGCAAGATTTGCGCCAAGGCCGTGGATGCCTCGCGCGCCCGCGAAGCCGCGCGCAAGGCCCGCGAACTCACGCGGCGCAAGGGCGCGCTGGATTCCGGCGGCCTGCCCGGCAAGCTTTCCGACTGTCAGGAAAGGGATCCCGAACGTTGCGAATTGTTCCTGGTGGAGGGCGACTCCGCCGGCGGCTCCGCCAAGCAGGGGCGCGACCGCCGCTACCAGGCCATCCTGCCGCTGCGGGGAAAAATCCTGAACGTGGAGAAGGCGCGCTTCGACAAGATGCTGGGCCACGAGGAAATTCGCGCCCTCATCACTGCCCTGGGAACGGGCATCGGCAAAGACGATTTCGACATCGCGAAACTCCGCTATGGCAAGGTCATCATCATGACCGACGCGGACGTGGACGGCTCCCACATCCGAACCCTTCTCCTCACATTCTTTTATCGCCAAATGCCGCAACTGGTGGAGCGCGGGAACGTTTACATTGCGCAACCCCCGCTCTACCTCATCAAGAAGGGCAAGAAGACCCAGTACATTCACGACGAGAAGGAGTTCCGCCGCGAAGTGTTGCGCCGCGCCACGGAAGATCACGCCGTGGAATTCGGCGAAGGCAGCAAGAAGCTGAAACTGGAAGGCGGCGAACTGACCAACTTCCTGATGGCTTTCGGCGAATACATCGACCTTTACAGCAAGCTGGAAAAACGCATTGGCGATGGGCGGCCCATTGACGCCCTGCTGCGCGCCGAACTCTCCCGGAAAGTCGAACTGGAAAATCAGGCGAAGCTGGAAAAAGTGGCGAAGGATTTGCGCGCGGAAGGTTTCAAAACCATCATCAAGCTGGACGAGGAGCACAATATCCATTTCCTGGCGTTCCACAGCGAGACCCAGCCGGAACGAATCATCGATTGGGACCTGCTCTCCAGCCCCGAATACCGCCGCCTTTACGATCTGCACAAGCGCGTGCATGAATATGACCGGCCGCCCTTCACCATTACCTCGAATGGCAACACGCTCGCCATTGAGGATCGCAAGGAACTTGTGGAGCACGTCATGTCGGTGGGGAAAAAATCCTTCACCGTGCAGCGCTTCAAGGGTCTGGGCGAAATGAATCCCACCCAGTTGTGGGAAACCACCATGGATGCCGATCAGCGCACCATGTTGCAGGTGCGGGTGGAAGACCAGGTGGAAGCCGACTCCATTTTCACCGTCCTCATGGGCGACGTCGTCGAACCCCGCCGGCAGTTCATTGAGGACAACGCCCTCGACGTGAAGAACCTGGATATTTAACTCGGTATGGAAAATCCCAGATCCAAACCGGATTGGGAAGACTTTGAGGCCGCGGCCAGACGGCCCATTGAACAACACATCCGCAATTCTTTTATCCACACCTACAAGCCTGTCCTGGACGACGCCGAGTACCGCTCGTTCGACACGATGGAAGAGTATCGCCAGTGGTGTAAGCACCATCTGCCAAGCTGGCTTGGTTACAGCCGGGATTAGAGATCGATGTTGCCAGTATTGACGACATCGTGCGAAGTAAACAGGCGGCAAACCGCCAAAAGGACGGGGAATCGTTGCCACGATTACAGTCGTTCAGGGAATGGTTAAAGCAACAGGGCTGACCTTTTTGCCCGTCGAACCTGATCTTGCTCTTCCGGTTCAACGTCCGGAGCGTGGCGAAGGAACTTCATCAGCCCGGCGCCGGAAGCGTTTCCCGCGCGCTTCTTGAAGAACTCCGCAGCAGTTTCCACCACCCCGATCTTTTCGGCCACCGCCGCCGCGATCCACTGATTGAGGGACACTCCATCCTCCTGGGCAAGCCGTTGAGCGGCTTTCTTGACTGAAAGCGGAAGTTTCAATGGGTATGTCGCTTTACTCATCGTTGCACCTTTTCCAGAACATCCGCTGGGCGAAGGATGGGAATCCCGAATTGATACCCCGGCGCGGCAAAATGCTTGATGTTGTAAGTCACCAAAGCATCTGCCCGTCCATTGATGGCGGCTTCCAGTACCATCTCATCACCAGGATCACGCCCTAGGGGACGCCACATGAAGTGAACTTCAACCGGCTCAACCAATGCGGCGAGCTCTGCCAGGAACTCGTCAATAGCTTCTGGCGAAAGCCCGTGTACAAGTCGCTGTTCCGGGCGCGCCAGGACATCTTCATACTCCAGGAAGAGCGTCGTCGTCGCCAGCAGAACCAAGCGGTGCTCCGCCACCAAACGTAACAACTGGTTTGCTGCCCCGCGCCGGCTGCGGAGTCCCGCCGCCACCACCGATGTATCGAGGACCACGCGCCTCAACATATACATCCCATAGGATGTCACATCCTTTCCGAGACGTCAACGATTCTTCGACCAAAAGGTTGGCTCAGAATGACAGGGCGGGTGACCCGGTTGAGTGAGGGGGCAGGGCGATGTAGAATAATCCACCTTAAATTCGTTAGAGGTCATTCAATGGAAGCCATCGGCGCCTTCGAGGCAAAGACGCACATGTCAGCCCTACTCGACCGCGTGGCGAAGGGCGAAAGGTTCATGATTACGCGGCACGGGATTCCCGCAGCGATGCTGGTGCCTTTTCGCGAGGCGGCAGACAAACTGACGCATGAGCAAATTGTTGAGGGGATGCGGGAATTGCGCAGACGCGTCAAGCCGGATCGTATGAGCGTGCGTGAGATGGTAAGGGAGGGGCGGACTCGCCAGCCCGGAGCTAAGCCGTCCACTCCCAGGTCGGAAGAGCCGATGCGAGTTGAAAACCATCCTGCCTTCGGCATGTGGGCGGAGCGGGAGGACATGAAAGACCCTTCCGCGTGGCTCAGGAAGATTCGTGCCCCGAGATATGACCGGCTGGGCAGGCGCCGGCCAAAGCCCTAGCGCGCCTCGCCCGGAGCGACTGAATGTCCGCCGACATCTAGCCTCTATTCTGCATCCAGTCCCGGACCGCCGATTCCTACCGGTAGGAAAAATGGCCGTAAAATCGCCATAATTTCGCCCCCCGGCGGGCAATTTGTCTTTGTTTGCTAGCCTCTGGACGCCAACGTGCAGCTCATCAACCGGTGTATTGTCTCAGGGGGTGAAATCACCCACCCCGGCAGGCGCTTGGGACCAGGGATTGGCGGCTAGGGCTTGGGACTAGGCATGGTCGGTTCCAGGACCTAGCCCCCAGTACCCATTACCCCAAACCCATCCCCCAGGAGGTTCCCATGTCCCTCGTCAAGAAACCCACCATGACCGAACAAAAACTCGCCGCGAATCAGCGCAATGCTCCTCTTTCCCGGGGCCCGGTGACGCCGGAGGGGAAGCAGCGCAGCCGCGCCGCGCACCTGCGGCAGGGTTCGTATGCGAAGTCACAGGACTGGGCGCTGCAATATCTCGGTGAGGACCCGGAGCGGTTCGAGGAACTACGCGAAGAGCTTGGCCGGGAGTTTCCGTGCGCCACCCGCTTGCAGCAGGAGTTGGTTAACCGCCTGGCGCGAGTCCTCTCGCTGATGGACCGCGTCGAGCGTTGGCAGGAAGGTGAGGCGCTGCGCCGGGCCAGGAGCGTGGACGCCGGGCGCGACAACCGGCTGCACGCCCGGATGATGCGCCTCAAGATGACGGCGGAAACCCTGCGTGCACTCGCCCGTGCGGTGGCGGAATGGCATTACGTCACCACCCGCGAGGACCTGGACGTCATGAAGAAACTGCATCAGCAGGGGGTCATGACCGAAATGGGTGAGATCGCCCTGGACCTCTTCCGCTACCTGCAAGAGCCGGGCGCGGATGAGGACGGCGCTTCGGAAGAGGAGCAGTATCGCGGCGCCGTCAACAGCTTCCGGTCAATCTTCGGGCTGGAACAAATAAATAAGCCGGTCAAAATGCTTACCCCCAAAGGAGAGTACATCGTGATCCGACCCGAGGGCTACGTAGAGCCCGAGGCGTCTCCCGATGCTGAGGAGGATGAAAAGATGGACAAGGATGATCGCTACCCCAGGATTGCGGAGGAGGACTGGAAGCCGCGGGAGCGGGCCCGCAAGCTCTTGCGGAATATCCTGAGCCGGCAGGCGGAGGCTTGTGAGGCGGAGCGCAAGTGCCTTTTGCAAGAGTCGCTGGCAGGGCCTTCGCCCTCCGAACTGGCGGCAGATAGCGCTCCCAGCCACAAGGAGGCCTTGGTGATGCGCCGCATCCAGGACGCCAACATCCGGGAGGTCCGGCGGATCACCAATTTGTTGCTGAAATTACAACGGCAGGAGCGCAGGCCGAAAGTGGCGAAAGCGAGCGAAGAGAACCTTGTATCCCACGATGCGCCAGAAAACACGGATGTTAGTGGATAACCAGGTGAAATGTCAGAATCTGTATGATGCTGATTCCATGGCTCTTCATCGATTCCGTGAGCTGAGACGGGAGCAGGAGAAGGGGAAATTAAAATGAGGGGGTTCATCCCACGATGTTGTTGAAAACAAAAGACCGGCGTTGGATGATCCCACGATGTTCATGAAAACAAGCGTCTTGTTTTCCATCTGCCACGATGTTGATGAAAAATGAGGTAGTTAGCACAATATTCGCTCATGCAATTTTCTTGCCGCTTGGGGAGTTGGGCGCCAAACATAACCCCCATTCGGCGCTGAAATCCGGTAAAATAGGATGGACCACATTACGAGCGCAAGGGGCCGCAATTCATGGGTGATCAAGAGCTAATCAAGCCGTCCCGGGACATTCCCGTCAACATTGAAGACGAGATGCGCAAGTCGTATCTCGATTACGCGATGAGTGTCATCATCGGCCGGGCGCTGCCCGACGTGCGCGACGGGTTGAAGCCTGTGCACCGCCGCATTCTCTACGCGATGTACAAGGAGGGCAACACCTCTGACAAGCGTTACATCAAGTGCGCGGGCGTGGTGGGCGAGGTCATCAAGAAATATCACCCGCACGGTGACGCGGCGGTGTACGACACGCTGGTGCGCATGGCGCAGGACTTCAACATGCGCTACCTGCTCATCGACGGGCAAGGCAACTTCGGCTCGGTGGATGGCGACCCTCCGGCGGCTTACCGGTACACGGAGTGCCGCCTGGCCAAACTGGCCGAGGAGATGCTGGCCGACATCGATAAAGACACCGTGGATTTCATTCCCAACTTCGATGAGTCCACGGAGGAGCCCACCGTCCTCCCCACGCGGGTTCCCGGCCTGCTGATCAACGGATCGGATGGAATCGCTGTGGGGATGGCAACCAAAATTCCCCCCCACAACCTCACGGAGATCATTGAGGCCACGATTCTGTTGCTGAATAAACCGACGGCTTCCCTGGAAGAGGTGCTGGCGCTCGTTCCCGGTCCCGACTTCCCCACCGGCGCGTACATCTACGGCAAGAGCGGGATTAAAGAGGCCTACCGGACGGGCCGCGGCCAGTTCACCATGCGCGCCAAGGCCGCCATTGAGCGTCCCGGCAAGGAAAAGGTGCAGATCGTCATCACCGAAATTCCTTTTCAGGTCAACAAATCCCGGACCATCGAGCGCATCGCGGAATTGGTGCAGGACAAGAAAATCGAAGGTATCTCCGATATCCGCGATGAGTCCGACCGCGACGGCATGCGGATTGTCATTGAGTTGAAGCGCGGCGAGCAGCCGGAAGTGATTCTGAACAATCTCTACAAGCATACGCAGCTCCAGGACACGTTCGGGATGATCATGCTGGCCATCGTCCACGGCCAACCGCGCACTCTCCCACTGATTGACGCACTGCAACTGTTCATTGACCATCGCGTCAACGTGGTCCGGCGCCGGACCGAGTACGACCTGCGCAAGGCGCAGGAGCGCGCCCACATTTTGGAAGGCTTTCTCAAGGCGCTTTCGCAGCTTGACGCCATCATCAAGTTGATTCGCGCCTCCAAGACTCCCGCTGAAGCGCGCGCCGGGTTGATGACCCGCTTCGAGTTTACGGAGCGCCAGGCGCAGGCCATCCTGGAAATGCAGTTGCAGCGCCTGACCGCTCTCGAGCGCGACAAGATCCAGGCGGAGTTCGACGAACTCCAGAAGAAGATTGCGGAGTATCAGGAAATTCTGGCCAGCGACAAGGTGCTGAAGAAAGTCATCGCCAACGAGTTGAAGGAAATCCAGAAGCTTTATGGCGACGCCCGGCGCACGGAAATCATCGAAGAGCAGGAGGAGATCCGGCTGGAGGATCTCATCGCCGTCCAGGATGTCGTCATCACCATCTCCCATTCCGGCTACACCAAGCGCACGCCCCTGAGCATCTATCGCCAGCAGGCGCGCGGCGGCAAGGGGCGGCTGGGTATGAAGACGCGCGATGAAGATTTTGTGGAAAACCTCTTCATCGCCTCCACGCACAGTTACATCCTGGTGTTCACCAACACCGGAAAACTCTACTGGCTGAAGGTGTATGAAATTCCGGATGTGGGCGCCGCCGGCAAGGGCAAGCACATTTTGAATCTGGTCAATCTCTCCAAAGAGGAGAAGGTGGCGGCCGTCCTGGCGGTGAAGGAGTTGCCCGAGGAGCCCAAGGACGTCACCGCGGAGGGCGAGACGCTGGCCGCGGAAGGTTACATCACCATGGTCACGCGCCAGGGCATCATCAAGAAAACGCGCCTGGCCGAATTCTCCAATCCGCGCTCGGCCGGCATTATTGCCATGCAGATTGAAGAGGGTGATGAGCTGATTGCGGTGAAGCTCACTTCCGGCCGCGACAACATTTTCCTCGCCTCTCACGAAGGCATGGCCATCCGCTTCCCGGAATCGGACGTGCGCGGCATGGGTCGAACCGCCTATGGCGTGAATGCCATGGACCTCGATAAGGGCGACTACATCGTGGGCATGGAAATCGTGGGCGATAAAGAGCTGATCCTCTCGGTTACGGAGAAGGGTTACGGCAAACGCACCGCCATTACGGAGTACCGCTTGCAGTCGCGCGCCGGCAAAGGCGTGATCAACGTCAAAACCGCTGAGCGCAACGGCAAGGTGGTGAACGTCCTGCCCGTCACAGAAGAGTCGGAAGTGATGATCATCTCGCAGCAGGGCAAGATCGCGCGCCTCGATTCCAGCACGATTCGCGAGAGCGGCCGCTCCGCCCAGGGCGTGCGCCTGCTTAACCTCGAAGAGGGCGACCAGGTGGCGGCAGCCTGCCTGATCAAGAGCGAAACCAACGGCGATACGCCGTCGCAACCGTCGCTGCTGCAATAAGCGTCGTGCCACGGGCGTCCCGCCCGTGCCCGAGCATGGCCGGGACGGCCATGGCACATCGCCTGTTGCTTGTAAGGGTCCATTTGGCGCTGTATTCTTGATGAGTGGGGCAGTTGAGATGGGTGAGTTAGAAATAAAACAACGAACGTTGGAAGAGCAACTCGGCAAGTTGCCTTCGGTGATTGTCGCCTACTCGGGCGGCGTGGATTCCGCCTACCTTGCCTACGCGGCGCACAAGGCACTTGGCGTACGCATGCTGGCGGTGACGGCGCTGAGCGCCAGTTACTCCGCGCGCGACCGGGAGGAAGCGGAGAAATGCGTTGCCCACAGCCATTTCCCGCACGAGTTCATTACCACCGACGAACTGGCGAACCCGAGCTATCGCGCCAACAACGGGGACCGCTGCTACTTCTGCAAGGACGAACTCTTTGTGAAACTCGATGAGTTGGCCGGCCGTCGCGGTTTCGCCGCCGTGGCTTACGGCATCAACCAGGACGACCTGGGCGACTGGCGCCCCGGCCAGCAAGCCGCGCGCGAGCACAAAGTCCTGACGCCCCTTCTGGACGCGGGCCTGACCAAGGCCGACATCCGCGAACTTTCGCGCCAGGTGGAATTGCCTGTGTGGGACCGCCCCGCCTCCGCCTGCCTTTCCTCGCGCATCGCTTACGGAATTGAGGTCACGCCGGAGCGCCTAGCCGTCGTCGAGAAAGGCGAAGAAGCCTTGCGCAATCTGGGATTCCGCCAGTTTCGCGTGCGCTACCATGACGAACTCGTACGTATCGAAATTTCTCTCGAAGAATTGCCCCGCGCCCTTGAGTCATCCATGACCCGACAGTTCGTGGACATCTTCAAATCCCTCGGCTTCAAGTTCGTCACCCTCGACTTGGAAGGTTTCCGCTCCGGCTCCATGAATTCTCTGCTGGTCAAGATTCAAAAATAGGTTGCACCCCTCGAAGGAGGAGAGGCAGCTAATGTACACGCGCAGTGTGGCCGCAATCTTTCTTCTTACGATTCTGTGTTCACCAACCAGTGCACAAAGTCAAAACCTTGCCCAGAGGCTGGGATATCCCGCTGATGCCAAACTGCTGATCCTCCACGCGGACGACCTGGCGGTTGCGCATTCTGAGGATCAGGCGAGCTTTGAAGCCTTGAACCAGGGCGCCGTGTCATCCGCCAGCATCATGGTGCCGTGCCCGTGGATAACCGAGGTGGCAGACTACGCCAAGGCTCACCCCGAAGCTGATCTTGGTTTGCATCTGACCCTGACGAGTGAATGGAAGACCTACCGCTGGGGACCCATCTCGTCACGCGACTTGGTGCCATCGCTGCTCAATCCCCAGGGCTATCTCTACTCCACCACCGGCGATGCCGCGCGGCAGATCAAGCCGGAGGATGCGGAGAGGGAAGTCCGCGCGCAGGTGGAGACCGCCCTGAAGATGGGGATCCATCCTACCCACCTCGATTCTCATATGGGAACGCTCTTTACCAAACCCGCCATGGTGGCGGTGCTCGCCAGGGTCGCGCACGAGTACCACCTGCCGTTTTTGATGTTGAAGATTCCCGGCACGCCACCCGATATGTATGCAGCCCTCAATCCCAGTGACGTGATTCTGGACCACGTGTTCATGGCGTCTCCGCCCATTAAAGAAGACGAGTGGTTGAGCTACTATGCACACATTTTGAAGAATCTTTCCCCCGGCGTCTCCGAGATCATCGTGCACCTGGCTTATGACGACGCCGAGATGCAGGCCGTTACGGTGGATCATCCCGACTACGGAAGCGCTTGGCGGCAGCGCGATTTCAATGTCATGACGAGTGCGGAATTCCGTAAGGTCCGGGAGGAAAACCACATCATCCTGGTGACGTGGCGTGAACTGGGCAGGCTGCTTCCGAAGCCCTGAGCGGGGGCTTTCTCTGTTATGGTATTATGGCATTATGGCAACACGAAAAATGACGTTCAGTTTGCCCACGGCCCTAGCGGCTCAGTTCATCAAGCGGGTATCTGCCCGCGAGCGCTCGCGATACGTTGCTGAAGCCCTCGCTTCGAGACTCCGGGAGCGTGACCGCGTGCTGGCTCGTGCGGCCGAGGTGGCCAATCGCAGCCGCGAGGTGCGGGCCATTGAGCGAGATTTTGACAAGCTCGAAACCGAGATTCTGGAGCCCTGGGATGCCCCCTCGTCGCGGTGAAGTCTGGTGGGTGCGACTTGACCCGACCCTTGGGTCGGAGATCAAGAAGACCCGGCCATGCCTGGTGATCGGGACCAACGTTCTTAATGAACGCCGCCATACGGTCGTGGTTGTCCCCCTGTCAACCGCTCCGCAGGCCGCCCCTCCGGTGTTGGTCCCGGTGGTTTGCATGGGGCGGCGCGCGGTTGCTGTCGTCGACCAGATTCGGGCGGTGGCCAAAGAACGACTCACACGTCACATTGGCGAAGTTTCACCAGGGGACCTCGCCTCGGTGGAAGAGTCGCTTCGTATAGTGTTGGAGCTTTAACTGCAGTCGGAAAGCCTAACCGTCACTTCGCAAATTCCTTCGCTATGCGGATGGTGTTGGTATGGATTTCGATGGTGTCTTCCACGCGCCGGGCGTAACCCCCGGCCAGGGTGATGGCGACAGGAATATTCTTCGCTCGCGCTTTCTCGAAGACCAGCCGGTCGCGCCGCGCGAGGCCATCAATGGAGAGTTTGAGCCCGCCGAGTTGATCGTGGCGATAGGGATCGGCGCCCGCCACGTAGTAGATCAGGTCCGGCTGAAATTTGCTGAGAGCGTGGTCGAGACCTTTCTCCAATTCCTGAAGGTACTCCGCGTCCTCCACGCCGTCGCGCAAGTTGATATCGAGCGTGCTGGGCGGCTTGGGATAAGGATAATTATTTTCCTGATGGATGGAGAGCGTAAACACGGTGGAATCGCCGGCAAAGATGGCGGCGGTGCCGTTGCCCTGGTGCACGTCGCAATCCACGGTCATGGCGCGCTCGATGGCCTTGTCTTTCTGGAGCCGGCGAATGCCGATGGCAAAATCGTTGAGCACGCAGAAGCCTTCGCCGTGGTCGGGATAGGCGTGATGAAATCCTCCGCCCAGGTTGGCCGCCGCGCCCTCCTGAAGCGCCAACCGCCCCGCCAGAATGGATCCACCCGCCGAAAGCCACACGGCGCGCACGAGCTCCGGCGAGTAGGGAATTTCCAGGCGCAGGATTTCCAGGTAGGAAAGCTTGCCCGCCTGCAACTTGCGAATGTAGTCGCGGCTGTGGACCAGCGCGATATCGTCCTCGGAAGCTGCCCGCGGCTCCACCATGTCCTGCGGGTCCACGATCTCGTCGCGCAGCAGCTTTTCCTTGATCAAGCGGTACTTGGTGGAAGGGAAAACATGGTTTCCCAGGTGCAGGTCGTATTGTTCGCAGTAAATGACCTTCAAGCTCGAAATCCCTCCCCGCCTTCAATTCTACCGGTTTCGGGCGGACGAATGAAGCCGCCGTCAATCTGCCGCGCACTTCCGGATCAACTCCAGCAGGCGCTCCAGGTCCTGCCCGGAGGTCTGCGCGTTCATGAGCGTGCAGCGCAGGTACAAGGCTTCGCCAATGAGCGTCTGCACCAGGAAGAACTTACCGGAGGCAAGGACGCGTTGACGGACCTTCGCTTGATGATCATTGAGCATTTCGACGCTCATCGCATCCCGTCTCGCGCCGCCGGGAATATGGCGGAAGCAGAGGATATTGCACATCGGCTCGGTGAGCAGTTCAAAATCAGGCTGTGCCTTGATCTGGGCCGCGAAGTCCCGTGCCAGGTCCAGCTTTTGGGTGACCAATGCGCCGAGGCCGCGCGCGCCGTAGAGTTGGAAGCTGATCCACAGCTTCCAGGCTTGCATCTGCCGCGTACACTCTACGGTGCGCAGCGCAAGGTCGTTCGCCGGGAGCGCCTGCTGGCCAAAGAGGTAACTTGCCTCCTGGGTGAACGCTTCGTAGCCGTGCGCTGCCTCGCGGAAGAGCAACGCCGTGGCCAATCCCGGCATGAAGAGCATCTTGTGCGCATCCCAAACCACGGAGTCGGCGAGTTCGATGCCGTCGGCGAGCAACCGGTATGGGGGGCTGAGCAGCACGGAGGCGCCGTGTGCGCCATCCACGTGGAACCACACGCCCTGGGCCCGGCAGTACTCGCCGATTTCTCGCAGCGGATCAAAGCTGCCCGTGGCGGTTGTGCCGGCGCTCGCCACCACGGCCACAACCTTCTTCCCTTGCGCCGCCGCCGTGTGGCAGCACTCCGTCAGGGCGGCCGGGTCCATGCGAAACTGCCGATCCATGGGAACGTGCAGCACGTTTTCCTGACCCAGGCCCAGGATGCCGGCCGCCCGCCCCACCGAGTAGTGAGCGTGCTCCGATACGAGAAGGGCCAACGGCGGCCCGGAGCGCACGCCCTTTTCCCATGCCTCGCCGCGGGTGGCATGGTTTCGCGCCACCAGCAGGGCGGTGAGGTTGCCCAGAGAACCGCCGTTTGTGAAAACCCCGTCCGCCTCCTGGCCCCAGCCCACCAGGCTGCACAGCCAGCGCGCAGTCTGCCGCTCGATGGGGGTGGCCGAAGGACTCATTTCGCGCACGGCCATGCTCTGGTTGAGCACGCCGGCCAAAAGTTCCGCCAGGCTGGCCGCGGGCAGCGGCGCGCCCACCTGATGGCCGATGTAACCGGGATGCTGCAAGTGAATCGATGTCTCAATAAGTTCCTGCGCCCGCCGGCACAAACAATTCACCGCGTCCGGGGCAGGCTCGGCGGGAGGGGCCGGCGGGCATCGATCCGCCGGCGCTGCGGGTGCCCCAGCCGGCAGGGCAGGCATGCGACCTTCGCGGGCGGCGAGCAGGTAATCCGTCAACTGATCGATCAAGCCGTGGCCGGCCTGACGAAATACTTCCGGGTCGAAGATTGATTCGATGATATCCATTATGGTAACCCAATATTACATATTATAGCGTTGGGGATAGCGGCTTGGGGGGCCGCCTATTCGACAGTGACCGACTTGGCTAGGTTGCGGGGCTGGTCCACGTCGCAGCCGCGCAGCACGCCGATGTGGTAAGCCAGCAATTGCAGCGGCACCACTTCCAGGATGGAGGAAAGCAGTTCGTTGGTGTGGGGCAGCACGATGAGGTGGTCGGCCATGTCGCTGACCTCGCGATCTCCTTCCGTCACCAGCGCCAGGATGGTGGCCCCGCGCGCCTTGGCCTCCTTGATGTTGGAAATAGTGCGCTCGTAGCGGGCCTTGGAATCTTCCGCGCTCCAATCGCAGGTGGCGATGACGACCACCGGCATGCCATCGGCGATCAGGGCGATGGGCCCGTGCTTCATCTCGCCGGCCGGGCAGGCCTCCGCGTGGATGTAGGAAAACTTCTTCATCTTCAGGGCGCCTTCCAGGGCCACGGGGAAGTGCACGCCGCGGCCAAGAAAGAGAAAATCCTGCGAGCGGTAGAAATGCCGCGCGAAGTCTTCAAACTCATCGTCTTTTTGCAAAACACTCTCGAGCTGTTTGGGCAGGGCGGTCAAGGCGGCGAGGAGTTTCCTGGCCTCGGCGGCGGACAGGCGGTCGCGCGTTTGCGCCAGGTAAACGGCGAAGAGGTAAAGCGCCGTCACCTGCGCGGTGAAAGTTTTGGTGGAGCCCACGCCAATTTCCGGGCCGGCGTGCGTGTAAATGGTGCCATGGGCTTCCCGCGGCACCATGCTGCTGAGCACGTTGCAGATGGCCAGGGTTTTGGAATGCCGGGCCTTGGCCTCGCGCTGGCCGGCAATGGTATCCGCCGTTTCGCCGGACTGGGTGATGAGCAGGGTCAGCGTCTCCGCATCCACCAGCGGGTCGCGATAGCGGAATTCCGAGGCGTAATGCACTTCCACGGGCAGCCGCGCCAGGCGCTCGATCATCACTTTCCCCACCAACCCCGCGTGGCGCGAGGTCCCGGAGGCGACGATGCGGATTTCCTTGAACGAGCGGAAATCTTCCTCGCTGATTTCCATTTCATCCAGGAAGACCTGGCCGGACTCGGGAGAGATCCTGCCCAGAGCGGTGTCGCGGACGGCGCGCGGCTGTTCGTAAATTTCTTTCAGGGTGAAGTGTTTGAACCCGCCCTTCTCCGCCAGGATGGGGTCCCAGGTGATGTGCTGCACGCGCCGTGTGACGGGGTGGCCGTCAAAATCCGACAAGGTCACACCGTTGGGAGTGAGCACGGCCACGTCGCCGTCGGAAAGAAAAAACAAGTCGCGCGTGTGGTAGAGGATGGCCGGCACGTCGCTGGCCACGAAGTATTCGTCCTTGCCCAGGCCGACCACGGCGGGCGGTCCCTGGCGCACGGCGACGATCTTATTCAGATCTTTCGTGGAGATGATGGCGAGCGCGAACACTCCCACCAACTGCCGCACGGCCGCGCGCACGGCGTCTTCCAGGCTGGGGGCCGGCCGCCCGGCGTCATTTCCGCTCAAATGTTTTTCCACCAGGTGGGCGATCACTTCCGTGTCGGTTTCGGTGGTGAACTTGTGGCCTTCCGCTTCGAGTTGCTTCTTCAGCTCCAGATAATTCTCAATGATGCCGTTGTGAACCACCGCCACGGTTTGATGGCAGTCGCGATGCGGGTGAGCGTTCTCCTCCGTGGGCGCGCCGTGGGTGGCCCAGCGCGTGTGCCCGATGCCGTATGCGCCATCCATGGGATCGAGGCGAAGCTTCTCTTCCAGATTGCGCAGCTTGCCGGTGGCTCGGCGAACGTCCAACTTGCCCTCGCGCATCACGGCCAGGCCCGCGGAGTCGTATCCGCGGTATTGCAGCCTCTGCAGGCCTTCCAGCAGCACGGGCACCACGCGTTTGTTTCCGATGTAACCGATAATTCCCGACATAGGGTTTTGCCCGGGGCGGAGGGTTCCGCCCGCATTCCAACCGCAGCTCGCCAACAGGGTGATGAAGGTTTGATTATAGCAGCAGCGCGAGGAAGCGGAAGGCATTATGACGGCGGTATTGGGGATAAGGGACAAGGGGCAAGGGATTCGGGGTTTGGGATTGGGGATTAGGGGCTGGGGGCTAAATCCTAAATCCTAGCTCCTGACTCCCGCCTCCTGTCTCCTGACTCCTGTCTCCGGTCTCCTATATACTTAGCCCATGCTTCTCTGTCCCGTCCGCGACTGCCACCTGGCGCTGGTGCGTGAGGGGCGGCGACTTCTCTGCGCGCGCGGACATTCGTTCGACGTGGCGCGCCGCGGATACATCAACCTGCTTCAGCCGCAGGAGCGCAAATCCAAGCAGCCGGGAGACACGGTGGCGGCAGTTGCCGGTCGGCGGCGGCTGCATGATCTCGGCGTCACCGCGCCGCTGCTGCGCGCCATCGCGGAGGTCCTGGTGGCGTCGCCCCGCGACACCGTTCTCGATGCCGGCTGCGGTGACGGTTTCTATCTCGGTACGCTGGCTCGCCAGGCCGGGTTCGGCGCGCACGGCGTTGATATCTCGATTCCCGCCATTGATGCCGCGGCGCGGCGTTACCCCGAGTGCGAGTGGGTGGTGGCCAATGCCGACCGCTTTGTGCCTTACGCCGACCGCTCCTTCACCATCGTCCTCTCCATCACGGCGCGGATGAATGGGAGCGAATTCCGGCGAGTCCTGCGCCGCGACGGACGCCTGCTCGTCGCCATTCCCGCTCCGGATGATCTCATCGAACTGCGTGGCGTGGGCCGTGATCGCGTCGCCCGCACCGTCGAAACCTTCGCGCCCCACTTCACCCTCGTCGAGCGGCGCCGCGCCGCCACCACCGCCCATCTCGACACTGCCGCCGTTCACGATGTCCTGCATTCCATCTATCGCCCCCTGCGCTCGCGGCCAGCCGAAGCCATGCGCGTGACCTTCAGTCTCGACCTGCTGCTGTTTCGACCCGCGCGGTAATAAGGTGTCAGGTGCCAGGTGTCAGCCCAGCCACCGGCGGGGCCGGATTGAATAGTCTGTGACACGCAATTTCGTCGGCCGTTTAGAATCAAAGGGTTGACGCGGTGTCACAGGCCAGGGGGTTGGTGGGGGATTCGGGGTTGAGTCCTCGGGGCTCGGGGTACGGGACACGGGGCGAGAGGCTCTCAAATCTTGAATCTGCCTTTTTGAGTTTTAGATCAGCCTCGGCCCCATCCCGATTGACGACGTGCGGTTGCCGCTGGGGTACCGGGCATGAGAAAAGCCCACGGGCAGGACTGGTCACCGCGGCGACACCGTGGCAGCCCCCTATCGGGTTTTGGCGAACGGCAGGGATGAGCATGCGTGAAGCCACTTAATTTCAATCCAATGCGAATTTGGCGGGGCACAGGACCGTTGCATGACTCAGGAATAATATCTCAGCCACTGTCCCACATCTTCGACCTTGACTTGGCCCGGATCGATGAACTTGCCATCGCACTGGACGTGGCAATCCGGAAGCCTGATTCGCATACCGAGATCCGCTGGCAGAATCGGAAATCTGTCTATTTTTTCGATGTTGCGCTTGACTGCCTCGGTGAACCGCTTGCGAGCCTCCGGGATTCGAAACTCCTCGCCCCATTCGCCGAGGAGGACGAGTAGCGGCGGCTTCTTGAGACCGTCGAGCACATTCTTAACGCCGTGGAAACAAAGATGTTCATTCCGCCCACGTTCTTCCTTTGGCAATTCCTCCAGCGTGCCGACATGCAGGATGAGCAATTGCGCGCCTTCATATTGTTGCGCCAGTTCCTCTGTGAACCCGGTGTCGCCGCTGTCACACATCGTGAATGGTTTTCCCGCGCCGTAAAGCTTGAGGCGCAATCCGAATCCCGTGTGGTCGCCCATGATTTCACGATGCCGGGTCTTGATACAATCCACGTCGAGCTTGTACTTCGCGCGAATGCGTTGGTGATCCAACTTTTGCGATACCCGGCGCCTTGGCAGAACCTTGCAGATGTTCAGCAAGCGCCGGTTATCCGGATGCTCCAAAATCGTGTGGTTGCGAAAGTAGACGCCGTGGCTCAGAATCAGGTCGATCTTGTGCGGCCGGTAGCTCTTTCCTTCGCGGTCCTTCTTCCACTTGTTGTAAGCGCGCAGCAGGATCAGCAGCATGGCCAGATCTTCGCAGTGGTCGGCGTGATCGTGGGTGGCGACAACGAGGTCGATATCGTCCATGCAGTGCGCTTCCACGGAGGGAACGAAATTGCCGTTAACGAACTGGCCATGTTTCTGGCGAAACACCTCCAGGAACGTGCATCCCGGATCAATGACGATGCCTCTCCCGTTCCATCGCAGAAAATAGGCGCCACCAAACTGAAAATTCACCATCGGACTGTGTGAGTTCCAGCGACGCAACACTTCGAATTCGCCATCGTGATTTGAGGGCTTGGTCGAGGCGAAGAAATCGGGGGCGTCCACCGCCGCCCGGCTGCGCCTGATCTCATCCGACAGCGCAATAAGATCCCGATCTGTCAAATATTTGGGGGGACTCATGTCCGCGAATTTGGATCCCGTGGCCCATCGGGCGCAAGCATTGATAACAAGGTCGTTTGCCCTTTACGGACCATGTCCAGTTGCGCCACGCTGTTTTGGAGCAACGGCAGAATCCCCTCCAATTGCTCCCGCGCGTCCTTAATCGCCTGGGACGACGCGGACAGGTTCGTCAGGGCGGCGCGATACTCGGCGGCACGTCTCACCTGCTGGAGTACCATGTCCGTAACGTCCACTTCCTTAAGAACGTACGCGAAAGCCCCCATGTTCATAGCTTTTACGGCATTGCTTAAGGTGCCGTAGGCGGTTAGCACAATTACCTGACAGAGGCGGTCATTACTCTTGGCCGATTGCAGTACCTCCAGCCCGCTCTCGTCGCCCTCCATTTTCATGTCGACAACCATGACATCGTAGCTCTCGGACATTCGCTCGATCGCTTCGGCGGCGCTGCCAGCCGTGTCAACCTGGTGTTCAGCGTCTCTCAGATGAAGAGCGAGCACCGAACACACCGACGCGTCATCATCAACCACCAGTATCCTAGCCATTGCGATACCCCTCCTGGGGCTCCGTGGGGAGCAGTAGGACGAACGTGGCACCTTGCCCCGCATCTCCCTCGATCCAGACCACTCCGCCCATAGATTGCACCAATTTGCGAACGATGTACAGCCCGAGACCGGAGCCGTCAGCGTAAGTGGTGTTGAAAGGCGCAAACACCCACTCACGATTGTCGACCGGGATCCCAGGACCGGTGTCGGAGAATGTGATCTTCACGAACTGTGAAGCGGTGAAAAGACCCCGGGGCCGCAGCTCTTCTTCTGAGGCGAGTGCCGTGCTGATGATCAAGCGTCCTTGATCCTTCATTGCCTTGCACGCGTTTACGGTCAGTTCTTCGGCAATCTCACCCAGAGCGCGTCCATCCAAGCGTGCCCCCGGCAATGAGTCCATGAGCCCCCACTCGACTTCAACCTGCGGTCGGCTGGCCACTGCCCCCTGGGTTGCCTGACGAAGAACCTTGTTTACGTCGATAGCTGAGCCAGGAATCGTGACCATCGGTCCATTCAAAAATCTTTCAAGATCCCGCACGATACCCGCGATTCGCCTGGAATCAGAGCCGATTGCCTCGGTGCTTTCACTCAGGAACTGAGAATCGACCAGACCTTGCGCGAGGCGCTTATCGATCAGCTCGATCCGTGACTGAATGGCGAAATTAGGATTCCGCAGGCGATGGACGGCCATCTTCCCGGCTGTCGCGAGCTGTTCTTTAGCCGTTGTCAACTCGGCGATAAGTCTGTCGATCTGAATCATCGGACCCATCATTGCTGCGAAATCCTGGATGGCATTGGATACCGACGGCCCGAAGAAGCCCTTCGTGTGCGATTGAAGGCAGAGCACTCCGACCACTTCGCCCTCGAACTGAATCGGGAAGCACGCGAAAGATTGAATTTTCTCAAGCGATTTTTTCTGCTCGAAATCCGTGACCGCTTCCTTAAACTTGCTGAACTCGGCTGCCTCGGCAGCATCCCACTGTAGAGACCGCTGGCTCGTTCTATATGCCTTGGCCGACCCCGACGACTCGTCAGCGACTGAGATAACTCGCCGCGAGTCTTTGGCGAGATCGTAGTAAGGCCCGATGCCGGCCACCATCACCAGTCGGCCTTTTTCAACCAACCGCAAATGCACACCCTGGGCAGAGGTAAGCTTCGCGGAAGACTGGACGATTTCCTGAAGGGTTTCCTCAAGATTGCTCTTCCGCGCCACCAGCGCTGCCAGACGGCGCAGTTCGCGCAAACGATCGGACTCTTCCTTTATGCGCCGAGCTTCGCGTTCGTTGGCAATCTCGCGCGCAGCAAACGCAGCAAGCCGGGAAAGTTCGTTGAAATGGGCGGGCGTCAATCGCTCGGGACTCGGCATCTCCTGTCCCGGGGGGATATTGCGGATAATCTTGTTATCAATGGTGAGCTTCCCCAAACATTGGCCATCAGCGATCAGCGGTATGTCAATCCACTCCTTGATATCTTGTCTTTCAAAAAGGTCATCGAACAGCGTAGGCCCGTATTGACCCTTATAATAAATCTGTGGCCCTTTCTTTTTGAGCGTTTCCTGGGAGTAGATATCCTGCGCGATTGGCAACGACACGTCAGGGAGGTCTATCCCGCCCTGCTGTAATCGGAGGTTAAGAAGGGTACCATCCTCCGACAATTCATAGAGCCGAGTCCTGGAATAGCCCAAGGCCCGGATTCGCGCCAGCGCCGCCCGCAACCGCATCTTGGTATCAGCGGCTTCCAGGACATCTTTGTCGGTTAGATATTGCTTAGTAATGTCTCGAACAAATTCGATCGCCCCAATGATCTCACCACCCCCCCATCGAATAGGGCAGGCAACCACTCGGTAATAGTGAAACTCGTTGTCGACAGGAGACACGGTCATGCTGGTGCGCGTGACGCCTTCGTCCATCGCCTGCTTGGTGGGGCACCAAACGCACGGTGTCGTGCTCTGGAGGTCGTGGTTATACTCGACCCAGCAAATCCCGCCTACCCCGCCTACCTTGTGTTCCAACTTCAACATTGCGCGTTGCGCAGTGTTCGTATATAAGATCCGGAACGTCCGGTCGATAATGCTGATGCCGATGCCGGCCTGATCGATGATGCTCCAGATAGGCGGCGGGTTCTTGAGCGCTTCCTGCAATTCGCGCACAGCCTCCGACGCTTGCATCACCGACACGACTTCGCTCTCACCCCATGGCCGGAAGATGTAGCGATAGGCGCCGGCGGCCAATGCTTCGCGGCTCGATTTTCCGTCGCCGTACAGGCTCAACATGATGACGCGAACGTCGGGATAGGATTCGTGGATCTGTCTGGTGGCCGAGATGCCGTCCAGTCCATAAGGAAAGAACTGATCCATCAACACGAAGTCATACCGGCCCGCAGCGGCACGTACGGCCTTCAGTGCCTCATCGGCGCTCGGCGCTTCTTCGACCTCGTATCCAGCCGCGATCATGGATTGAACGAGCTGCTGCCTGGCTTCCTGTTGATCATCTGCAACAAGGACGCGCTGTGTTGTTCTTTTAGTTGTCAAGCCCAATCTCCTCCCTATGCAGGCAGCTCGACCAGGAAGGTCGTCCCTGCAAACATTTCTGTTCGCTCCACCCTCACGCCGCCGCCCATGTTGGCCAACAAGCCGCGGGCGATGTACAGACCCATGCCCGTGCCCTTGCTTTTCGTGGTAAACAGCGGATGGAAGATCCGCTCTTCTGGCCAC
>Ga0326728_10008033_pt1 | contig 26571 bp, 19 predicted proteins | sample MB3enrmetagenome_FD_207602 | JGI IMG/M metagenome (GOLD analysis project Ga0326728, IMG submission 207602) | Lab enriched peat soil microbial communities from McLean, Ithaca, NY, United States - MB31MN | ecosystem: Environmental > Terrestrial > Soil > Wetlands > Peat | place: USA: New York...
ACCGCACAAATGCCTTCCTGGCTTCATCACTACAACTGGCATCGTCCTCATGGTAGTCTCAGAAACGCTCCACCCATCAGCCGCTCTGGCTTAGACCTGAACAACCTGTTGAGACTCCACAGCTAACCCACTAGCGAGATCTGCGTGGGGAGAGAGAGGAACGCCACCGAGGGGATTGTGCCTAGATTCCCCCACTCCGGGGCAGCTTAAGGCGCGCCCTCCGGTCGGAATGACAATATGTGGATGCGACGGGTTGGGCAAGGCAATTGACGGGAAAAGAGTGGACCGCCTCAGAAGGCGACCCCTACAAAGAACCCGAAGCACGGCAAGCCTGGCAGGCGGAATGACAATTCGATTCCAGACGGCGACGAAGCGAAGAGGGGTTCATCGCACAAGAGACGTGTGATGGCGCAGAGTTCCTCGCTCCGCCCGCCTCCGGCGGGTTCAGAATGACGGTCGGCAAGGTTGGTTGTCTGTGCCGAGGAGACGTGTTAGTTGGCGGCTTCCTGGGAGGCGCGGATTTCCTGCCAGCGGCGGGGGCGCTTGTTGTACTGCAAGACCTTTTTGCGGAGGCGAATGGATTTGGGGGTGATTTCGACGAACTCGTCGTCGGCGATGAATTCGATGGCCTGCTCCAGGCTGAGTTGGCGATGGGGTATAAGGCGGATCGCTTCATCGGCGGAGGAAGAGCGCATGTTGGTGAGCTTCTTCTCCTTGGTGACATTGACTTCCATGTCCTGTTCGCGGGAGTTTTCGCCGACGATCATGCCTTCGTAAACCTCGATAACAGGGCCAATGAAGAGTTCGCCGCGTTCCTGAAGCCCCCAGAGTGCATAAGCCGTGGAAACGCCAGGGCGATCGGCGACGAGCGCGCCGGTGGGACGAAGAGCCATGTCGCCGCCGTATGCCGTCCAGCCTTCAAAGATGGAATGGATGAGGGCGGTGCCGCGAGTGTCGGTGAGGAGCTGGCTGCGAAGGCCGATCAAACCGCGCGAGGGGATTTTGAAATCGAGGCGCACGCGGCCGGAGCCGTGATTGCTCATTTTGAGCATTTCGCCGCGGCGGCTGCCGATGGTTTCCATGATGATGCCGATGAAGCTTTCGGGAATGTCGATGACGAGGCGCTCGACGGGTTCGAGCTTCTTGCCGTTTTCGGTGCGCACGACGATTTCGGGCTTGCCGACCATGAGTTCAAAGCCTTCGCGGCGCATGGTTTCGATGAGGATGGCAAGCTGGAGTTCGCCGCGGCCGAGAACGCGGAAGGATTCGGGCGTGTCCGTGTCTTCGACGCGGATGGAAACGTTGGTGAGCAGCTCCTTGGCAAGGCGATCGCGGAGATCGCGCGAAGTGACGTAATTGCCTTCGCGGCCGGAGAGCGGGCTGGAGTTGACGCTGAAAATCATGCCGAGGGTGGGCTCGTCGATGATGAGCGGCTCGAGGGGAGCAGGATTATCGAGGCAGGTGAGGGTCTCGCCGATCTGGATGCCTTCGACACCGGCGATGGCGACGATGTCACCGGCAACGATGGTGTCGGCTTCGTCGCGTTCGAGGCCGCGAAAAGTGAAGAGCTTGGTGATGCGCGTGGACTGGAGCCTGCCGTCGAGTTTGCTGATGCCCACTTCCTCGCCACGATTCAACGTGCCGTTGAAGACTCGGCAGATCGCCAGTCGGCCCAGGAATTCGGAGTAGTCCAGATTGGTGACCTGAAGCTGGAGGACGCCGGCAGGATCGCCGGTGGGAGGCGGGATCTTGGCGACGATGGCTTCAAAGAGGGGGAGAAGATCGCGGGAATCATCGCCGATCTTGCGATGAGCTACGCCAGCGCGGGCGTTGGTGTAGATGATGGGAAAGTCGAGCTGGTCTTCGGTGGCGTCCAGGTCAATGAAGAGGTCGTAGATTTCGTTGAGGACTTCTTTGGGACGAGCATCGGGGCGGTCGATTTTGTTGAGGACAACCACCGGGGGGAGCTTGGCAGCTAGGGCTTTCTGGAGGACGTAACGGGTTTGCGGGAGCGGGCCTTCGCTGGCGTCAACGAGGAGCACGACACCGTCTACCATGCGGAGGGCGCGTTCGACTTCACCGCCGAAATCGCTGTGGCCGGGAGTGTCCACGATATTGATCTTGGTGTCATGGAAAAAGAGAGCGGTATTCTTGGCGAGGATGGTGATGCCGCGCTCGCGCTCGAGGTCGTTGGAATCCATGACGCGCTCGATGACGGCTTCATTGGCGCGAAAGATGCCGGATTGGCGGAGCATGGTGTCCACCAAGGTGGTTTTGCCGTGGTCCACGTGGGCGATGATGGCGATGTTACGAATCTTTTTGTTCATTTTCGTGAAAGCGTTTTAAGACAAAAATAACTGCTGGGACAACCAGTGCCGTTCCAACTATTTGGTCCACAAATTAGAGTTGGGCCAGCGTGCGGATCATGCGTTGCGAACAAGATCGACGACCAGCAGGAGAAAGTTGGACCGGCACCAGCAGCCCGGACGAAACCTTTCTTTATCGGATACAGGTACAGGTGCAGTTACAAAGCACTATTTTAACAGAGGCGGAGCGGGCGGGCCAATGATGGATTTGGGCGGTGGGTTGTCTCCGATTATGCAGCCGAGCAGGTCCAGCGCATGGTGTAGTATGCTCACGGCGAATTTGGGGGCGTCTGAAAGTACAGGAGCAAGGGCGAGGAAACGAATGATCAGAGTGCGGAAAACGATGTGGGTACTGGCGGCAGCGATGCTGCTGTTCGGGCTGGCAATGGCGGCTGGGGCGCAAGAACAGCAGGCGGCGCGGCCGGACCTTAGGAGGATGTTCGACAAGAGCGAGGCGATGATTCGGATGCGGGACGGCGTGAAGCTGCACACGGAGATTTACACGCCGCGCGGCACGCAGGAACCCTTGCCCATTTTGCTGCAGCGGACTCCCTACGGCGTTTCCGGTGGCCCCGATAAGTACAGCGGTCACCTCTACGAGGCGCAGGATTTCTATGGCGACGGCTACATCTTTGTGTATCAGGACATTCGCGGGCGGTACGGCTCCGAGGGAAAGTTCGAGATGAACCGACCGCTGCACGATCCAAAAGACGCGAAGGGCGTGGATGAGAGCACGGACACGTACGACACGATCGAGTGGCTGGTGAAGAACGTGGCGAAGAACAACGGGCGCGTGGGGATCTGGGGGATTTCGTACGACGGATTCCTGGCGGCGATGGCGATGGTGAACCCGCACCCGGCGCTGAAGGCGGTTTCCGAGCAAGCCTGCATGGGGGATGCGTGGATGGGGGACGACTTTTTTCACAATGGGGCATTCCGGCTGAGCTACGGATTTGAATATGCGGCGATGATGGAGACGTCGAAGGAAGAGTCCAAATTCGCGTTCGACCGCTTCGATCTATTTGACTGGTTCCTGCGGCTGGGAGTGTTGTCGCATGCGAACGAACGGTATCTGCACGGGAAAATACCGACGTGGAACAACTTCGTGGCGCATCCGGCGTACGACGAGTTCTGGAAGATCCACGCGATCGAGGCGGGGCTGAAAGAAACGAAGGTGCCCAACCTGAACGTGGCGGGCTGGTGGGATCAAGAAGACTTTTACGGGCCGATGCGGACGTACGCGAACCTGGAGAAAATGGACGCGAGGCATCTGAACTACTTGGTGGTGGGGCCGTGGAATCACGGAGGATGGTCAGGAGGACCGGGGAATTCGCTGGGCGGGATTCCGTTCGGGTCGGACACGGGAGTGTATTTCCGGCAGAAGGTGGAAGCGCCGTGGTTTGCGTACTGGCTGCACGACAAGGGGAATTTGCCATTGAAAGAGGCGTTGCTATTTCAGACGGGAAGCGACACTTGGACGAGCTTTGACGCGTGGCCGCCACCCGAGGCGAAGACGGAGAGCTTGTACTTTGGAGAGAACGGAAGACTTTCGTTTCAAGCGCCGCAGACGGAATCGCGGGAGGCGTTTGATGCTTACGAGAGCGACCCGGCGCATCCCGTGCCGTACCGGCACCGTCCGGTGGACATGACGTATCCGGAAGATCATCCGGGAAGCTGGTACACATGGCTGGTGCAGGACCAGCGATTCGTGAACGACCGGCCGGACGTGGTGACATGGCAAACGGAAGAGTTGCGGGAAGATGTGACACTGGCGGGGCAGGTGACGGCGAAATTGTATGCGTCCACAACGGGAACGGACAGCGATTGGGTGGTGAAACTGATCGATGTATACCCACAGAAGGTGGTGAGCGATTGGAAGCTTTCGGGATATGAGCTGATGATTGCGGACGAGATTTTCCGCGGGCGCTACCGGAATTCGTATGAGAAGCCGGAGCCGATTGTGGCGGGGGAAGTGACGCCATACACGATCGATTTACACACGACGGACCACGTGTTCTTGAAGGGGCACCGGATTATGGTGCAGGTGCAAAGCACGTGGTTTCCGCTGTATGACCGGAACCCGCAGACGTTTGTGGCGAACATTTTTGAGGCGAAGGAAGGGGATTACCAGAAGGCGACGCAGAGAATTTACCGATCGAAGGAGTATCCGTCGAGGGTGGAGATATCGGTGGTGCCGGAGGGGGCGGGAAAGTAGGCGAGACGGAGAGATTGTGCCACGATTCCTCCACTGCGGGACGGCATGAGGCGCCGTCCCTCCGGTCGGAATGACACTTAGTCTTGATGGGGGTGAGTGCGAAATGAACTAAGACTTATCGACGTGTTTGCAGCCGTAAAAGCAGCGGCCCTTTGAAGCTCCCCTCGAAACTCGGGGCAAGCAGGGTAAACAAGCCGCCCTTCGAAGGAACTCAGGGCAAGCTGCACTCCAGATTAGCGGGAGGCGAAGGCGGAAGCAGGATCGGAACTGGGAATGAGGGAACGGTCGGGGCGCAGGTTGAGGACGACCTGGAACCACCAGTTGGGCTGATAGCGAATCTGGACGGGAACGCCGCGGAGATTTTCCTGAGTGCCAACAAGAATGGAGAAGGAGACGGTTTTGCCGGTCTCTTTATGCTTAGAGATGTAATCGAGTTGGAGCAGGTTGGCGTAGGAAGTATCGAGAAGGACGGTGCTGCTGGGGCCGTGGAGCTGCACGAGAAGCTTTGGGACGGGAGTAACTCTCTCCAGGGTGAGGGTGTTTTCCTGGGCGTCGTGCACATAGCAGCGGGAAAGCGGGGCTACGTGGCCGGCGAGCGCAGCGTCCAGGAGGTCCGCGACGGTGGCCAAGAAAGCGGCGGAGCGGGGGCAACGCGAGGGGTCTTCGAGAGAGCGCACAGGGCGGTCGGAAGCGGCGATACGGTCAAGCATGATGGGCTGGGCGATGTCGTACTGATGCAGGTTAAAGTCGGTGTCGGACTGGAGAGGAACGATGGTGGAAAGCGCGCGGAAAGGCTCGACGCGGCTGAGGATGCCGGTGAAGGAATGCTGACCCTGCTCCTGTTCTTTTCTTAATTCGCTTTGCATCTCGCCGACGGACTTGCCGCGGGATGACTTCATAAAACCAAAAAAGGCGCTGGAAGTGACATCGTCCTCGCGCGAAGGAAGCGAAACGGAGTTTGTGTGCCAGGCGAGTTCGGTGCCGGCGCCCCACCGGTTGATGGCACGGGGAGCTTTCTGCGGATCGCTTCCGAAGAGGACCTGGAAGAATTCGACGCGGGAGTCCTGCGAGGAAATGCCATGGCGGATGTAGCCTCCGCCGACGTCGTCCTTGCCGGCCCAGAAGAAGATGAGATGGACTCGGACGGTCATGATGTAGTCGTACTCGACGCTGCTGCGCAGGGGCGAACGCACCCATTGAAGAGCTTCGACGATGAGTTGACGGTCGGCGAGGCCGACGGTGGAGGCGACGGCAGCAAAAAAGGGCAGGCAGAAGAAAAGTAGAAGGCCACGGTGGAGGGTGGTCCTCATGCGGAGAGGACTTTCCTGAAGTGAAGGGCTTTTGGAAGATGGAGCACGACGGAATAGTGCGGCAGGAGGTGTTACGCGGAGTTAACGAAGAATTGAACGGATGAAGATGGTTGAACGAATGTGCCGAAAAAGGTAACGAAAGCGTGAATCTTGAACGTAGTGTCATGCATGAGTAACACAGGGTTTCTACGCTAAAGAGAATTGAACCCTGGTAGCCCGTGGGCAGGACAGGGAAGGGAGCGTACCATGGAGGGCGGCCCCACTCTCGTTCACAGGTTTGATCCGCGTGTGAAGTTTTCCCGGCGGTACCGGACAGGCATTTCCCTTCACAGCCATACGATGCATTCGAAGGAGTACCTGGACAGGTTACCCACCTACATCGCCAAGTTTCCGATCGGTTCGTACATTCTGGAGCGGGAAATCGGCCGACTGCATTTGTATGAAGGGCGCATCTTCAACTTCAAGAAATATTACTGGACACCGCCGCTCTCGCCGCGGGAAGCCCACGAATTGGAACGCAGGCAGATCGAGGAGCAACTGGAACTGCGGGCAGAGGTTTCGCTTTCCGACCACAACAACATTGAAGCGGGAATGCACTTGCGGATGCTGGAGGGGACGGCGCGGTCGCCGATTTCGGTGGAATGGAGCGCGCCGTACGGCGAAACGGTGTTTCATCTGGGAGTGCACAACCTGCCGGGGCCGCGGGCAATGGCGTGGATGAAGGAATTTGCGGCGTACACCGCGAGTCCCGGCCCGAACCGCTTGCGTGAATTGCTGGAAAGCCTGAACGCGGAACGCGCAGTATTGATCGTGCTGAATCATCCGTTCTGGGACGCGGAGAGCCTGGGGCCTGAACAGCACCGCGAGGCGCTGGGGAGCTTTCTGCGGGTCCTCCTGCCGATGGTGCACGCGCTGGAGCTGAATGGGATGCGTTCGCGCAAGGAAAATCGGATGGTGGTGAAGCTGGGGGACGAGCTGCAAGTGCCGGTGGTATCGGGAGGAGACCGGCATGGGTGCGAGGCGAACGCGGTTTTGAATGTTACGAAGACGGGAAGTTTCGAGGAATTTGTGCAGGAGGTCCGGGAGGAGCGGAGGAGCGAAGTGATGCTGATGCCGCAATTTTTCGAACCACTGCCGTTGCGTTTGGTGGAGAACGCGTGGCATGCGCTCTCCGATGCGCCGGGGGAGTTCGGGCGGCGCCACTGGATGACACGGATCTTCATCGAGGAAGACGGGAAGGCGCTGCCGCTCTCGCAATTCACGGGGACGCGCTTCCACCGGGTGATTGACAAGTTCCGGTGGGTGATCGGACTGGCGGCGAACCCGATGCTGCGCCCAGCGCTGCGCTTGCCTTTTCTGGGAAATCAGGAAGGGGGGCTATGAGCTCCACGCCACGAGTGGCGCTTTTCTGCGAGACATTCCACGAGATCAATGGAGTGGCGTTGACAGCGCGGCAACTGGTGGCCTATGCGCAGAGGCACGAGCTGCCGCTGCTGGCGATTCACGGAGGAAAGCAGAAATCGCGACAGCAGGAAGGAAGCGTGACGCAGGTGGAGCTGACGCGCGGGTGGGCGAGCGTAGGGATCGAGCGAGACCTGCGCTACGATTTCACGTTCTGGCGTTATGGAAATGCTATTCGGGAAGAACTTCTGGCGTTCCGGCCGGACGTCATACACATCACAAGCCCGGGCGAACTGGGGCAGTTGGGCGTGTACCTGTCGCGAAAACTGAAGATACCGCTGGTGGCGTCGTGGCACACGAATTTCCACCAATTTGCGGCCAGGCGGCTGCAAAAACTGATTGGGTGGATGCCGAAAGGGATTTCGCGGCCGACCGTGGCATGGTCGCAGGAGAAAGGCCTGCGCATCCTGCTGTGGTTTTATGGATTGGCCAAGGTGACGCTGGCGCCGACGGTGGACCAAGTGGCATGGCTGGAAAAGGAATTGCGGCGGCCATCGTTTCTGATGCCGCGCGGTGTGGATAGCGAACAATTTCATCCGCGCTGGCGCACGGTGACGGACGGGATACTGCGATTGGGATTTGTGGGGCGCGTGACGCCGGAAAAAGGCGTGCGGCTGCTGGCGAAAATTGAGCGAGCGCTGGAGGAGAGCGGGCAGCAGCAGGATTTCCGGATTGTGGTTGTGGGCCACGGGAGCGAGGTAGCGTGGCTGAAGCGGAGGCTGAAACATGGAGAATTCACGGGAGTGCTGCGGGGAGAAGAACTGGCACGGGCTTACGCGAACATGGACCTGTTTGTGTTTCCTTCGCGAACGGACACGTTTGGGAATGTGGTTCAGGAGGCGGCGGCGTCGAGCGTGGCGGCGGTGGTGACCAACGAAGGCGGGCCAAAGCACCTCGTGTTGCCGGGGATTACAGGACGGATCGTCGAAACGAATGGAGAATTTGTGGCCGCGGTGGTGGAATTGACGCGGAACCGTGAAGAATTGCGACGAATGGGAGAGGCGGCGAGGGAGAATGTGGCGGGGTCGTCGTGGGATGCAGCGTTTGCGATGACCTATGCGGCGTACCGCTATTGTCTACCGGGAGCGGGAGAGGAGTTGGCGCGCGAAAAAAAAGTGCTGAGTGAGGCACGCGCGCGCGGAGTCATGGGGCGGCCGCGGTTCCCGGCGTAAGTGCTGAACGGGCGGAGAGGTTGTGCCGCGATTCCTCCGCTGCGGGACGGCACCCTTCGGGGCTCCCCTCGAAGCTCGGGGCAGGCAGGGCAAACAAGCCGCCCTTTGAAGGAACTCAGGGCAAGCCGCACTCCAAATTAACCTGTGTGACGGGGAGTTAGTTCATGGCGGCGGGCATTTCGCCGGAATGGAATTCGGTCCAGGGGCCGGCTTTCATGTCGCGCAAGTAGGGTTCCTGCCAGGCGAACTCGGGATGAGCGGCGAGGAAGGGCTTGGCGAGGAAATCTTCTCCACAGGGATGGCCCGTGCGAGCCACGAATTCCATATCCTTGGCCATCGTCGAGTCCGTTGCCTTCCCCTGCACAGCGCCACCGGGATAGAACGCTCCCCATTCCCATATGGAAACGCCACGTGTGCTGGTTTCTACGTGGCCACAGAGGGTGCGCTCATTCGCCCCAGTCTTCTTCTCAAACGAATCAACGTGGTCGGCAAGCATCTGCTGGGCAAGCGAAACATCGATTTTGCCCTTATTTTCATTGAGGAGTTGTTCCCAGCGAACGCGGCGGGCATTGGGAGATGAGGTCATGTCGTTAGGGTCGAATTGCGGCGTGTCTTCCTTAAGGACCTTGGGATCGCGGGCCCAGTTGGAGCCGGCGAAAACGCCGTCTTTGGTGCGCCAAAGCTTGTAGGCCTTGAGGCCGAGTTCAAGCTGCGCGATTTCACCGGTCTTGCGGTCGCCGAGGAGCCAATCGTTGGCGTAACCGCCGTTGTTGCCGTCGAGCATGATACGCGTGTACTCGTCGATGGAGCCAGCGTATTGCAGGGCCTTGCGCGCGCGGAAGAACTCGGGCTTGCCGCTGGGATCCCAACCTTCAAATTGGGTGATGGTGGTTTCGGTGACCAGGAGGCCATCGGAATTGATGCCGAAATCGTCGTCGCTGGCGATGACGCCGGGGAAACCGTCCATCAGGATGCGGTAGCCGTGCGCGGGCTGAATATCAAAGATGATGCGCCAGCGTTCGCCATTCATGTAGCTGGTCCAATTGTTGTGAGCGATGACGATCTGGCCGTTTTTAGTCCAACTGCCTGTGGCGACGAAGGCGCTGCAATTGCCAGGGCTCTTGAGATTGGGGGCGCCCGTGAGTTTTTCTTTTTTGTTGAGCCAGGGAACGTAGTAGTCAGGGACTTCTTCGAAGGAGTTGAGTGCCACGATGTCGTAGACATCGAGCTGCGAACCGGTGCGGGCGTTCAAGCCTTCCGCGATCCCCTGGAGTTCCTGCTGATATTCGGGATCGATCCTGGGCCAGAGCATTTCGCGGGCAACCTGACGGAAGAAGGCCCAATCGCGCTGCGTGGAGCGCACCATCCCGGCCTGGACGGCGGGAAAGGCGTCCTCGATTTCCTTGGCCAGCATGTAGCCATGCTGGAAGCCGATGGTGGCGGGGTCGCCCTCGAGATGGACGTAAACCCAGCCGCCGCGGTCGAAGCTGTAAGTGGCTTTCAGGCGGGGATCGCTGGAGGCGGCATGCTCGCGAGCGTACGCGACGGTGGAATTGAGATCGTCCTTGGCAGCTTCAGCATCATTCGAGTGTTGTCCAGCCAACCACAAGAGCGCAGCGCCGGCGACGAGGATGAGGACGGCGGCGAAGCGACGAATTGCATCGGACATGGGGAGATGCTCCTTGGGACGAGTGTGGCAGGCATTAGTGTACTACTGACGGGGTTTGAAAAAGGATTACACAGAGGACACGGAGGACACAGAGTTCTCAGAGAAGAGCAGAGAAAGGCTGCGGGGCTCCCACCAGAAGGCGGCGGGCGGTGGATGAATTGTAGTTTGTCGGCATGCATGCAGCCGCAACAGCGGCGGCCCTTCGAAGCGCAGGGTAAAACAAGCCGCCGCACTCCACATTGGCGGGCGCTGCGCTGGAAGATTATTTCGTCGTTGCCGCGGCCTTGGCAGGGGGCGCCAGATCGGGGGGCGGGCCAATGTTATCCGGCAGCTTGCCATTAAGGGAGTCGAGGAATTGCAGGAGATCGTCGCGCTCGTCGAAGGAGAGGACATCGAGGGAGTGGATTTCCTTGTCGAGATGAGGATTCCAGTTGCCGCCGCCGATGTAGTGGGCGAGGGCGTCCTTCACGGTCGGGAAAGTGCCGTCGTGCATATAGGGGCCACGGTTGGCAAGATTGCGGAGCGAGGGCGTTTTGAAGGCGCCCATGTCGGCAGCATTTTTGGTTTCGCTGAAGCGGCCGAGGTCATTCAGATTGCCGCGCGTATCGGCGCCTATACCCAGATTGTGGAATTTATTGTCGGTGAAGAGAGAGTAGTCTTTTCCGATGGGATGGCAGACGGCGCAATTGCCCTTCTTGGCGCTTATGAAGATTATCAAGCCGCGCTGGGCGGCGGAAGGAAGCGCCTTCGAGTCATGGCCATAATAGAAACGGTCGAAGGGAGAATCACCGGCGATGACGGTGCGCTCGAACGAAGCGATGGACTTCACGACCATGTCGATGGTGATCTCATCGGCGCCCCAGGCCTTCTTGAAGAGTTCGGGATATTTCGGATCGGCTTGCAGACGCTTCACAACGCCTTCCAGGGAATGAGCCATTTCCACGGGATTGGCCATGGGCCCTTTGGCCTGTTCTTCGAGGCTGGGAGCCCGGCCGTCCCAGAATTGCAGGGAGCTGTAGGCGGAGTTGATGACCGTGGGGGAGTGGCGAGTTCCCGGCTTGCCACCAACACCTTGGGAAACCGGACGGTTGTCCGAAAACGCGAATTGCGGGGCGTGGCAGGAGGCGCAGGAAATTGTGCCGTCAACGGAAAGCAGGGGATCGTAATATAAGCGGCGGCCGAGCGCGATGGTCTCTTCCGTCGGCGGATTGTCTGGCGGAATCGGAACCGGCGGCAATCCCAAAGGAGCTTTGATTTCCACGGTTTTTCCAACGGGCATGGTGCCGGAAGATGAAGCGGAGGACTGCGCCTTGGCGGGAAGGTAAAGGAACGCGGCGAGGAGAAAGAGGCCCAGAAACACCAAGACAAAGAGAGTGAGTTTGGTGGTGGGTTTCATGAGGGCACACCTCGGGGCGAGGATAACGTTCGGGAAGCCCAGGGTAATGTGATGGAGGTCACGAAAAGAGGACGGGCGGGAAAGCCCGGAGGCGCTCCGCTGTGAGCCGTAGTGAAGCAAAAGGAAATCCTTGAAATGGCCAGAGCCATGGAGGTTGCGATATTGCCTAACTCGGGTCGAGCGATGCTCGACCCCCTGCGGAAGCCGGATCAGGAGCTTCAGCAATAGCTGCAGGCTTCGTCGGCCATGCCGTTGCCGCTGCTCATGCCGTCCTTCATACGGCGCAGACGCCGGCCGAGCCGCTCAGCAAGCTGATGGCGCGCGCGCCAGAGCCGCGCCTTCAGGGTGTTTTCGGTTACACCAAGTTTCTTGGCCGCTTCGCCCGTGGAGTAGCCTTCCACTTCGCGCAAGAGGAAGGCGGTCCGGAGAAGTGGCGAGAGGTCGTCCAGGTTCTCGTTGATCATTTCGCGGATTTCCGTGCCAGCATAGACCTGCTCTGGGTTGGGCCCATCATCAGCAAAGCGCTCGGCGATGGACAGTCCGTCCTCGCTCTGCGAATCGTCTAGGGAAACCGCGGGGCGGGCCTTGGCACTGCGGCGCTTCATCAATGCGGCGTTAATGACGATGCGTGTGAGCCAGGTAGAGAACTGCGAGCGGCCCTCGAAGCGCTTCAGGTTACGATACGCGGAAAGCAGACCTTCCTGCAGAGCGTCTTCGGCGTCCTCGGCGTTGCCCAGGACGCGAAGAGCGGTCTGGAACAGTTGGCGATGGTAGCGGCGAAAGAGAGTCTCAATCGCCTGGGCATCGCCACGCTGGCCGGCCCGGATCAGCTTCTGTTCGCTAAGTTGCGGAATACTCATCACTTGCGTTGCCATTTGCTCCCCCCATGTAGCTTACTAAGAGTAGTACAGCACAGAAAAGTTACAGACACATGGCAGCCTCAGTGCACAGGTGTCCCCCCCTGTAGCTTCGTAAACGTAGCCATGATGACGGTAACGGCGATCACCCAAGGGCCGATCGAGCCATCCGGCATGCGCAACTTCGATATGATTTTCCCCAGCATCCTTTGCGATTCTCCCCGTTGCGTTTAGTCTGTAATAACCGTTGCTTCCACATTCATGCCCGGCCGGAGGACGGCTACTTCCGGCGAAATTGGATCCAGGACAATTTTCACGGGGACACGCTGAACGACTTTGACGTAGTTGCCCGTGGCGTTTTCCGGAGGGAGCAGGCTCAGCACCGCTCCGGTAGCACCCGAGATGGAATCGACGTGCCCGGTGAAGGTCTTGCCGTAGGTATCTACCTTCAAATAGGCCTTTTGGCCAGGCTTCATATTCTTGAGCTGGGTTTCCTTGAAATTGGCGGTGACCCAGACGTCCCGGAGCGGCACAACCACGAGCAGGCCCTGGCCTGGCTGGACGATCTGTCCTGGCTCGACCTGCTTGTGGGTGGCGACGCCATCGACAGGGGCGACGATGTTGCAGTAGCTCAAATTGAGAAGTGCGGCGTCCAGCGCGGCGCGCGCCTGGTCCACCCGTGCGAGCTTGGCTTGGGCGTCGTCCGAGCGCATGGTCACGCGGCGCTGATCGGCATGGGCCGAAGTAACGCCCGCCCTGGCCTGTTCGACGCGCGCCTTGGCGGCATCGAGCTGGTCCCGAGACATATCCACGTTGCGCTTGGCCTGAGCGAAGCGTTGCTCATCCGCGTTCAGGGCGCTGAGGCTTGCATCGGCGTTGGCTTTTGCGGCGTCAAATTGCTGTTTGGAAATTTCGCCCTTTTCCATCAAAGGGGTGTAGCGCTCCAGATCGGACTTGGCAAGCTGGGCGTTGGCGCGGCTGCGATCGACGTTGGCTTGGGCAAAGGCGAGGTCCGCGGTTTGCGACTGCTCGTAGGAAGCCTGCGCGCGGAGGAGATCGGCTTGCGCGGCGGCAAGTTGGGCGTCCGCGCTGGATTGGCCACTGGCAACATTTTCGCTGGTGCGCGGGACATCCACGCCTGCCGAACGCGCTTCGCTTTCCGCTAGGGCCAGCGCGCCCTTGGCCTGATCGACGGCGGCCTGATAATCTGCCGGCTCGATCTGGGCGAGCACCTGGCCGGCCTTCACGGCTTGATTGTCCTCCACGAGAACTTTGCCGATGCGGCCCGAAATTTTGGCAGCGATTGGGGTGATGTGGCCGTCAACCTGGGCGTCGTCCGTGGATTCGCGATTGTGGAAATAGAGGAAGAGTGTGAGCAGGGCGGCAAGCAGCAGCACACCGCCAATGGTCAGGAAACGGCGCACTTTCGGGCTGAGAAGACCCTGTGGCGTCAGGTCCGTTTTGCGCGGCTCGGCAGGCGGCACTTTGACGTTCGCCGCATTCTCCAACCCAACTTCGATGTCAACACTCATCGCGTCCTCACTTCGAGTAGGTCTTTTCCATCTGCCCAACCGCGCGCGCAAAGTCTGCGCGAGCCTGGTTGAAGCGGTAGAGCGCCAAGATCTGATTGTCATTGGCGCGCGCCAGGGAATCCTGGGCGGAAATCACTTCGATGTTGTTAGCCACGCCGGCCCTGAAACGGTCGCGGGCCTGGCTGACTTCTTCTTTTGCCAGCTCAACGCCCAGATTGGCCACCTGCACTTCACTGCGCGCCGAATCGAGGTTTAGCAGCGAAGTCTTTACATCCAGGGCAATCTGATTGCGCAAATCGGCCTTCTGCTGTTGCAGTTTCTGAACTTCGAGGTTGGCCTTGGCGATTTCGGCGTGAATCCTGCCGCTGGTAAAGAGCGGGAAATTCACGCTGCCTTGATACTGATACATCGGAATGGCGTTGTTGGTGGAGGTACCGAGATCGGTCCAGTAGCCGTCAAAACGCAGAGAAGGCAGGCGGGAGAATTGCGAGGCCTGCTTTTCGTACTGCACGACTTTTTCCTGGGCAAGGAGGGCTTTCCATTCCTGACGACCGGCGAGGGCTGCGTCGATGCTGGCTTCGACTTCGGGCTGCGGCGTTTCAAAGAAGCTTAGGGAATCGGCCAACTCGACCTTCTGGCGCGGATCGAGGTTCAGCAGTTTGCTGAGGCCATAAAGGGAAGTTTCGCGATCGTTTTCCGCTTCGATCAAGCGCTGTTTTTCGTTTTGCAGTTCGACGTTTGCGCGAAGCGTGTCAATGCCCGTCCCCACACCTTCTTTTTGCAAATCAGCGGCCTGATCATAGAGGGCCTGGGCCAGCTCCACGCGCGATTTGGAAGCTTCAACGCTGGCCACAGCGCGCAGCGTGCCGATGTATTGCGATACGACAAGTAGAATGACTTGCTCGCGGGTGGAGAGGCTGTCAGCCTTGCTGGCATCGACGGCGCTACGCGACGCCTGGTAGCGCTTCCAAAGGGAAAGATCCAAAACAGGGCTGCTAAAGCTGGGTCCAACCGAAAAAAGCTCGTAGGGACCCAAGTGCCCTGGAAATGGCAAACCCGGGAACGACTCGCCTCCAAATTGGGCCTTGAGGTTCACGCGATTGGCGGAGTCGGCCAGCCTCATGTTGGCCTGAGGCAGGAGATCGGAACGCGTGATGTTTTTGTCCTGGACGCTTTCCGCAGCGGTCAGGACGGCGATCTGTTGCGTGGGATTCTGCTTCAAAGCGAGAGCGACAGACTGCTCCAAAGTGAGGCGCAGGGTATCGCTTGGAGGATTCGCCGGGAGCTGCGAAGCGCTGCCTTGTGCGAGCAACCCGGCGGGGAGAAGCAATAAGCTGAGGAAGACACTATAGAAAATGATGGACGACTTCTTGCGGGAGTCTGATTCCTTCGTGGCGTCGGTGTCGTGTTTTGCGTCGGCCTCGACGATCTCGCTGACGATGGCCTGATTGAGGCAACCTTCCGCGATGAGTTCGCCACCCAGGCGGTACATCTCCTTCAGAAGAATCTTACCGGCGTTGTCGATGAAACTCACACCGCAAAGATTGATGCTGAACTTCTGGCGCGGCGAAGCTGCCAGGAGTTCGCGCCAGCACTGTTCGAGAGCGGCAACCCAAGGCCCGGCAAGGCGACCCTCCACACTAAGAGTGAGGTGGCCCCGTTTAGTTTCGGTGGTAATTCGTAGCATAGTAGTTATCTCTTCGGGTGAAGTGACGAGCAAGGGAAAGGCCAAAGAGGTGGGCGAAGCATCTGAAGTAACATACTTATTATTCATTAACTTACTTTTCCAGCGGGAGATACAAGATAGTGGAATGTGCCCTTATTTGGGCACATGACTCAATATTATCATTTCTAAATGCCTATTTATGGTCATTACAGCAGAATACGAGGCGACGGGATGACAAATTCTGGGTGGCGGATGGTGCGGGAATATGCGACCTCGCAAAGCTGGATTCTCTAGCGACAACCGATTGAAAGAAAACAGGATATGCTCGCTTGCAGTTGGTCGGATTCGGATTTCTGGGTTTCTTCCTGAACGGCTTATCAGAGCTTCAGCGGTTCGGAAGAGGCGGGAGCGGGGACGGTGGCGGGTGTCCCGGCTTTGTCTTTTTCGCCAGCGGAAAAGATCTCTTCCACGATGGCGGCGGCGCGGTCCTTGCTGACCGTGCACGGGGGGTCGTTGATGCGGCACTGGGCGAGAGTGAGTTTGCAGCCGCAGGTGCACTCTTCGGCGTTTAATTTGTGCAGAGCGACGAGGCGCTGTTCAGGGGTCAGTTTCGTCAGGTTGACGCCGGGGAGCATGGTGGCGCGGTCGGCGTGTTTCAGGAAGATTTGGCCGGTGTCCTCGAAGGTTTCGACCTTGGCGGCAATGGGCAGGTCGAGGAGGGCGCGGACTTCTGTTTCGTAAAAGGCAGGATTGAACAGTCCGACGTGCTTCTGAACGATGCGGCCTTCGCTGTTGATGACGAAGAGGGTTGGCAGAGCAGGGATGCCGCCATAGGCCAAACGAATATTATCGCTGGCGAGGGCCACGGGATAATTGATGCCTTTGGAATCGACGACTTGTTTCACAGCGTCCTGGTCATCGTCGTCCACCACCAGGCCGATGATCTGCAGGCGTTCCTTATAGCGATTCTGGAGTTCGATGAGGCTGGGGATTTCGGCGCGGCACGGCCCGCACCAGGTGGCCCAGAAATTCAGGAGAACGACTTTGCCGTGGGCGGAGGCCAGCGAGAGATCCTTGCCTGCTAAGTCCCTGAGCTGAAAATCAGGGGCAGGATCGGGATCGCGCACAAAGCGAATTACCGGGAGTTGAGGGGAAGCGAGCAGTGGAAGCAAGAGGCCAAAGATGGCGAAGCCCAAGAGGCAAAATGGGAACGGCCTGAGAGAGCTGCGGCGGCGGTTTGTGGGCGTCGTATTCATAGCAAAGTCACTAGAATAATGGGACCAGAGTGCAGCAGAAAAAGCAAAGTGCAAGGCGAAGAAATTGCTCAAGACGCCAGAGCTTTACCGCTTCGGTGGGCAGTATCCTCATTGGGGACGGGTTTTGCCGCTTCACACGGGGCGGCGGATGCCGAGCTTGCGCATGCGGGCTTGCAGGGTGGTGCGCTTCATGCCGAGAAGATTGGCGGCGCCGCGAGGGCCGGCGATGCGCCACTGGGTTTGGCGGAGGGCGCGGAGGATGTGCTGGCGCTCGGTTTCCTCAAGGGTGGCGATAAACGCAGATGCTGGTGGCGCGTTCGAACCGGGTGAGGCGTAGCGCGGGGTATCCGACTGCGTGGAGGTCATGAGCGAGGCGGGCGAAAGAGCACGTAGTTCCGGGAGGGGGACGCGCAACTCCTCACCGGGGGAGAGGAGCACGGCGCGTTCGACCAGGTTTTCCAGCTCCCTGACATTGCCCGGCCAGGGATAATTCACCAGCGCTTCCATCACGTCCGAGGGCACATATTCGACGGTTTTGTTCTGCCGGCGGCTGAATTTCTGGACGAAATAGCGCACCAGAAGAGGCACATCTTCCGGCCGCTCGCGCAATGGCGGAATGTTAATGGGGAAAACATTCAAGCGGTAATAGAGATCGCTGCGGAATTTGCGTTCGGCGACGAGTTGCGCGAGGTCGGCGTTGGTGGCGGCGACGACGCGCACATCCACGCACTGGGTACGGTTGCTGCCAAGCCGCTCGAACTCCTGCTCCTGCAACACGCGCAACAATTTGGGCTGAAGCTCGAGGGGGAGATCGGCTACTTCATCGAGGAATAGAGTGCCGCGATCGGCAAACTCAAAGCGGCCGATCTTTTGCGTGAGAGCGCCGGTGAAGGCGCCGCGTTCATGGCCAAAGAGCTCGGATTCGAGGAGCCCGGCGGGAATCGACGCACAATTGACCTTGACGAAAGTGCGCTCGCGCCGCGGACTTAAATTGTGGATGGCGCGGGCGATGAGTTCCTTGCCTGTTCCGGTCTCACCGAGGATGAGGACGGTCGTGCCCGCCGGCGCGGCCAACTCCACCTGGGTCAGAGCGCTCCGCAGGGCGGGGCTGTCGCCGATGATCTCCTCAAAATTCAGTTCCGTGCGAATTTCTTCTTCCAGGTAGAGCTTTTCGACGGCGAGCTTATCCTTGAGCGCGTCAATTTCCTTGAAGGCCAGGGCATTTTCCAGGGCGATGGCCACCTGCGCGGCAACCTGTTGGAGGAGCTCCACATCGGGCGTGGAGAAAGCCTGCGGATTACGGCTGGCGAGATTGATAGTGCCGAGCGCGCGGCCGTGGGTCACCAAGGGCACGCAGCACATAACTTCGACGCCCTCTTGACGCAGCATGCGGATGACATCAACGTTGTAGCGGTCGAGCTGCTCGCCGCGGGCGATCAGCACTTGCCCGCTGGTGAAACATTGCCCCGAGGGCGAGTTCTCCACCGGGATGGTGAACTCCGTCCTTGGCAAAGCGAGGGTCGCGGGCATGTCCAGGGCATGGATCTTCAGGAACCCGGTGACGGGATCGAGGAGCGCCAGGCTGGTGTAATCGTGTTGGAGGACGGGCTTGAGCGAAGAGACGATGCCATTGAAGAGCGCGGTGATATCGCGGGTGCTGAGGAGGATGTTGTTGATGGAGAGGAGGGCTTGCAGGCGGTCGCGTTCACGGGCGAGTTGCTGTTGATAGGCCTGCGCGGCCTCCAGGTTGATGACGTTGTCGACCGCGACGGCGACTTGCGCGGCCACGCGCTTCATGAATGTGATTTCCACCTCGGTCATGCCTTGCGGCACATAACGCCCGAAGCCCATGGCGCCGAGGCCGTGCTGCGCGGTGGTCAGCGGGACGATGGCAATGGTGTGGACGCCGGCGTCCTGCAGGCGCTGCATGAAGAGCGGATAGCGGGTGTCCTTTGCGGTGTCAAGAGAGACAAAGGTTTGCTGGTTTTGCCAGACCCAGCCGGCGGGGGAGTCTTCGACGGAAAGATCGTTCGAGGGGGGCGGATCTGTGTTCCCGCGAGTTTCCAGGACGTGGAGGCGCATGGTGTTCTTCGAAGGGTCGTGAAGAACGAGGCCGAGAAAATCGAATTGCAAAACGAAGTGCAGACGTTCGGCGAGTTGGTGGAAGAGGGCGTTGAGATCGTGCTGCTGGGCAATTGCTTCGCTGACTTCCAGCAGGGCCTCGAATTGCTGGCTGGAAGAATCGAGCGGCGAAGGAGGCCGCGCCTCTCGGGCAGGATTTTGCGATTCCGCCATGAAAACGAGAATAGCATCCGATTTGGCGGGCTCACAACCAGAGAAAGGACGTACGGCACGGCGGGGCAGTTGCGTATACTCAACGCTCATCTGCCGGAGATGTGATGGCTATCCCAGGGAGACCTTTGAATTGAGGAAGACGAGCGAAAAAATCGGCGCAGTCATATGGCTGGTACTGTTGTTTGGGCTTCCTGTTTTTGGCTTAGGGGGCTGCGCGCAAGGGCCACAGCCCCAGACGAGCAATTCCGAGGAAGCGCGACGTGCTTCGTCTTTGAGCGCCGGGCGTGCCGCGGAACGCTACGATCTCAGCAGGGACGAAGAGCGCGGCGGGCATACGCTGGCGCGGCATGTGGCGCGGACTGACGAAGAACTTCGCGACCGACTGCGCCGCGAGAGTAACATTTCGGCCGCCTCCACCTGGACGGATCGGGAAACCGCCGAGGAAACCATCGCGGAGGCTCTGCGTGCCGAGCGCGGGCGCATCGACAGTTGGATGCGCCGCGGTTATCCCCGTGCGAACCTAGCGTTGCACTACGAAGCGAGACGCGAAATCGGGCGCAGCGTGAGCCAGGGAGAAACGGAGGCGGTGCGCTGCCGCGACACCATGATTGTGCTGCGCGCCGATGGACCAGATGGTTTTTATGTGCTGACGGCGTATCCGGAGGCCCACGAATGAAGAACGAGAGAAAGGGCGGCGCTTTTGTGCCGGCGAATTATCCGGCGTTGCGGGAATCCTTGCCGGGCTACCTGCACGAAGATTTTCAGGAGACGTCCGGCACGGTGGCGGAGGCGGTGGAAGCCTTCTTGAACGAGGCGAGCGCGGAGGAGATTCAGCAAGTGCGCGAAGAGTGGGGCCGGCTGCGCCAACAGTTTGCCGGGCGGCCGTTGAAGGAGCTGCAGGCGGCGCTGGTGCGGCTGGGGATCGCGTGGCAACCCGCGTCAGAAGAGGAGTTGCGGGGCTTGGACGAAATTCTCACGCGCGGCAAGGCATGATATTCTGATGGAGTTCTAGGCCCGTAGCTCAGTTGGTTAGAGCGCTACCTTGACACGGTAGAGGTCTGGGGTTCGAGTCCCCACGGGCCTACCATTCCTGCAATGGCTGCCTTTCTTTACATCCTGCAGAGCGAAACCTCAGGCAGATTTTATGTGGGTTCCACGGACGATCTGGAGCGTCGATTGTCCGAACACCTGCGTGGACATACACCCTCGACGCGCGGACGAGGACCATGGAAGCTTGTTTACAAAGAGGAGTTTGCGACTTTGTTGGAGGTGCGGCGGCGCGAATTGGAAATCAAGGGCTGGAAGTCCTCCCGCATGATTCGCGCCCTTATTATTTCCGCGCAAGTCGGTTAGAGCGGGCCGACCGGGTCGGCCAGGTCTGGGGTTCGAGTCCCCACGGGCCTACCATAATATTTCGACGGGTTTAGCCACGTTTTCCCCACCCAGTTTTTTAGCCCTTCCGTACGCTTTCCGTACCCCTGAAACTCTAGAGGGATTCAGTTCCCATTGGTCCAACGTTGCGTAGAAGTGATCCGCGCTGCCGGCTGGCGGCGGTTGACGAGCAACCCAGAAGCTACTGTGAACAGGGCTTTGTTCGAACCCAGGTTGTAAGAGCGATCTTGTTTTTGTCTCGATCTACCGACATCAGTAGGTAGCGAGCGAAACGCGCAGCACCACGGGCTGATCGCCAAAGTCGAGTCCCCAGTCCGTCTCGTCGCCATTCCAGATGCGGCTGGGCTTGAAGACACCATTCTCGTAGATCCCCTCCTCGACACGAAGGAACTGCCGGTGCTGCCATTTACCATCGATCAACGCCGAGGGATTTTGTTGGGCTCCTTCCAGGATATGCTGGGATTTCCGCTGCTGCTCGGTGCCGGCCGGACGGAAGTCGACACGGCAGAAGAATCCGGCCACGAGAAACTGGTTGTCTTTGAGCTGGGCAACCAGCGCGCGCCCCGCCGGCTTCGGATTTCCCGCGCCGCGATTGTTGCGGGCCGCTCCAAAGGAAACGACCGCGTTCCAGGATCCGAACGGCAGGGTCCGGGTAGCCTTGCCCTGCTCTTCGGCCACGGCCTGGAGCTTGCCCTCAAAATTGAGCCGGGCAATCTCCCGCTGCATTGGGCCAACCAACCGGTAGTTCATGGCCCAGGGTGTCAGGAACTCCTCTGGCGGCCTGGAAACATCCGCCTGATTCAAGGAGCGATCGGCCGCTCTGTGGGTGTAATCCAATCCGAACGGCGCGAAGCCAATGGTCTGAAGACCAAGCGCGGAGAAGAAAAAGCGGGCCTTGTCAGCGCCACCGGTCTCTGGCACAAACAGGGCATTATCGTCGCGGTGATACAGCTCCAGAACCTTCAAATATGCGGCGGGATCATCCTGGTAATCGTCTGGCGCCAGAATATCCAGCGCTGGCGCGGCGGCTTTCCAGATGGAGAGCACATTGTCCGTGGGGCCACCACTCTCATAATTGCCGGGAGCGCCCGGCAGGCCGGGAGGTCCGGGATTGAAAGGGTCGCGCAAAGCCGCGTTGGCGTACATGGGCAGGGGATAAACAGCCTTCCCCGCGGCGGCGACTTGTCCGATATATTTCGCAACCGACCAGGCGTGGAAGTATTCATCCGCATCGGGACCAAAGGCTTGCTGCCAGTTCGGGGAGGCTGAGGCGGTCTTGATGTGCATGGTGCTGAGGAGTTCGGGGGGCACTGGCGCTTCAAAGAGCTTCTGCGCGGCCGGGGAGAAATCGCGGACGCTGCCCCAGGCGCCGGCTTCATTCTCCACCTGAACCATGAGTACAGTACGCTGTGGGTCGGTTTCCTTGAGGTGTCGCATGAAAGCGGTGAAGGCAGTTTTGTCCGCATCGAGCGACGCGGCAGAGTGGGGTGAAGGCGAGTCCACCGCCTGGCCATCTCTGTCGACCATGTGCGGATATCGGACGAGGTCTAGTTTCATCCATTCGGGCGTGTAGTGCTGGCTGCCGTTTTTCCATGTGCCGAACCAGAGCAACACGAGGTGAACGTGATGCTGACGAGCCTCGGTCAGGAGCGTGTCGATCATCGTGTAGTCGTACTGATTGGGCTGGGGTTCGAACTGCTCCCAGTAGATTGGCATTTCGACCGTATTGACGTTCAGGTATTCCATGGCGGGCCACACTTTCGGAAGGGAGACCGGCCATGAGCTGGAGTTATGCACCTGCGCACCCAGCATCAGATATGGCGCATCGTCCACAAACAGAGCGAAGCGTCCGTCCTTTTTCACCACGCGGGGAAGCGGACGCTCCTCGACCTGGGCATGGAGTGAAGCGACGACGAGTGTGGCCGCAAGAGCGGCTAGAACAGCGGAAATCATTTTCATTTATGTCCCTCCTATTGTGTGCTTGCCGAAATCGCCCATCCTGTCGAAGTACTCTTCCCAGGCTGCGGATCGACCACCAGCACGAACCAGCTTTGACAACCTTTCAGTCCGGGAATCCCGGCGGCGCGAACGTCCACGTACCGCCGGATTCGAGGCAATGAAGAGTGCCGCGATCTCTAATAAGTGGCCAGCGAGACGCGCAGCACCACGGGCTCCTCGCCAAAGTTGAGGCCCCAGTCCGTCTCGCCCCCATTCCAAGTGCGAATGAGCTTGAAGACACCGTTCTCGTAGGTTCCCTCCTCGACACGCAGGAACTGCCGGTGCCGCCATTTACCGTCAATCTTGGCGGAGGGAATCTGTCCAGTTCCCTCCTCGACAGGCCGGTGGTGCTCGGCGTCGGCCGGCCGGAAGTCGACGCGGCAAAAGTATCCGGTCACCAGAAACTGGTTGTCCTTCAGTTGAGCAACCAGAGCGCGCCCCGTCGGCTTCGAATTCCCCGCGGGGGCATTGTGATTGTGACGGAGCGATCCATACGCGACCTCCGCGTTCCAGGATCCGAACGGAAGGGTCTCAGTAACCTTGCCCTGCTCTTCGGCCACGGCTTGGAGCTTGCCATCGAAATTGAGGCGGGCGATCTCCCGCTGCATTGGTCCGATCAACCGGAAATTCATTGCCCAAGGAGTCAGGAAGTCGTCTACCAGCCTGGAACCCTCCCAAGCGCTCAAGATTCCCGCCTGTGCGCCCAATAAATAGGGCTGAGTAGTATCCCCGGCCGGCGAGACTCCTATAGCCTGAAGACCAAGTGCCGAGAAGAAAAAACGGGCACAGCCGGGACAACCGGTCTCAGGCAGGTATAAAGGATTGTCGTCGCGGTGATAAAGTTCCAGCACTTTCAAATATGCGGCGGGATCGTTTTGGTAGTCGTCGGGCGCCAGAAAATCGAGTGCCGGCGCCGCTACTTTCCAGATGGGGAGCACATTGTCGGTGGGGCCGCCGCTCTCGTAGCTGCTGGGAGGGCCCGGATGGAGCGGGTCGCGCACAGCCGCATTGGTGTACATGGGCAGGGGATAAACGGTCTTTCCTGCAGCGGCGACCTGGCCCACATATCTCGCCACCGACCAGGCGTGGAAGTATTCATCCGCATCGGTACCAAAGGCTTCCAGCCAGTTCGGGGAGGCTAAGGCAGTCTTGACGCGCATGGCGCTGAGGACCTCGGGCGGCACTGGCGCTTCAAAGAGCTTCTGCGCGGCCGGGGAGTAATCGCGGACGCTCCCCCATGTGCCGGTTTCATTCTCCACCTGAACCATGATGACGGTACGCTGGTGATCGACTGCCTTAAGGTGTCGCATCAAAGCGGCGAAAGCATGTTTGTCCGCGTCGAGCGACGCAGAGGCGTACGGCGATGGCGAGTCCACCGCCTGGCCATCTCTGTCGACCATGTGCGGATATCGGACGAGGTCCAGTTTCATCCATTCGGGCATGTAGTGCTGGCTGCCGTTCTTATACGTTCCGAACCATAGCGGCACCAGACGGACGTGATGCTGGCGAGCCTCGGCCAGGAGCCTGTCGATCACCGCATAGTTGTACCGTCCGGGCTGCGGTTCGAACTGATTCCAGTAGACCGGTATTTCGACTGTGTTGACATGCAGGTAATCCATGGCAAGCCACACTTTTGGACGCGTGGGCCAAGTACTCTCTACACCCAACATCAGATCCTCTGCACTCAATATCAAGTATGGAGCATTGTCCACGAATAGAGCGAACCGTCCGTTGTTCTTCACGAGGCGGGGAATCGGAGGCTCCTCAACCTGGGCGTGGAGCGCAACGACAAAGAGCGTGGCTGCAAGAGCGGCTGGAACGAACGAAGTCAATTTCATCTCTGGAACTCCTACGTTGGAAGGGCGAAAAGGCCCTTAATGTCGATGCGCCTCCCGGGCAGCGGATCCGCGGCTGACACGAGCTAGCCTACCAGCCTGTGGTGCAAATATCCAAATTCCAGGTTGGCTGGCAGCAGAGTTTGAAAGAGCGAAAGGCATCCGGGGATGCGAGAACAGCGTACTTTGGCAGTCCCCGCGGTCTTCTAAGTTGCTGTAGAACCTGGGAAGGATAGACTGGCACGGTAGAGGTCTGGGGTTCCCTTCGAGAGCTCAGGGCAAACGAGTCCCCACGGGCCTACCATAACATGGGTTTAGCCACGTTTTCGCCACCCGGTTTTTGGCCATTCCGTACCGCTCTCTGTACCGTTGAAACTGCGGCTCACACGTTTTCCCGTTTTGCTTCATCGGCTACAGTCAATGTCACCGGTTTCCAGGGAGCCTCTGTTCAAGTCTTGTATCAACGATTGCGAAGTAGAGAAAAGCCGATGTGGGTGCCGAAACCCAACACGCGGCCCAGGTGAATATTGAGAAGGGAGAGTGGTTCGAGGTAACGAGAGTTGCGAAGAGGGCCCGCGTCAACAGGATCGAAACCGAGACGGGCAATCACTTGGCGAACGCACTCCTTGGATTTCGAGTCGTCACCCGCGAAAAAGATGCTAATGATCCGGCCATCGATCCGTGGGCTCTGACTTGCGTAGACTTCGGCGAACACAGCGTTGAAGGCCTTTACGACATAAGCGCTGGGAAAGGACTGGGCGATCACTTCGGCGCCTGAATTCGCGTGCCCAATCGTGAGAGCTCGATGATCGGGAGTAATCGGATTCGTTACATCGACGAGGGTTTTTTGCGTGAGATGGGCGGTGACAGGGCGAAGGGCAGTGTTTATTTCGGAGAACGGGAGGGTCAAAAAGATGAGATCCGAGTTATCGACGAGAGAAATTAAGTCCAAAACCTTTGAACCGCGTCCCGCATGCTGCGCTGCTTCTTGGGCGTGCGCTGGAGTCCGAGAGGTGAATCCAACGGAAAAGCCGACTTGTGCAAACCATGCGCCAAGCGAGCTTCCGACTTTTCCGCTTCCGAGGATCCCAATCTTCACGCAATGTTTATATCGTCCGGATGCGAACCGGTCAATCCGAAGGGTTTTATCGTAGGCAGCTTCAGGTCATGGATCCGACCTTGGCAATGGATTCTGTCCTATTCGTGGACCGATCGATTAGATGCACGACTGCGCCCGCCTAACACGATAGGCCCTGCTGGAGCGGGTCAGAATGGCTTGTGACCCCGGTCACGGAGCCCCCCTGCCTAGGTGCGAGAATCAAATTCAAGACTTCTAACGGAATGTGGACCTCTTTCCGTGAGAGAATCTCGCTATGATGTGGCTGGTAAGACTCGCGCTGAACCGCCCCTATACGTTCATAGTGGCGTCCATACTGATTCTGATCCTCAGTGTGGTAGCCGTTGTCCGTACGCCCACTGACATTTTCCCTGACATTAACATCCCTGTTGTCAGCGTGGTGTGGGGCTACACGGGCCTGGCGCCCGAAGAGATGGAGCGGCGCATGGTCACGGGCTTTGAGCGGGGCGTCACCACCACCGTCAACGATATCGAGCACATTGAGTCCCAGTCCTATTACGGCATCGGAGTAGTCAAGATCTTCTTCCAGCAGGGCGCAGACATTAACGGAGCCGTTGCGCAGACCACGGCCATAGCCCAGGCGGTTCTCAGGTCGATGCCACCCGGCACCACGCCTCCGCTGGTGATCGCTTACACGGCCTCAAGTGTGCCTATTCTTCAGTTGGGCTTGAGCAGCCAAAGCCTCTCCGAGGGGCAACTCTTTGACTTGGGCGTTAATTTCCTGCGTGTCCAACTCGCCGACATCGAGGGGGCGTCCATCCCGTCTCCGTACGGGGGGAAGCCGCGGCAGATCAGCGTTGATCTTGATCCCCGCGCGATGACTGCGCTAGGCATTTCCGGGGCCGATGTAGTTAATGCAATCAGTGCCCAGAATCTTATCCTGCCGCAGGGCACGATCAAACTTGGGCCACGCGAGTATGACGTCGCGCTCAACAGCAGTCCCGTGCAGGTGGCGGAACTCAACGATCTGCCCATCAAGGTGGTGAACGGCAGCATGGTGTACATTCGCGATG